>TARA_B110000902_G_scaffold59864_1_pt1 | contig 10664 bp, 12 predicted proteins | sample TARA_B110000902 | Tara Oceans TARA_B110000902 (sample SAMEA4398009) | marine metagenome | biome: Polar Biome; feature: [SRF] surface water layer (ENVO:00010504); material: water (ENVO:00002006), including particulate matter (ENVO:01000060) such as... | depth 5 m | reverse complement strand
TCGGCCTGGGCATAGGCAAAACCAAAGGCGGCATCCACATCGCGCTCGCCTATAATATGGGGCACGCCGCGAATATCCCGCTCAATCACCACATCGTATTGGTCGCCGAGGCTTTGATAGTCGGCGGTCGGAAATTTTTCGGCACAGCTTATTGTCAGCAGTGCTAGGGCGGCTATTGAGGCGGTTCTTAGGCGTTTGGGAGTCAGTGACATTTTCGGTGTTTCCCTTTTTTTTTAATTATTATTATTTTGTATTTATTAAGGGTGTACGCTGCCCGCCCAGTAGGCGATCACCTGACTAATTATGCGCGATTTTTGATCTCGCGCCTATATCTCTATGAAGTTGGGTTATCGGTCGTCGAACCTTTTCAGCTGATCAATGTCGAAAGAGGGCTGTAATTAATCGGAAAAGGATTTCGACCCAATGATCGCTGGAGAGCGCATAGATGTTGGCTCACTAACTGAGCAGCCAATTCGCTATTTTAAGCAGTCACTGTTGGTGAGTGTTCTGTTACATGGGTTGATAACGGTATTTTTGGTGAACCGAGAAAATATTGGAAATAAGGTTATGTTGGTTCCTACTCAAACTATTCGTTCCTATCTTTATCAGGCACATCCTGTGCCTGCTCGCTCAGCGGCCACAGCTCAACAGGACAGCGGTCCAGCTAGCAGCGCAATACCGAAAGTGACTGGAATTACAAGCCAGGAGCAATCTGTTAAAAAAACGGTTAAGAAAAAGGCCGTTAAGAAACAGATAAGGTCTCCTTTAGCCCCAAATGCAGTGGTCTCCGCTCCCGGTGTTGTGGCGGTACCGATTACGGCGGATACCTCGGCAATAGATCAGTTTTTGAGTACGCTGGCGGGGCACTGTAATCCCACTGAAAAACAGTCAGAAATCCGCAACTGCGAGGACAGTAGTTTCCAATCTTCCCCAAGGCGCAACCCGCGGCGCTTCGAACGAGATTTAGCCGTGATCTTTAAGCGGCCCCCTGTATATAAGGCGGCTAAACTTAAGCGGGATCTGGCGAGGGTAGAACAGTTGACTTCTGAACTGAAAAACCTTGGTGAGATGATTGGTTCCGCCGGTATCGAGTCTGAACTTTTACGAGAACAGCAGCGTGAGCTTAACCAGGAAATACATCGGATTGATAGCCAGTACCAAGAGATCAATCTCTTGGATGTACTTGGCTCAGGTATCAAGACAGTTAAAAAAGGTTATGAGGCGATTCGAGACAAAAATTAACCCGCTAAACCGTCGCCTCAATATAAGTGTCGGGGCTAAGCCGCCCGTGACTCGCCAGCAGGAATTTCTTCCTCAACATGCAATATAGTACCCACCGTCACGGTCGCCGCCTGCAAGGTACTCTGCACCTTGTACTCGGCAGGCAGAGGAGCAATGGTTAGCACGCGCCAAATACTGATGCCGCCAAGCAGCAGCAGGCAGGAGGCGAGCAGAATAAAGAACGACTGCAAGCCAAAGATCTCGAGCCAAAATATCGCCGTTATAGGTCCAGTAACCGAGGTCAAACCGGCGATCAAAATAACCGTGCCGCTGGCCGGAATAATTTCTCTTGGGCGCAAGTGGTCGTTGGTTAATGCAACCACCAGCGAGTACAGCGATAGCGAGAAGCCACCAAACAGAAAAGTCAGGAAATAGAGTCTTCCCGATGCCTGAGTCTCAAAGCTTATAAAGATCGCCACTACCACGGCTGCCAAACAGGAATAGCCGATCACCCAGCGCCGATCTATAGCGTCAGAGAGTTTGCCGAGAGGCCAGGGGAAAAGCATGCCGCCGGCCATCATCGCGCCCATAAAATTGGCCACTTGAGCAATAGTAAAGCCGAGCTTGGTGGCATACACCGCACCCATACCAAAGAGAATACTGGATACCCATTGCGACAAAATAATGCCCATCACACCCATGGGCGTTCGATGCCAGAGGTGACCGATGCTGACGCGCTCAGTTTCGTCCGGTGGTGGGGTCGCGATAACCGAGAGCAGGATCGGCACAGCGGCAACGCTGACCATCACCGAGATTAATATAAACAGCTCAAAGCCACCGGGGCTGGCGAGGTTGAGCATAAACTGCCCAGCGCAAATGCCCGATAGCAAGATGGCGGTATAGATCGCCAGTATCTGTCCGCGGTTGGTGTTGGTCGAGGCCTGATTGAGCCAGCTCTCGGAGACCACGAAGATAGTAGAGAAGGCAAAACCAGTGAGCAGACGCATCAGTGCCCAAGCCCATGGCTCGATATAGATCGCGTGAATCAAAATGGTCACTGAGGCCACTGCGGACAGAGCGGCGAATATACGGATATGCCCGACCCGCTCAATCAATGCTGGCGTCAGTCGAGAACCGATCATAAAGCCGGCAAAATAACAGGACATCAGCAGGGCGATCAGATAGTCATCAAAGCCTTCAAGTTCCGCGCGAATACCCAATAAACTGTTCTGCACGCCCACGGCGAGGCCGATCAGAGCGAGTCCGGTAAACAGTGGCCAAAGGTTGATCATGGTGCGTATGGGCATGGCAAAATTTATCCAATTAAGGGGCTGATGAAATTGTCGCCACAGTACTACTAAAGATTAAAAACACAAAGCATCTTTTGCACTGAAATAGGCCTATACTCGCGTTTTTTGTGACGGGCAATTGCCGACTAAAAAGCCGACTAAAATATCAGTTAAAAGGCCAGTTAAAAGCCCGGTTGAAACACCTGTGTAAAAGGACGCTTTTAGAAGCGCTTAAAAACATGTCTGAAGTTAAATCTAGCCTAGTTGAAAAGCATATCCGCGCCTGGCTGCAGCGCTTTATTGTCGAGCTCAACCTCTGTCCCTTTGCGCGCCCGCTGATCGCCGATCCTGCACTGCGCATACATATTTGCGACGCTAATAATGTAGAACAACTGCACTATTCCTTTCTCTCCGAGTTGGATTTGATTCAGCAGAGCAGCGAGGGCGAAATTGCTACTAGCCTATTGGTGATACCCAATACACTGCACAGCTTTGAAGACTATTTGGACTTTCTCGGCAACGCCGAAGCCATGTTGGAAGAATTGGGTCTCGACAGTACCATTCAACTGGCCAGTTTTCATCCCCAGTATCTGTTTGATGGTGAAGACAAAGACAGCGCCAGTCACTTCAGCAATCGTTCGCCCTATCCACTGATTCATTTTTTGCGTGAAGAGATGGTCACTGCCGCGCTGGAAAATGTCGATATGCCGCAGCAGATTCCCGAGCGCAATATTGCCCTCTTGGAAGGCATGGGCCGCGAGACTGTCGCAGCACGCTGGAATGCCTTAACCGCTGACGATCAAACGTGAAAAAGACGGATGTGATTATTATTGGCGGCGGTGCTGCCGGACTGTTTTGCGCCTTTACCGCCGCACAGCGGGGACAGTCGGTTTTAGTCCTCGACAGCAGCAACAAAGTGGGCAAAAAAATTCTTATGTCTGGGGGTGGCCGCTGCAACTTTACCAACCTCGATATCACTCCAGAAAACTATCTCTGCAATAACCCGCACTTCTGTATCTCGGCACTCAATCGCTACAACCAATGGCAGTTTATCGAATTGGTCGAAAGTCATGGCATTGCCTATCACGAGCGCAAACACGGCGAGCTGTTTTGCGATGAGTCGGCAAAAGATATTCTGGCTATGCTACTCGATGAATGTCAGCAGGCCGCGGTGGTGATTAAAACCAAATGTGAGATCAAGGCTGTTAAGGCTATAGAGCAACCCGCTGAAGCCCAGCCGGGCTACAGCCTGCAAACCTCTACCGGTGAGTACCATTGCAAGTCACTGGTGATCGCCACCGGTGGTCTGTCGATTCCCACCATGGGTGCCAGCGGCTTGGGTTATGAAATAGCCGAGCAGTTTGGTTTGAGTCTGTTACCGCGCACCGCCGGCCTCGTGCCCTTTACCTTTAGTGATGGCATCAAGCAGGTCTCAGAAACGCTGTCGGGGCTAGCAGTGGATGTGGATATGTCGGTCAATGGCATCAGCTTCCGCGAGAATATGCTCTTTACCCATAGAGGTATCAGTGGTCCTGCGGCCCTACAGTTATCCAGCTATTGGAAGCCGGGTCAGACTATCGGAGTCAACCTATTGCCCGACGAAGATGCCCGTGAGTTATTACTCGGATACAAGAAAACCAGCGCCAAGAGTTTGCTGCGCAATCTGTTGTCACAGCATCTTTCGAAAGGACTGGTGTTGGCATTACAGACATTGCACTGGCCCAAGTATGCCGAAACCGCCATGGCAGAAATTCCCGATGCGCAATTATTGGCAGTGGCTCAGCAGCTCTCGGATTGGCAATTAAAGCCCTCCGGAACCGAAGGCTATCGCACAGCTGAAGTTACTCTCTGCGGCGTAGACACCGATCAGCTATCGTCGAAAACCATGGAATGCAAAACCCAGCCGGGGCTGTATTTTGTCGGTGAAGTGGTGGATGTGACCGGCCATCTGGGGGGTTATAACTTTCAGTGGGCCTGGGCCTCAGGCTATGCGGCGGGGCAGTACGTCTAGCACTTAGCTCTTGGTAAAGTGCTCTTAGTGAAGCGCGATTAACCAAGTGTTATTAGCTAACCGCTACTTGCGGTTAGCCTTAGCCTTGCGACGGCGCGCGGCAGCTTTCTCTAAACGCAGCTTCTCACGCTCTTCCTTCTCGGCTCTCAATACCTGAACCTGCTGCATCTCAACATCAATAATCTCAGGCGTCTCGAAGCTCACATTACCCAGGGTGCCAGCCCGCAGCTCATTGACAAAAATTGTTGAAACCCGCTCCAGATCCACTTGGCCGCGACTGCGCAAACAGCCACGCTGAGCGCCAATGATTTCTAGCAACTCAATCTCACTGCGCGGCAGAGTCTCAAAATTAAAGCGTTTTTGCAGCAACTCTGGGTATTTTTCCAAGAGGAACTCTGCAGCAAAGAACGCCACATCCTCATAACTCACCGCCGTATTGCGAATCGCCCCAGTAGTCGCCAATCGATAGCTGCCATTGGGGTTCTCGATCTTCGGCCAGAGAATGCCCGGCGTATCCAATAGCATAATGCCGTTGCGCAGATTAATTCGCTGTTGGCCTTTGGTCACCGCCGGCTCATTGCCAGTCTTGGCCATATGGCGGCCAGCGAGACAGTTGATCAGCGAGGACTTTCCCACATTAGGGATACCGGTAACCATCACTAGGGTATTGCGACCCTCTTTCTGCGGGCAGAGAGTATTGATCAGATCGATCACCTGCTTGGCCGGATCAAAGTGCTGCAGATCCAGCGCTAGAGTCTTGGTGTTGTCTTGCTGCTCGTAGTAGTCCTGCCAGACCTTAGTGATCTCAGGGTCAGCAAGATCGCACTTGTTGAGGATTTTGATCGAAGGCTTCTCAGTGACCAGATCCTGAATAAACGGATTTGAGCTACTAAAAGGAATTCTCGCGTCGAGCACCTCAATCACCAAGTTGACCAGAGGCAATGATTCGATCATCTCGTTGCTGGCCTTGCGCATATGGCCGGGGTACCAATGTATCGACATTTAGGGATTCTCTGGTGTTGGAGCAGCTTGTTCGGCGCCGAAGGCACTGATGGGAGCATTTTCAGGGGCGCGACGGATAAAAGCAAACCTGTGTGTGGGGTTTGTTAGTGCTCAGGTATAAATATTTTGAGACTATATATGGAATGAGAGTGAGGGTCAGGCCCACCTTTTCTTATCAAAACCACTAATGGCTACTCCTGCTTGGACTCTGACCCTAAGATTCGCAATGGCGGTAAAAACGGACAATATTGACTTTAAGTAAGGCGCGACCAAGCTGCATAGGATTGTTGCTCATTGATTTCGAAGCCTTATTGTTGTCACCTAAAAAATTTATGAGTTTGTCTATGTGCTATACAAAGCCTCAGCACGCTTCCGGATCGCTTCCGGTGTCAGGTCTTCCTTGTGGGTGCTGACAAACCAGATATGGCCAAAGGGATCTTTCAATGTCCCCATACGATCGCCATAGAACTGGTCTTCTACCGATTTGATATCCAAGGCACCGGCATCAATCGCTTGCTCAAAAAAGCTGTCTACGTCTTCGACGTAGAGATGAATAGCAAATGTCGATCCCCCCAGCGTGTCGGGGCTTGGCATAGGGCTGTCTGCGCTGGATTCCGCGAGCATTAGCAGAGAATCGCCGATTTTGATTTCTGCGTGGGCTATGTCGCCGGTTGGGGTGTTTAGGCGGAATACCTCGGTTGCGCCAAATGCGAGCTTATAAAACTCGATGGCGTCTTTAGCGCCTGAGATACTGAGGTAGGGAGTCGCTGTGTTATAGCCCTCTGGGATGGGTTTTACTGTCATATTATTTCTCCTTTAATAAAAGTTTCCATTTGTATTAATGACATCAGCACCGGCTTGAGCTTGGCGCTGGTTAAGCTGATTGGTAGCCTAGTTTGAATTCAGAATCAGCGAACGAATTGCAAAGCCAATCGGGCCCTGACTAATCAACAGCAGTAGAAACGCCGCATAAGAAAGTAGCGACGCCGCCATGCTTCCCAAGCCTGCGCCTATACCGCCAAAAATCCCTGTCGTAATAAAGAATCCTAGCCCTTCCGCATTGTTGTCGGTGGCGATGGTCAAGCCGAATATTACGCCAGCCAATCCGCCCAAGCCGATGCAGCCTTCGCGGATCTTTCTCTCTGGATCACGCATGATATGGTTTAACAGATTCACCATAACGGCACTGATGATCAGGCCAATAATGGCACCGATCAGGGGCGATACTTCCATCCAGGTGGCGTAGTCATAGCCGACAATGCCTCCGCCGCAGGCGACTAGGGCGATGGCGATGGGGGGCATGGATTTGTTGGCGGGTTGTTGAGTATTGGAGTTCACTTTAGATTTCCTTATCCAGTGATGGGTGCTTTGGGTATTGAACGACGTCTGAATTACAGGCTTCGTTTTTCCCTTACAGTTCCGTTGCTTAAGAATATTAATTAACTATTTCTCCCCGACTATAAAGCGGCCAATCACGGTGATCAAGCCGTTCATCTGTTGTGAGATTGAAATGAATTCTTAGTTGCTTTTGATCATTTTACAGAGCCGAATAAGGAAGGTTGTGCGGTCTTCAATAAAGCCCCTATTGCAGGGGCTTTATTATTTCAGTCATATTATTAGGAATCCAATCGGTCCAATACCTGGCGTAACTGTGTTGCACTGGGTCGAGTCTTGTAGTCTTCACCTATATAGAACCACTGCACTATGCCCTGGTCATCGAGCAATATCATGGCGGGGTGGGGCAGTTCTTCGTCTTTGCGTATGCCATATAAATCGGTCACGGCAAGATCGACGTCAGAGAGGAACTGATAGGGGCGGTCCATACGGTCGGCCATTTTTTGCATGCCGGTAGCGTCGTCGGGGCTAACGGCCAGCACTTGGTAGCCGCGTTTCTCAAGCTCTGGCAGCATGATTTGAATATCTTGAAGATGGCCAACACAGAATGGACACCAGTGGCCGCGGTAGAAAATCATTAAAATTTTGTCGCCGCGCAGCTGGGACAGTTTGACCCAATCGCCATTCAAAGATTGCAGGGAAAAGTCTGGCGCTAGCTTCCCCGTCTCTAGTTTTACACTGGCTACATCCGTGAATCCGGTTTCTGAAGTAATCGCCTTGTCGATTACTGGGTCATTGTCACAGGCAGCAAGCAAGGCGATTGCGCAGAGCAGGGGTAAACAGTTCTTTTTCGTCACGATATCTATCCTTGGGTTGGTTAACGCGTTTTCAGCAATTCGAATCCATGCGGAGAACTCTAGTTAATAGTATTTCACATTCCCTGATGCTCTTAATCTTGGGGTAGAGGGTAGTCCGCAATAATCGTCGTGTTCTCGTATATTAAATGATTTGATAGCTCCTATGTAGCCGCCATATAGGTCATTGTTGCTAAATTCGTTGCCTATGGACGGGCACTCCCCGGATGCTTTTGTACAATCATCTCTACTATTTTTATTGCAATACCAGCCCTGATAAAAAGCTACATGTCCTGAGGAGTAAAAACGATTATCTGATATAGAATTATAATTAGACTCATCTCTAATTTTAATTGGATCACCATTCACTCTTAAAAATCTGTTCTTAAAAACAATATTGTTCGACGAGTAGTGTGCGAAATATATCGCATGGATAGCAGAGGCCTCTGCGGAATCATTCAAGATATTCACGAAGTGACTATTGGAAACTGAATTATCTCGGGAATTCACAAAACGTACTGCGGCCGTTGAGTAGCTAGAGGTGCTGTATTTCCCTCCAATTCTGTAAAAAAACATGCCGTACAGCTCATTCCCTGAGTTCCAGTGACTAACCTGATTTCTATTTCCGTTAAATGACATGGCTGTATTGTAATTTTGCACTTTAATATATCTAAATCTGAGATTGCTCGCAGCACCATTTGTTTTGTTCAGTTTAAACCAAGTTTCTATAGACCCTCCACCATCAAATATTGGTCTTTCACTGGTATAATCAATAGGTGTAAATGTAATCGAATGGCCATTGGTATAAGTCCAGATAATGGACTGACCATAGTACGTACCTTGGTTGATATGAATTTCTATCGCTTGATTAGGGTCGTAAGATTCAAGAATATCCTGTGCTCTGGAAAGGGTAATAATCGGAAGTGATTTTGACAGCCCATCATTCTTATCATTGCCCGATGGAGACACAAAAATTTTAAAAGGGCTTGATGAATAAGAAAAGCTACTCCATATAACGATCAACATTACTGCAATATATTTCATTTATTCCTCGTAATCTGCGATGCTGGAATCACTTGATTCTTCGTAAGTCTTAATTATCTAGTCGTACGTGGCCTTATAGTTTGCGCGCAATCATGAAAACACCGACGTCTTTAATTCCGTGATGCCACTGGGCTTCAATCAGAAAGCCCGCATTACTAACTTCCTTCGTTAGCTGGGATTCCGTTAACACAAATACATCAGGTATCAGCCCGAGAAATTTGCCTAATGGCACGATCAGTTTGATGAAACGCATATACGAACTACCCAAACAGGCTGTGCTGCTAATAAAAACACCTCCGGGCTTTAAGATTCTGGCCACATCAGAGAACACGGCTTGCCTGTCTGGAAGTAAATGAATCACGTTTAAGCCCAACACTGCGTCCAAACTCGCTGTCTCTGCATTGAACTCAGAGAGGGTTCCACGAGTGAATCTAATATTCTCAATGTGGGATTTGGCCGCTCTCTCACGGCCAATCTCGAGCATCTTATCAGAAATGTCGATAGCATCAATATGCGCCACATGGGGCGCATGATGGACAGCCGTTGCCCCGGTTCCGCAGCCAAACTCCAACACCCGCATGTCAGGGCTAAAGAGCTTTTGGGTTTCGGAAAGCTTCCGCTGGTAAGACTCTACGTCGGAAATCGAGCTCTTTGCATACCCCGCGGCCTTTCTGTCCCAGAACGTCTCAGATTTCCCCATACTCACCTCTATCAAAAGAATACTTTAGTGTAGATTACTGGGGCTCCTCCCATCCCCGATAAACCAACCCCAATGACTATCTATAATTCAGGTATGCGCCATTGCGCTCCCTAATCCACTTGCCAGTCGAAACTGCCACCTGCAGAGAGAGTCAGTGATACACTTTCCAATTGTTGTCGACAGTGAATCCCTTACAAAAATGAAAGACTGTAACCAATGTGGAAAGTGCTGCATCAAATACGGCGATGGCGCGCTCTCCGCAACAGCGGCCGAAATCGATATGTGGGAGCTGTTTGAGCCGCATATTTACCAATACGTAAAAGACAACGAAATCTGGTTTTCTCCGGAAACCGGCTTACAGTTGACCCGCTGCCCTTTTCTGGAGATTGAGCCCGGCCAGGGTAAAGAAAAATATACCTGCTCTATCTACCAAAGCCGACCTGAAGACTGCAGGCACTACCCAAGCAATATTGCGGAAATGGTTCGCGATGAATGCGAGATGATCGAGGTGAAAGATTTAGATGACTTTAAAAAGGCGCAATCTAAATTGGATGATCTGATGGAAGATAGTCGGCCGAGAAGGCAGTAACGCTTTCAGGCTTGGGGCGTCTGACAGCCGTCCCAAGCCCTGACTTGTGAGTGCATTTCCACTACTTCAGGACAAGCCATAGAGCATGCAAGATGCCTGGCACATAGAAGAAAAGGCAGAGTACGATGTTTATAAGTAGATCCTTACCTGCACCGTTGTTAAGAAATGTCGCTAGTGGTGGTAATAGGATTGCCAGAATGACCAATAGTGCTTTGTTCATATCAAGATACCTCCGTTATTGGTAGGTTGCCAAATGTGGTACTGGTTAAAGGCAACCTAAGGTTCTGGTTGTGAGGTCGCCCGCTGACCTCATTATTATCGGACCCTTAATTGATAGATCATTTTTGAGTTTGACGCCCAGTAAAACGGCTGTCACCAGCCAGTAATCCCTGAGGCAGTTAGCCCCTCAACTGAACCTCAAGTCAGAATCCCATCCCTTAGCCCCATCCCTTAGCCCCAACCCCTGAGTCCCACACCTGAGTCCCACACCTGAGTCCAATCCCTGAGCCCCACCCTTAATTTTTTGGGCTAAAAATTACCGCTCACTTGAGAAAACAATTTTATCGTCATTGATAGTATTGAGGATTTTAATGTTCTTGATTTCTTCTGAGGCTATGGT
>TARA_B110000902_G_scaffold160621_1_pt1 | contig 10667 bp, 6 predicted proteins | sample TARA_B110000902 | Tara Oceans TARA_B110000902 (sample SAMEA4398009) | marine metagenome | biome: Polar Biome; feature: [SRF] surface water layer (ENVO:00010504); material: water (ENVO:00002006), including particulate matter (ENVO:01000060) such as... | depth 5 m | reverse complement strand
GGAAAACCTGGCCGACGCCGCCGCGACCGCGGTGTTACGGGGGCTACGCGTCGCGTCGTCTACGCGGACCGAAACGGACCCGCGAGCCATCGACGACGGGCTTTGTGTTGGTGGTGGTTGTTCGAAACTCTTCCGGGCTTCAGCAGCCGCCCGTGCTATCCCGCGAGACGGCGAGGGCTGGGGTTCGGGAAACAGCGCGCGCGCGTGCCCCTCCTCCCACGCGCCCCCAACCCCGGACCGACCTTGCGGCGACGACATGCCGTCGCCCCGCGTCGCCGTGCACCCTCTACTGATTTTGACATTCAGAATGTTGCAGGTTGGTGCCGATATGGGACTTTGAATTTTGCTTGACCCTCGGGGTTGACCCGCGGGGACGATGTACGACGCTCAATTGAAATGTAATTGAAACGGCGTGCCTTTCACGGAGTGCGGGCGGGTGCGATCAACGTCGTAGCGCGGTGCTGACATGGCCTCTGCACCGTCGAGACCGCTTCGCGCCTAAAATGGGAATCGAAAACGAAATGGCAATCCAATTTGCCGCGTCAATCACTCCTCGCGTCACGCGTCGACCCCCCCTTTTCGACATTCAACATGGCTGACACTCTCACCGACGAGCAAATCGCCGAGTTCAAGGAGGCGTTCGCGCTGTTCGACAAGGATGGCGACGGCACCATCACCACCAAGGAACTCGGCACCGTCATGCGGTCGCTCGGACAAAACCCCACCGAAGCCGAGCTCCAGGACATGATCAACGAAGTCGACGCGGACGGTAACGGCACCATCGACTTCCCCGAGTTCCTGAACTTGATGGCGCGGAAGATGAAGGACACGGACTCCGAGGAGGAACTGAAGGAAGCGTTCAAGGTGTTCGACAAGGACGGCAACGGCTTCATCTCCGCCGCGGAGTTGCGTCACGTGATGACCAACCTCGGCGAGAAACTCACCGACGAGGAGGTGGATGAGATGATCCGCGAAGCGGACGTGGATGGCGACGGCCAGGTTAACTACGACGAGTTCGTCAAGATGATGATGGCCAAGTAATTCGGGCGTGAGTTGTGTAAGGAACGTCGTCGCGACGAGAGGAAGGCCGATCCGGGGGGGCGGGGACGAGATCAATTTTGAGACGGGGACGTATTGTTGAATCGTGGCGGGGAAAATCTCGGCCCCCGGCGGGGACTCGGAAAGCGCCGTGATATCTGTATAGAGATGTGTACCTGCGATGCGCACCGTGCTCCAGAAGCAAACATAGGTCATCGTGTATGTACTGTCAACACCGAACCCGGTTTATACTCGCTCGCGTTACCATCCGTAGTCTCCGTTGGCGGACACTCCCAACTCGAATGCTCCAGATCTTGACGCGGGAGAAAAAAAGCCATTTAGAAACCGTCCTTCCAGATAGACTGTTTGCCTGTGTATAAACTGCTGTGCGAACGACCCCGAGGCATCGATTGGCGCTCGCGAACGCGCGATGGCAAAAAGTGGCGCCATTATTTTCACTTTCCGCCTCTTAAGTATGGGCACTCTCTCGAGGCTACCGAATGTGAGTCTCCCCCTCGTCTCCACGCCCTTGCCGCACTTCCCAGGGCGCCTCTTTGCGGCGTCGAGCCGATGGAGGTTTCTGAGGGATGGAAGGGCGAGGATGCGTTCGGGGATGACGGGTTTCGCTTTTTCCCGGACATTTCGGGGCGGACGACGGCGCGCTGACCGAAGATGAGGTAACTCGGTTTTCCTGGCAATCCGAAAAGGCTACCAATAAGGCTTACCAAGGCATACTAAGGTTAATTTGGATTAGATATATATAGCACAACACACCCGCCGACCTGTGCCTACCTCACCTCGATTTCGTGCTGCCCATCGGCGTGATTGACGGCGAGTTGGCTCCCGACGAGGCTCCGGCCGTTTTCGTCCTCGCCGACCCGCCACCCGGCGTGGAGGATGGCGACGCCGGCGCTTGCGTTTCGTAAACCGCTTCGCCTTCCATTCGTTTCCTTTGCCAGAACTTTTCCCGCGCGCACAGGTTCCGCAGGCTAGGCGTCCCCGCGCCATGGACGATGTCAGGCTGTACCTGCATTACTCGCGCGCTGGAGTTTTGCCCGATCGCGGTTCGCCGGGCGACGAAACCGTCGGGGTACGTATCCACCGCCGCGCGCGACACGATGGCCTCAACGTACTCCACAAACGAGGCGTTTGTGTGGTCGGCTCTGGGTTTGGAAAAGAAACAGGTCAGTCCCGAGTGTACTGTATTGGGCGATTTATGCACAGTGGGCAAACAGGGAGGGCGTACTCGGGCCGAACAGTGCGTTTGTGCTGTATGTAGGATACTTCCTTTTAATGACGGCTGTGGTCAGAGAGGGGCGGTAAACCGTGTGCCTGGATTTGGGAAAGGTCCAAGGCCGTACTTCGTGAACCCGGCGTCCTCCGCGAAGTTCTCGTGGTCGCCGTTCGTTTTCCGCAACCGCTCGCCCGACTCTCCGTGCGCCACGAGAAGCATGACCCCACAGTTTGGTGGGTACGAGTGCGGCTTGACGAACCCGCGGAACTCCTCGGACCGAAAGGGAAGCACGTCCGCGGTTGGCGAGTGTACGCGCGCCGCGTGGTTTTTCCGGTGCCACTCCTTGACCAGAGCGTCGAACCCGGGAAGGGCTTTGATTGTAAAAGAAAAGTGTCAGTGTTGATTCTTGAGATTAGGTGTGCTATATGGGCAAACAGTCTACTTGTGATGTATGTAACTTCCTTTTAATGACTAGTGTAGTCACAGAGGCAGTAAACAGTCTTGGGATTTGGTGAAATACAATACGCACCTTTACTCGCGTACCCCTTGGCGTTTAGGTTCCAGCGAAGCAGCGCCTTTCCGAACTCCGAGGTACACAAGCAGATGTCCAGGTCTCCAAAAACGTGCGCGCTGTTCCCGTCGAAGGACTCCGCCATCTCCACGAACAAATCCCGGGTCACCTCCGGCGCGAACCCGGCGAACGCCTTGTGGTGTTTGTGCAGGGTGGCGAAGTCGTGTCTGTACGTCGCGTCGTGCGTTTCCGTTTCACTAGGCACCCCTAGCCCCCGCCCCACGGGAATCCAGCAGAAACCGACATCCACGAAATAATCCACCTTGCCGAGCGTCCGTGTCACGGAGTGGACGTGCTTTTCGTGCTTTTCCTGGTACGCCGTGTCGCCGTACGACGCCGCTCTTCGCAATTCGTGCTCGGCGCGCGAGTTACTCAAATCCGGGTCCCAGACGTGCTTCGATTTCAATACCTCGGTCACGTCAGGGGCTCTTCTGATTTTTATTTCGTACACCCCCTCGGAAGCGGCTAAACGCAGCCCTTCCGCGATCACCGCGAGCGCGGTGTTCACCGGCGCCGCGAGCGAAACGCACACGTCCTGGACGCGCGTGGACCACACCGAAGCTGCGTTCTCGGTTAATTCGGTCGCATCAAGAAGCGCCGCGGGGTCTTTCCGGCGTTTTAAGCGAACGGACATCGCCCTCGCCGCGGCTAGTTCCTCGAACCTCTGTTTCCAATACGGAATGCGCTGCTGCAGCGTCGCCGCGCGCGCGTACTCCGCGTCCTCCACGGCTTTCTTGATGAGATCAGGAAGCCTCAGCATCTCATTTCGGCCAAGCCTTTGTTCCTCCGCCAATGCGTCCACATCAAGAAGCGCGAGCTGGTTGATCCTCGCCTGCTGCGCGGCGACGTCGAGTTCGGACATCGCGCGGGCGATTGGACGAGCCTGGGGGGACGGAGAAGACCGCGAACGGTGTGCACCGCGGTGTGCGGGGGCGCGCTCGCCGGATCGAATGCAGGGTTGAATTGTGATTGTCACCGCCTCCTGTTCAGCTTTTCGGGATTTTCGTTTGCCGGCAGATTTTACTGTCAAGACTGGCGCGCTTTCTCAAGAACAAGCATTCCACGAGGCGCAGGCCACCGTCGTGTCACCCGTACCCGGGGTCGGTCGGGAGCGGTAGCGACTTCGTGGCGCCGCGGACGCCTTCCAGGTTTCCCTGAGGTGTGATGCCGGGAGGTGGGGTCGGGGCGGATGCGCTTTCGGGGAAGTTGAGCCAACTGGAAAAACGCGCTTTAAAACTCGCCCAGGAAGAGAACGTGGAGTTCGAACGCGGTCGTGCTTTGAACATCATCAGCAGCACGCCATGTTCCGCCCCGAAGAAAAAAGGAGACACGAAAAAGCCGCGCAAGTAGAGACGAAGGTGGTCAAACAGTAGCTCATTAGGTTTGCATCACACGTCGCCTTCTTCGTCCTGTTTCTCCTCTTCCTCCTCGGTGGCAAATTCGGTTCTCGTCCAATCGAAAACCGCCTTGACGTCCGCCTCGGTCTTCACGCCGTTCACTATCCTACCCGCGATTTCCACGTTCGGTCCCATGCCGCACTCGTCCAGACAAAGAACCTCCTCAATCTTGACTCCAGTCCCTTGTGAAATCCCTTGCAGCATCTTGCACGTCTTCAACGACCCCGCCCTCTTGCATTCTTTGTTAACGCACACCCTGATGGTCTCGGCTCGGACGCGAACGGAAGTCGACCGGGAGGGAGAAGCGCGACGCTGCAGGGGAAGGAACGCCCCATAGGGTGAGGCGACCGCGCGGGGCGACGAAACCACCAGCGCAGACATGACCACGCGCGCCTGTCAAGTGCGACCCACGCGACGATGGCTGTTTCGGAAAACGACTTCTTCTGCCTTGCTGACTGGACCAGACGTGTCCACCGCGCTTTTGTTATCCTCCTCCGACGCCCAACCCGCACTCCCGCGCGCGATGCCCGTCGCAGTCGCACGCTCGATTTTCGCGGCACGCGTGGTGCATACACCTAGTACTTCTGGCCGAACCAAGGGGCCGCCCGCTGTTGGCCGACGCGGCGAAGGTGTCTCGGCAAATGCCGTGACGGCACCGCAAGACGGCACGTCCCGCCGCGCCGCGTTTCTCGGCGGTGTGGCCAGCGTGTGCACGGGTGTTGCGCTGCTTACCCCGAACATTTCGTTCGCGGCGGACGTCGCGAGCTTCGTTTCCCTGGACGCGATCATAACGCAAGTCAGGGACGCCGCGGACGAGCTTGAGTTGGTGGACCAGGCGCTGCGGTTGAGCGTGCAACTCGGCACGGCGCCTCCGCTTCGGGAGATGAGGAAACGTTTGGCGAGCGGCGCGCTGAGTGACCTTCCCGCGGCGGCAACACGGCTGGACCGGTTCATCGACGCACCTGATTTGCAGGACTGGGAACAGGTGGTGTGGAGCTCGGTGAGCGAGGAAACGAGAGGGTCGCGTGACACGAACGCCGAGACGGGCAAACGACTCGGCGGCGTGGAGCGGACGAACGATTTTCTGTGCTTTGTGTTTTCGTGCTTCAACGACCCGCGGGCGCCGCCGTCCACGGACGCGTTGCTGTCCCTGCGACTGCTAAGCGACGGGATAGGGATGGGATTAAGGGGGGATACCCGGATCACATCACAAGGCTTGACATACTCCGTGCAGGATGTCCGAGAGAAACTAAACGCGTACGTCGCGCTGGTGGAAAAATCACGGCTCAAGTTAAACTAGTCTAAAAGAGAAGCGAGCGCAAAGGTTAACCTATGATGATAGATCGTTATGTAGGATATTAATTAGACTAGATACTAGGGGTCCGAGATACTAGAACTCGCACGCTTTTTGTCCTCCCCCCGTCACCGCGAACGCCGCGGACTCCGCTTCTTCCGGCGCGACGCGTTCCATGGACGACGTCGCGATCGTCGCGTCCACGAAAGCGCCCGCGATTTCCGCAAACACGACTTCGTTCGCGTCGCCCGCGTGTAAACGCAGCCACTCGTTTGGAACGACGTAGAACCGCTGCGTTTGCGTCAAGGACTCGTCCTTGCGAAGTAGGTTCCAGTACCTCCCGAGGTCGTGGCCGTTCACCCAGACGTGCCCTCTGCCCATGGAAGACGCGTCAAGCAACACGGTTTCCTTGCGCCGGTCCCAGTCGCTCGGCATTGAAAACTTCGCGGAGACCCAAGTCACGCCGTCGACGCGCGCTTTCGGTTCCACAGACGACCAGCGCGTGGACGACGTTTTTGTTTGACTTGGATCAAACAAGCGCATCTGCTCGCCGTACAAGCCCACGCGCATGCGCCACGTATCCCCCACGGTATCCGCGTTCTTTATGGTAAGAAACGGCAAAATCTCGTCGTTGTCTTTGGAGTTTTGCCAGAAAAGTGTCAGTATTGTATGTGCAAGTAGAATGTGTATCGCAATGTATGGACAAACAGTCACCAGCGTTGGAGGTGAAACCGCGCGTTTGTGACGTATGTAGTAAACAGTAGATACGGGCGGACAACTGTCAAAACAGTCGGAGGGATTTGGGAAACGTGTGGACGTACCTTCGCGCTTCACTTCGGCGTACACGACACCTTTTTCGAAATCCGACGGCGCGGTGTTTGGGAAAATCGGGTAGTTCGAAACCCCCAGGCTTTCCGAAAGAATCGCGAGGGTCCGGACGTGCGACTTCGCGTGTCGCCCTAGGGACACCCAATGTTCGATTTCCTGGTTCTGACTGGACGGCGAGTGCGTTTCGTCCGCCACGGATTCCACCGGGAAGCCGTCGATAAACACGGAGTAGACGTTGGCGGCTCTGCCGATTATTTTCAGCCACAACACGGGTGGCAAAACGTCGCCGTCGCTTTCGTCGAAATTGGACGGGGCTTGGAACGAGGCGTGGTACCACAGGTACTCGGACGTGTCCCCGGTAAGCGCAATTTGGGGAAGCGGGTATTGCGACGTGACCGACTTCGTGCGCGAAAGCATACCCGGGTCCAGCGCGATCGGTTCATTCCAAACTCGAAGGTCGAACAACTTCGCGACGTCTTTTTTAACCTTGCGCAGATGCTTTACCACGGGCACCTGCGACGTGTTGTAAACAACTTCCATACCCCCGTTCCCGCTTCGCAAGTCGCCCATGTCACCCACAACCAACACCGATGAATACGAGTTCAGCTGGAACGCGCCGCCCCGAAAATCAGCCACCACCGCTCTCGGCGAGTTGTTTTCTAAAAACGCAACAAAGGAATCGTCAAACTCAGAGTCGTACTCAAACGCCACGACGTTCCCGGAAACCTCGCCGAAGCCTTCCTGTTTCGTGGACTGGACGAAATCCGGACGCGACGACACCTCGGTGAATGCGTCACTCGCCTCGGAAACAAACACATCACTCACCACTCCGCTGTTCATTCCAAGCGAATCAACCAAAAGCGTGTTGTGCAAAAGCGCGCCGTGCTTCCTTCGTCCTTTTTCGTCCTTTTTGGAAAGGGATTTGGAAAGCGTAGAACTCCTCACACGCGTAGAACTCCTCGCCGACGTCGCCCTTTGCCGGATCAAACTTTTTTTATCACTCCTTTCCTTTTTCCCACCTCCCACCCCCAACTCGCCGTTCCCAGTCAGCGCGCCGTACGTCAGCGGCACATGCGTCGCGCCGTCCCACACGCCGTCCCCGTCGTCATCCGCGACGAGCACTCCGCGGTGCGGCAGGAACACCGCCTTGCCCACCTGCGCCTGAACGCCGAGAAGCGCGGGCGCGACTTTCTTGAGCGCCGCGTGCATGTTTCCCAGGTGCGAAAACTTGGGTTCGTTCGGGAGTCCGTCGGGACACACGTTGACATCCGTGGCGTACGCCGTTTGCATCGCGTCGCCTTCTGTGGTGCCGAAGTTGTTCCCCCCCGCGAACATGTAGTAGTTCATGTGCGACCCGCCCCTGGCGAACCAGCGCATGGACGCCCACGCCAGGTCATCCGCGCCCCTGCCCCAGAAGTACGCCGTGGGTTTCTCCGCGCTCCCGCCCCAGGTCTGGTACCCGCCCTCGTTCTCGGTCCACACGCCCGGGTAATCCACCAGTACTTTTTTTTCGTACCCACTCCCGTCGTCGTCGCTTTCGATGTTCATGTCCGCTCGTGAGTGCTGGTCCGTAAGGTACTCCGCACACGTAGGGCCGTTGCACGCGGGGACGGTGTTTTTGGAAACCGAGCCTTCGCACATCAGCACGGGAATTATGCGCGCGTCCTCGGCGTTCGTGAACGCCAGGCTGTTCTTCGCGACGATTTCGTCAGTGTCGTCGCTTGTGCCCGCCGACAACCCGCTCGTCGCCTTGTGAACCGCGTTAACAAGCGCCGCCCGTGCCATGGTTCCGGCCCACTCCACGTACTCCACAGGCGCGTCCCACGCGAGTTCGTTTTCGACTTGCGTCAAAACGATCGGGCCGCCCAGGGGCGCCAAGAATTCGGCCACCTCGTACGTCACGCGCTGGAACCAATCCCCCGTTAACGCCATCCAAGTCGGTTCGTTGGTTCGCAAGCGCAAAGTTGGATATTTCGTATTGTTCATCAGCCAAAGCGGCAAGCCCCCGAACTTCCACTCCGCGCACACGTACGGGCCCACTCTCAAGTTAACAAAAAGCCCGACGTCGCCCGCGAGCGCGACGAACTTTTTCAAATCAACCGCCCCCCAATCCGTGTTGGTCGGATCGCCCATCCCCGACGCCGTCGGTTCGTACATGTTCCAGAAGACGTATATCTGCACCATGTTCAGCCCGTTGGCTTTCATCAGCTGTAACGTGGACAACCACTCCCCGGGGGGTACGCGCGCGGGGTGCACCGAGCCGGAGACCCACAACGTGCGTTGCCCACCCACCGCGAAGGATCGGCCGTCGAAATCCACTTCGTACGGCTTACCTTTGACGTCGTCGAAGCTCAGGAAACCGCCCTTGCTGGTGGTAAAGTTGGACTCTGTCGCAGAAACAGTCCCGAACAGCAACGCCACCGCCAGGGTGGCCACCGCGGCGACCCACCGCACCTGGGACACCATCGGGGCCGCACCCAATGGGTTCAACACCCCGCGCAGCTCTTCTTTTGTTCGACAATTTTCTTCATCTCATCCAAGAAAATTGAATGGTCCTCATCGACTCGCCGTTCTCTTGGAGGAAACGCTCGCCTGGGACGGGCCGAGACACGCGCCTGGGCGGGTGACCTGAGCCAAAAGCCAGAGCTGAACCCTTGGAAGCTTGAAGCGCGGCTCCGCCCTGGCGAGGACACCGCTCGCCGCGCACCGCCACCATGCTCGCGCTGCAAACACGCCCTCTCACCGCGGTTTTCTTCGCTCACGGCGGTTTCGTCAGCTCGCCACTCCAAGCGTCGCCCGCTTTCTCTTTCTGCAGACCTGCAGTGAAAAAGGGTCGACGTCACCTTCACGCGCACTTCTTCCGCCCCTCATCTGCATCCACACAACAGAGCAGCAGCATGAGCCCTTCTGTTGCGAAGAAGATCGTGGTTGTGGGCGGCGGCGTTTCCGCTGGTTACTTCGCCCGAGCAATGGTCGCGGCGAACGCCCCCGGGGCGGCACTGACCATCATCAGCTCGGAAAACGTGGCGCCGTATGAACGACCGGCACTGACCAAGGCAGTGCTGCACGCCGAGTCCCCCGCGCGTTTGCCCGGCTTCCACACCAGTGTTGGCGGCGGCGGCGAGCGGCAAACCGAGGAGTGGTACACCGAGAAAGGCATAACGCTTAAGCTGGGCACGACGGTTGTGGGGTGGGACAAGGCCAATCAAACGGTGACCACGGATGCGGGTGATGTGACCTCATACGACAAGCTAGTAGTCGCCATCGGGTGCACCGCGCTTAAGCTTCCCGCCTCAATCGGCGGAGGGCTGTCCGGGGTGCACTACGTCCGAAACAACGCTGATGCGTTGGCGCTCGCGGAGGCGATGAGCACCGCGAAAAAACAGCCGGTGGTGATTGGAGGCGGGTACATCGGGTTGGAAGTCTCCGCGGCGCTCGCGGCGCGCGGAATGAACCCGAGGGTGGTTTTAATGGAGCCGCACGTAATGGCCCGCCTATGGAATTCAGAAATAGCACAGAAGTACGAGCAGTTCTTCGAAACCAAGGGCGTGGCGTTCTATCGCAACGCGAAGGTAAAGGCCATCAACGCGGGTGACGACGGTGCGGTGGCCAGCGTGACGCTCGCGGACGGCGAGGTCCTGGAAACCGACTTGGTCGTCGTCGGCGTCGGCGCCGGCGCGAACTACGCGCCCTTCGACGGCCTTGACTCCACACCTGACCCACGAAGCCCGGGGGGCATCGCCGTGGACGGGATGTTCTGTGCGTCAGGTGCTGGCGTCGCGGACAAAACAGGTACGTATTGTATTTCACCAAATCCCAAGACTGTTTGCTTATATACTGACACTTTTCTTTTACAAAAACAGTCTACGCGGTCGGGGACATCGCGGCGTTTTCAATCGCCGACGGCGAGACGGTTTCGCAGACGCGGATGGAGCACGTGGCGCACGCCCGGAGTTCCGCCGCGCACTGCGCCGCCGCCGTGCTTGACGACACCTTCGCAACGGAATACAAATACTTCCCGTTCTTCTACTCGCGCGTGTTCGAGCAGAAGGACCAGGCGAGGGCGCTGAACTGGGCGTTCTGGGGGTTTGCGAGGGACACCGCGGACGTCGTGGTGGTGGGCGACTTCGCGCCGAAGCTGTGCGCGTTTTGGATCGACGGCGGGAAGGTGGTCGGCGCCATGTGCGAAAGCGGCACGGAGGAGGAGAGGGACGTTTGTAAAAACGCGGCGACGCGCAAAGTGCCGGTTGACACGCAGGCCTTGAAGAAGTGCCATTGCGTGGAGGGGGCGATTGCGCTGCTCAG
>TARA_B110000902_G_scaffold209282_1_pt1 | contig 10672 bp, 8 predicted proteins | sample TARA_B110000902 | Tara Oceans TARA_B110000902 (sample SAMEA4398009) | marine metagenome | biome: Polar Biome; feature: [SRF] surface water layer (ENVO:00010504); material: water (ENVO:00002006), including particulate matter (ENVO:01000060) such as... | depth 5 m | reverse complement strand
CTTAAATTTTGAGCGAAAAAGTTCATTTTTATTTGACTACATACAACCTCTTGATAGTATAATATCAAGAGCCTTTACAGTTTATAAGTTGTACTATTTATTTAGAATCTCCAACCAACATTTAATCCTAATCTTGGAACGATAACGGGCGATTCTGCAGTAAATAAGTTTCTACCAAGTCCACCATAAAGATCGATGGTCAATCCTGATTGTGATGCATATTTTGTACCAATAGCAATTCCTAAAGCGGCATCCGTATATTCAACCAACTTAGCACCCTTTCCAGAATTGATCCCTACAAAACCTTCACCAAAGAGGTTCCAAGCTGCAGCTGAACTAAAATAATGTCGGTAATAAGGAGTAATCATCAAATCTTCATTATACCTAAAATCTTCCGATTCTTTTGCCAAATTAAAAAGGGCAGAAATACCAAATGACGACTCTGAATTGATATATCTTTCATAAGAAAATTCTAAACTCTTTATAATCAATGCATCTGCAATGTCTATTTTTATTTCTTGTTGTGCGTAGGATAGAGAACTCAATAAAAGTCCAAAAGCTAAAAGTATTCTTTTCATGTTTTTTTTGTATTAGTAAAAATCGTTTTTAAATGATCGCTATTATAGCACAAAAGTAGTAATAATTTTTATTTATATATTTTGCATCTTACAACTCTTTTTCACACGTATGCAATGTTCCAAAACCTTCTACAAAAAACCGCTAGCAAATTTATTATAGAAGTATCTTCTGTAAAGAGATGTTAAAAAGAATCAAAAAACAGCTCTTAACTGTACACTTCCGGTATGAATCGTTTTTGAATTTTCACTTTTTCTCCCTAAATAGTTTAAATTCAAATTTAAAAAAGTGGTTAACTTTTGATTGAAAAGCACATTCCAAGTATAATTTTTTCCTGCTTGCAAACCCGATAGCATTTGATAGGCAACTGGTGTGTTTGTATTGCCTGTAAAATCATTTAAAAACACATTAACATTAGCAGAAATTTGATTCTTTTTACTGTTGATATATAAATACTCAAGGCCAAATTTTTGCTGTTTCAATTGCTCAAAATCTTGCAACTGATTTTTTTTATTTTTAAAGTGATAAAAAGCCGTAAATCGATTTTTTTCACTGTAAAGAAAACTCATTTTTGGTTGAATCTCATGGGTATTTATCCTATAATTTCTGCTATTAAAGTTCTCGGTTTCTAAATTATTTTGGGAATTTTTCCCAAGCAATTCGAACAGCCAAAAAGAAGAAAATTTATGTGCAAAATCTACCTGATGTAATTGGAGTTTGTTTTCTTGACTTCCAATAAAAAACTGCTGCTTATTGGTGTTTTTTCCATACGTATAAGTGACACTGTATTTCTGAAGACTTTTATTAAAATACACACTATTTCTCAGGCTAAAAGTAAGCCCTATTAGTTTGCTTTCGTCAAAATCGAAAGGATTAAAATTAAAGGTATTCCCGATTCTTTCTTGTTCATTTTCTATGCTTAAAAAACTTTGATTGTGAAATTTAGAAAGCACTTTTTGAAACCCTTTTTTAGAAGACCAAACGCTAGGATTCAATGCTAGAGATTGTATCAATTTTGCTCTTTGAGTCGCAATAAATTGTATATTCGGTTTTGGCAAACGCAAGTAATCAGCTTGATCTTGAAATTCTGCAATTTCAAATTCTTCAAAATCTTTAACCCCATCATTATTATAATCTATCCAAGTATAATAGCCCAAACCAGGGGATGTTTTTATGTATATGTATTCTTGTCTCGCTACATTTCCAGAGGAAGTTTCATAGGTAGTTCCTAAATTGATGAAATTTTTAAATAATTTCTGATTAAAAACAAGTTTAGAGTTTAATGATTTTTCATCATTTGTAAACTTGTTTTTTGTCTGTCTGTAATTTGCAAAAACACTTAAATTAGTTTGCTTATTTTGTATGAGTTTACTGTTTAAATAAAACGTTTTCCTATTATTAATTTCAGTAAAAGTATTCGATTTTATGCTATCATTGTTTCGATTATTAAAACCCAATTTAACAAATACTTTTGTAGAATCTCCTACACCAAAATACGTTTCATATTCTTTAAAGCGGTGGCTCGTATTTATAAATTCTTGTGTGGTCCTATTTTTTCTAGTATTGGTTTCAAAGTTTATGAAAGCACCCAACCATTTTTTATTAAAATCTTGTACTACTTTTGCTTTTGCTCTAAAAAACGAATTGTCTTCTAGGGTGGAAGTATTCTTTAAAAAACTACTGTTTACATAAAAAAAAGTGTTTTTCAACTTCATTTTAGACTGTAATTCATGTTTATTTCCAGAAAAAATAGTTTTATAGTTTAGGTGATTGAACCTATATAAAACAAAATCATTTTTCTTATTTTCTAAAGTGAATTCTGACTGAAAAAAGCTTTTGGTCGCATTATTTGTTAGGATATTCCAATCTCTATTGAACTCTACTGGTTCCCAACCAAATTCTGAGTTAAAATTTTTCTGTACAAACTCATGACTCAAATTGCTTTTTAACTGCCACTTTTTAGCAATTAAAATTTGTTGCCAATTTACTTTTGTTGCCAATGCTTTGTTTTGAGAATCATCTAAAGTAGAAAATAAATTGGCGTCATTATTACTCAAAGCAACTTCGGAATGAAGCGTGGTTTTGTCTGAAGGATTGTAAGATGACTGCACTACAAATAATTGCGATTTTGAGGGTGCTATTAAACGAATGATCGGCTTATAACTTCCTTGATTCACACCGACAAACGAAAATATATTTCCGGTAGCAATGGTACTATCTAAATCATAATCTCCTTGATTTACACCAACATTAGAAAAGGCAACAGTATAAAGTTCATCCGCTGAATTGTTCGAATACTCAAAAACTTCTTGTACTCCATTAATCACTTTTTTGTACAAAATTTTATTCTCATCAAATGTGTCTTCAAAGGCACTTTCTGCAACCATTAAAGCCCTATTATTTCCTGCATTTGCTAAAATTTCTTTTTGTGATACCGTCAAATTTTGTTGTAATGGTTGGTTTTTTACATCATTTTCAGAATAAAAATAACCAGCAATACTAAACTTTCCGCCTTCATAGGACGCTTCATCATAGGTTATAAAGCGGGTGAAATTTCTTTCAGAATATTGAAAATCTATGGTAATTCTCATGTCATTTGTAATCGGAAAAGTGGTGTTAAAAGAAATTTCGCCGAGATTATAATCGATTGTATAGTCTTTTTCTTCTCCTCGCTCAATTAAAATTCCATTAATATACACCTGTTCACTCCCTTGAATCATTAAAATTGCCGTTTCATTGTTCGTTCCTAAGATCTTATAAGGCCCCTGGTTCCCTTCTACTCCAGTAAGATTATAAGTACTAAATCTACCCCTAACCACAGCTCCTGAAGCTGCTACTTTGAGATTCTCATTCAGCGTCGCAGCAACCCGCAACCCAGAAACTTGTTTGGTCAATGGTAAAAAATAACTCTTCGTGTTTTTTAAAAAAATATCCCCTGCTTTTACACGCCAATTATCTGTATACATTTCAATAAAAATTCGATCAAAATCCGTAATATTTTGAGAATATCCATTTTCTTGAATGGGAATATTGGTGTCAAAAATATTAGCTCTTAAAGTGACTTTATCAGATAGTTTTCCTGATATCTCAATATCTAAAGCAGCATTTGTAACCGCATTTTGATTGTTTCCAGAAGTGATTCCTCTTGAGATGAACCCTTTGGTTTGCAAACCCTCAAAGAGCTTTATTTCTGATGCTTTTTTATTGGTTGTTAAACTGTATAATTTTCCTGTATTTGTCCTATTAGGAAAAATAAATTTTTCATCAAAAGGGGTGTACACTTTGGTAATAAAGTCTGGAAGTCTATAATAGGTAACCGTAATTTCAGGATATTTTTTTGAATTAATGCGTAAGATTGCATTGCTAAAATCAATAGCATATTCAGAAGAAGGAAGCGCTTTTAAAGCCGCATTGAATACCTTAAAATTTTGAGGATTTAGAGCAACCGAATCTAATTGAATCGTGTCCTTATCTATTAAAAAAATTCGCTTTCTAAAATCTTTAGATACCGTTTGAGATTGGATAGAAAATCCAATAAAGAAGAGTATAAAAAAAAGAATTCTTTGAATCATAAAAAGGTATATATTCTTAACGTAAGAATTACTTTTTTAATGTTTAAAAATTAAATTAAAAAAGAGTGTGTTGTTTTACAGGGTTTTCAAAGGCTAATAACCATTTTTTACGCCATATACCGCCAGCATATCCAATTAAAGAACCATCGGAACCAATTACTCTGTGACAAGGAATAATTATCCAAAGTGGATTTTTCCCATTTGCGACAGCAACGGCTCTTACTGCTTTTACATCTCCAAAGGACTTACTTTGTTCGAGATAACTTTTTGTTTTCCCGTAAGGGATTTGTAACAATTTCTTCCAAACCTTTTTTTGAAAAGTAGTTCCTTTTGGGTTTACAGTTAAATTAAAACTAGCTCTTTCTCCATTAAAATATTCTTCCAGTTGCGTTACACATTCCTGTAAAAAAACAGGAACTTCTTTTGAAGTTTCTATGTCTTCATCTAAAACGGTAACTGCTTGAATTCCGTTTATATCTCCCACAATTTTTGCAGTTCCAATAGGTGTTTTGTAATATGTGATTTGTGTTTCTTGCATTAGCTACCAAAAATATCTTTAGAATTCTGAGTCGTGATGGCTGCAATTTCTTTAAAAGAAACCCCATAAATAGTTACTAATTTATCAATAACATTGGTAATATAAGCACTTTCGTTTCTTTTTCCTCTGTAAGGAGTTGGCGCTAAATAAGGAGCATCTGTTTCTAAAACAATATGTTTTAAGTCAATTTCATGTAAAAATTTATCAATCTTACCCTTTTTGAAAGTAGCCACACCGCCAATACCTAGCTTCATATTGTAAGAAATGGCTTTTTCTGCTTGCGCTAAAGTTCCTGTAAAACAATGGAAAACTCCTCTTAGATCAGCGCCTTTTTCGGCTTCTAATATTTCAAATATTTCATCAAAAGCAGCTCTACAATGAATATTTATAGGAAGCTTTTTTTCTTTTGCCCATTGAATCTGAACGCTAAAAGCTTCTTGTTGTTGTGCTAGAAAAGTTTTGTCCCAGTATAAATCAATACCAATTTCTCCAATAGCGTAGAAGTCTTTTTTATCAATCCATTCTTTGACATGTGCCAATTCTTCTAAATAATTTTCTTTTACAGAAGTGGGGTGCAAACCCATCATTAAAAAAACATCTTCCGGAAAGTTTTTCTCTAGTTTCAGCATACTTTCTGTGTAAGAAGCATCGATGGCAGGAATAAAAAAACGTGAAACACCCGAATCTTTAGCGCGCTGAATCATTGCTGCTTGGTCTTCACTAAACTGGCTCGAATATAAATGTGTGTGCGTGTCTGTAATCATTTACTAAAAATTTCTAATGCAAAACTAAGCAATAAATGTGTGGGTTTTACCACAAAGATACACAGAGAATCACACAGCATTTCGGAACGATTTGCAGAAGAAAACGGCCGCTTTCTCTTTGTTATTTCAACAAGTTACTTCTCTTTGTGAATCGCTCATCGCCTCTGTTTATCTGTGTAAGATTATCAAGTTAAAGAATTTTATAAAACGTACCTTTGCAAAAAATATTTAGAATGACTTTTGAAGATTTAGGAATTTCTACTCAATTGCAATATGGTATTGACGACTTGGGTTTTATCAACCCAACTCCAATACAAGAACAAGCATTTTCTGTTGTAAGATCTGGGAAAGATATTGTGGGAATTGCGCAAACAGGTACTGGAAAAACCTTTGCATACATGATGCCTATTTTGCAAGATTTACGTTTTTCTAAGCAAAAACACCCGAGAGTGTTGGTGCTGGTTCCAACGCGTGAATTGGTTTTGCAAGTGGTGGATGAAATAGAAAAACTATCAAAATATATCAACACACGTGTTTTAGGTGTCTATGGTGGAGCCAACATCAACACACAGAAACAAGCTATTTTACAGGGACAAGATATTATTGTAGCAACTCCCGGTCGTTTATACGATTTGGCTTTGAGCAACGCTTTAAAGCTAAAATCTATTCAGAAATTAGTGATCGACGAAGTGGATGTAATGTTAGATTTAGGATTTCGTTTTCAACTGATGAATATTTTTGATGTGCTTCCTGAAAGAAGACAAAACGTATTATTTTCTGCAACCATGACAGAAAGTGTCGCTATTTTAATTGACGATTTTTTCAAAGATCCGATCAAAATTTCGGTGGCACTTAGTGGAACTCCACTAGATAATATTGAACAAACTTCTTATCATACTCCGAACTTCTTTACCAAAGTAAATTTATTACATCATTTGCTAGCAGACAAGGAAGCCTTTCATAAAGTACTAATTTTTGTTGGTTTTAAAAGAACTGCAGATTTGTTATTTCAACATTTACAGGAACTATTTAATGACGAAATGTGTGTCATTCACTCTAACAAAACACAAAATTATAGAATTCGTTCAATCAGACAGTTTGATGAAGGAAAAAATCGAATTTTATTAGCGACAGATGTCATGGCGCGTGGGTTAGATTTCAATAAAGTTTCTCACGTAATCAATTTTGATACGCCCGATTTTCCAGAAAACTATATGCACCGTATTGGTAGAACAGGTCGTGCAGAAAAAGCGGGAAAAACAATTTTATTTTCAACAGAAAAAGAGCAAGAAGCAAAAGATAGCATTCAAGATTTGATGGATTATAAAATTCCGGTCTTGGAGCTTCCTGAAGATGTTGAAATTTCCAAACTATTAACAGAAGATGAACGCCCAAAAGAGGATCAAGGGATTTCTAAAAACAGAACTTCTTTAGAATATGTTCCTGGACCCGCCTTTCATGAAAAGAGTGAGAAAAACAGCCAAGTAAATCGAGGGGGATCTTATCGAAGAGAAATTGCCATTAAATATAAGAAGCCAAAAACGAGAGGTGATAAAAATTACAACAAACGAAATAAGAAGAAATAAGTATGCAAATTTTAACAGCACAAGAATTGCATAATTTAGCTATGAATATTGTGGGAGAAAGACTCACAAAAATGGGCTATGAGTTTCAGGCAATAAATAGCCAGTTAAAAAGACATCCTCAGTTTGTATTATTTAAGAAAGGCGCTCCTACTATTTTTGTATTGGTAAAAGTTTCTAATAATCTTCAGAATCCCAATGAATATGATGTTGTTTGGATGGAAACTTTTAAAAATCATGCCAAAAAACAACATGCCAAAGTTTGGTTTGCTGGCGTAGGAATTGCCAACGCAGAAAGTATTGAAAACCCTGTTTTTAAAGACCAACCTTATTATGTGGCTTTCGAAGATTTTATAAAGATTTTAGCGTAGAAAATACCTAATCAGCTTTTGGTTTTAAAATGTTCTAGATCATCCTCTTTAAAACTGTTTACAATGTCAATATTTCTTTGAGACTGGTCTTTTATTTTTTCTGTTCTTTTCTAATAATTTGAATTCAAAGAAAGGATTTGTTAATTCTATATTTTGACCAATCTGAAAACCTTTAGACAATATTCCAATTCTCCGCTACACAAAGTTTGACTTCGTCGAATCTTCGATTTCCCGACTTTTCCATATAATTCTTCATTTACCTCTATATTTTAATACTGATTCTATTTTGTTATTGTTATTTTGTTTCTTCTTTTTTAGTGCTCCTCAAAGTCAGGAGACTTTGCGTAACAGGGTTTAATAGTTAGAATTGAGGTCGGTAATGATTTTACGGATTAAATCGATATTTTCTTGTGACTTTTTTCGCCCATCTTCTTTTTCTTGTGCCTCAATTAGAGGTAATTTTTGAGGATGACTTTTTTCAAGAAATTGCTTGAAATCTTTAGCATTCCTAAATAAATCGAACTTAAATAATTTTAAGTCATAAACTATTCCTTTTAGCCGTCTTGATGCAGAACTCGCGATAACTCCTCCTAAAAAAACAGAAGCTCCAGAAGTAAAATAATCTTCAAAATACAGATAGTTTGGACCTAACTGTTCAACTTTAATGCAATAATTACCATCATCTTTCATTTGACCACGGTCTTTAGATAAGAATTTTTTACTAACCAGTTTGATACGGACATATAGGTTCTGTCCATCACAGACCGCAAAATTACGTTTTAGACGTTTGGTCGTTCCTTTCTTAAAAACACGAACTACATTGTCTTGATTTGCACTGGGCTTTAATTTAAGTTCTGTGGTGGTGTCTGAAGGTTTACGACGTGCAAAATCTTCGTAAGTGATATAAATTCCTTTAGGGTAAACGACTTGTGCAGTGAGAGTTTGTAGAGTCATGCCAAAAACAGCAATGACCAAAAAGGTTTTTAGTGTGTTCATGAGTTTTTAGATTTGGGTTATATAAAATTATTTTAGATGCATTATATTTTATGTTAAAGAACGTTGGTTTACTTTTCCTTACCACACGACACAATCGTGCCTTTACTTTGTATTTAGGCTTTTTATTTGTTTATGTCATAGAATACGCAGCAAGTAATTACTCATAATCTTTTTTGTGATAATACAATTCATCATTATAGCAAATGATAATAGTATACCCACCTGAGTAAGTTATTATAATTGGGTTTAGATTTTGATTTTATTTTTTTGATAATAATCATAATCTTGTTTAGAATTTCGCCTTATTAACTTAGTAAATCTAACTTCATTATCTATTTTACAATTTTTCTTTTTTACTGAATTTATTTCCATTTTCTTTTTTTTTATTAATACCAACACCTGTATAATCCTATTGTTAATTTATTATCGATGTCTTCACTCATATATTTCTTTTTTTTTGTTCATTTTTCTGAAAAACAACTAGTTCTTAGTCTTATGAAAACTAAGAAACCTGATCGTTTTTCAACGTTTTGCCGATAAAATTTATGGGGGAGTACTACCCAAATGTACTCTTTATAAATTAGTATGAAGAAGAAAAATAAATTTTAACATAAAGAAAAGAACTGTTAAAGAAGGTTTTAGACCACTTAATGTTTTACTGACGGGTAAAGAATGTCCAAACAAAACCCACTGCGTAGCGTAGTAAAATAGCTGTAAAATACAAAACCCCGCAACTTAAAAGTTGCGGGGTTTTTTGATAAAAAATTATTGCCTATTGTCGTCTAAAAATTAATCTCTTGGAGATTTAAATCTATAATACAAGTATGTGTAAGCGTCACGAGGTATAATTGTAATCCACTTTTTGTGTTTTAAATACCATTTAAAACGAATAGAACTCATTCCTTTTGTTAGATAAGCCGCAATAAAAGGGTGAACATGTAATTGTACCTTTTTATTTTTAGAGTTTGACATAAATTTCTCTAAATCTGCTTCCAATTTGTCTAACAAAACAATGGGTGCTTCTACTTCTCCATTTTTATTTGGGTTGGCTTCGGTAGTTTTTATACTCAACTCGGGTCTTACCCGTTGTCTTGTAATTTGTACCAATCCAAATTTACTTGGGGGTAATATTTTGTGCTTTGTTCTATCAAAAGCCATTTGCTCTTTTAGATGCTGATACAGTTTATTTCTGTTTTCAGCTTTGTGCATATCAATAAAATCTACAACGATAATTCCGCCCATATCACGCAGTTGTAACTGGCGTGCTACTTCGGTCGCTGAAATTAGATTTACTTCTAATGCAGTATCTTCTTGAGAACCTGCTTTGTTAGAACGATTTCCACTATTCACGTCAATAACGTGTAAAGCTTCTGTATGCTCTATCACTAGATAGGCACCTCTACTCATAGAAACTGTTTTTCCAAAGGATGTTTTAATTTGTCTTTCGATTCCGTATTTTTCAAAAATAGGGGTTTGAAAAGTGTGCAATTTTACAATCTTCTCCTTTTCAGGATAAATCTCTTGCAAATATTCTCTTATCTCTAGTTCCAAAGTTTCATCATTGGTAACAATACTTGTAAACGACTCGTTCATTACATCTCTTAATATAGAGGAAGCTCTGTTTAATTCGCTTAAAATTTTTGTTGGAGTATTTGTGTTGGGTATTCTTTTACACATCGTCTTCCAACGTTCTAATGAGTTTTGCAAATCTTTATCTAGTTCTGCTACTTTTTTGCCTTGGGCAACAGTTCTTAAAATAACACCAAACCCTTTTGGCTTAATGCTCTTTGCTAATCTTTTTAAACGTTCTTTTTCTTTTGGGTCTTCTATTTTCTGAGACACCGAAACTCGGTTAGAAAAAGGAACTAAAACCAAAAATCTACCTGCAATGGACAACTCAGAATTTAATCGAGGCCCTTTTGTAGAAATAGGTTCTTTTACAATTTGTACTAATAGGTTTTGTCCTGTTTTTAGTACTTTGTTAATACTACCGTCTTTGTGAATGTCTTCTTCCTTTCGGAAATTCTTTAAAGTGAATTCTTTATACTTACCTGTGCTTACTTTCTTAATGAATGCATTTAATGAGTTTACTTGCGCGCCCAAATCATGATAATGTAAAAACCCATCTTTTGGGTACCCTACATTTACAAAGGCGGCATTTAAACCAGTTAAAACTTTTCCAATTTTGGCTAAAAAAATATCGCCAACAGAGAATTTGTTGTCACTTGTTTCATTATTTAATTCAATAAGTTTTCCATCTCTTAATAAGGCA
>TARA_B110000902_G_scaffold46273_1_pt1 | contig 10676 bp, 3 predicted proteins | sample TARA_B110000902 | Tara Oceans TARA_B110000902 (sample SAMEA4398009) | marine metagenome | biome: Polar Biome; feature: [SRF] surface water layer (ENVO:00010504); material: water (ENVO:00002006), including particulate matter (ENVO:01000060) such as... | depth 5 m | reverse complement strand
GAGTGGTGACTCCATTAGACTCGCTAGAAGTAACAGTTAAAGCATCTGGAGATATTCCATTTTGAGCTAAAATTACTGGATCTGTCCACTCAGCGGCACCTATAGTATCTGTACTGCCTGTACCTGCTGCACTTGCTGCTATTATGTATAAAGGATTACTTCCTGTAGGGCCATCAATTGTTTTAAACCAACCGTTAGCTAAAGAGGCAGTAGTCATTGTACCTGTGTTTAAGTTTACAGTAACATCACCTGCATCTGAGGTAAGAGTAGTGGCAGATCGTTGATAAGCATATATTAGAGCGCTCTTAACACCTGCGGTACCATTAGCGGCTGACAAAAGTTTAGTTAGCGAGATTTTAAAGGAGGCCACAGTAGCACCTCCATTATTTTCAATAATAGGAACATCAAAAGTTGCCTGCATGACTGACGTACCGGTAGATAGCAAAGTACCTGTCCCAGAATTAATAGTAACGGTACCGTTTGTATTTACAGGAGTAACAGAGCCTGCAGGAGCTACGTTTGTAAAACTACCTAATTTGTAGGTATTAGTTGCAGGACTGCCGCTAGCATCATATGTTAGTTGAGTAGCTCCTTGCCTTACATTAAAGGTACTGGCAAAGTTAGATACATCGCTAACCACTCCTGCAGAAGTTGCGGTAAATACAAAAGTTCCTGCAGTTGCAGTAACACTGTACCCGTCTATACCTGGGTCTCCATTTACTACTATTTTTGTTGCAGACATACTCAAGGAGTCTGTAGCAGTAAATGTCTCAGACCCTATAACATCTGTCATATGTACAGATATAGTCTCAGGCATATCCGCAAAGGCATTAGGTGGGGTATAAGTATAGCTCGCACCAGTTTCTCCAGTTATTACAGAAACAGTACCATTATTAGCTGTTTTCTTCCATACATACGAAACAGTACCGGCATCATTAGTTTTAGAGGTACTAAGAGTGGTGGTAGTTGCATACCCTGATTGTATTCCTGTCTCATCATTTTGATAGACAAAAGTTTGCGTAGCACCAGGACTAAGCTTGATTATTCTTACTGCGTTAACTGATAAGCCTACTCCAGTTATTCCTTCTCCGTTTGTAAAGTTTGTATCTGTATCCTTAGGATAGTACAAGGAAGGTACATTTCTGAACTGAGAACCTGCAAGGTTTGTGCGAGGTGTACGAACCATGTAACGAATCCAGTAATACCTAGTTGTAGCTCCAGACCCTTCAGTAATTGGATCGTGAAATAGATTTGTAGTAGACGTACCTATAAGTAATTTCGAGCTATCATCGAAATTATTAGTAGTGGCACGATAAATCTCGGTCTCATGTGTCGCACTCGTAAAGGCATCTGAGTTAGTCCAAGAAAGTATCACCTCTCCTTGATTAGTTTGAGTAGCCAGCAATCCAAGTGGTCGAGTCGGTATAGGTAAAGCTCTAGGGTTTTGACCTCCCTGTGGGTCGTCTGTAATTCCTGAACCGCTGGATGCTTCTGCTACAACATAAGCATTGTCATCATGCTCATCAGCAGTTAAGTCTACTGTCCCGTCTTTCTTAAAGTTAAGATTAGTTATTCGGAAAAGCTTAGAATTATAACCAAATCTAGGGTACGTTAGTTCCACTATACTGCCAGCAACTAGAAGAAGTCCTCTAGGAGCCATACTGAACTGAACTTCTAGACCGTAGCGTGATTCGTCTAAGTATTGCTTGACGCAAAAACGCGCATTAAAATAGTTGGTAATACCAGGTAGGCTAAACTGCCCTTTCTTCTGTATTCCTTTATCTTGTTTTAAATACGTGGAGTTAAAAAATGATACACTTCTTCCTTCAAACTTATTATTGGGATCAATTATAGAAGTACTAACATAGTTCTTACTATTTTTTAATCCTTTATCTGAAAGTTTAATAGTTCCTATAATGTCTTCATTGCTGATCTTTTCAGCAATATCAACAGTACCCTTTTTGCCTTTTACTTCCAGTTCATATTTACCGTTAGTATAGCGTAAGATGCCGTTAAATTGAGTAAGCATTTTATTGATATTATCAAATAAAGGAAGCTTAGTGTCTACAACTTGGTTCATTTGATGGCGTGTTACGTTTCTCTGAGAAGAGTCGTCCCAGCCTACATATCTCCAATATTTAACATCGTCTCCATCATAAAGAGTGTACCCCGACCCACTATAGTCAAGAGAACTAGTGCTATATGCCTTAACTAAAGGGTTTCCATTTGCAGAGCTTAAAGTAATGTCAAGAGCTAACGTGGCAGTGCCGGTTCCAGATACTTTTGTTAGACTTGCCGCGCTTATTTCTCCTGAACTAGGGGCAGTTGCTACAACGGCTCCAGACCCTGAGTAGACTTTACCTTTGTTCCAATAAAGTTGCCCAGAATTAAAAGACTGCCAGCTATTCCACTTAGTGCCAAGTTTACCTATTACATTAGTAAATACTACCTGCAACTTTCCTCCAAGTACGGCGGGAGTTCCTTTTACTGTACCCATAAACTGGATCGCACCCGTAGCAGGGTACTTATAAACAGCACCTTCAGCTATAGAAGCTGAACTACTCATTGCAACTGTAACATCTGATCTTGTATCACAGTCCTGTGCAGCACTTATCCATATAGGTAAGTTTATGTCTTTGTCTATATCTAAACCCTTGCCATATCTTTTATTAGTCATGTAATCTAATACTTGCATAGCTGGGTTAATAGTTACTCGTCTGTCTCCTATAGACCCTATAGAATACGAATAGTCACTAACACCATCAGTGGTAGTGGTTGAGGGCATGTAGTTATAGTCCCAAGCAGCGTCAACAATAGCAACCTTAGTGCTACCTACATAGTCTATAATTGTTCTTTCTTGCACATAAGGGGCAGTACCCGTGTTATGTGTCAAAGTAATTTTATTGCCCACATAGTAGTCGTCTGAAGAGCTGGCTGAGCTAGTTTCTAGCTGTATTGCATTCTTAACATATACTCTATCAATAGATATACTAGTATTAAAATTACCAATATTATCTAGTGTATTTGAGCTATAAGAATCACTGCCATAGCTAGAAGCTATTAAGGTAGGGATACTTGACTTATAGAGACCTATCACAGCTTTATCTTGCGTAAGTGTACTATTCATAATAGTTGAAGGGCTATTCAATGTAAACTTTCTACCGTGAGTAGTTCCGGCTACTTCTGTAATATCAGAATGATATAAGTTACCTGCTGGTGCACCAGTACTTTCGGCATGGTTCCACGTTTGCATATGCCAAGTTTTAGTCCCTTTTTGCATATAAAAAGCAGTAGTAGTACCAAGAATAGGTGCTGCAGAGAATCTAAATCTATGGTCTGAATTTCCATCGGAATCAAAAGTAGACCACTTATCAATAATAGTTACTGTGGCATCTGCCATGTTTCCATTAACTTTCTTCAAGGTTACACTATCACCAAGAATAAAATCACCAACTGTTCCATCAGTGGCAGAAGCGTATGTATTATCCTGCCTGTAGCTATAATCATAGTTGTAGCATTCAGGATCTCTTCCACGAACAACGAACTCTAGATCAGGTAACGTAGTTTCTCCTTCTGCAATAGTATATTTCCCAACAACATAGGCTGTATCTAATAGCTGATGAGAAGGGCTCCAGTATTGATGCTCTCCTGAGTAGTAGCTATTCTGGACTTTAAAGCCCTGTGCCGCAGCCGTATGTACTAAATCATTATTGGCTGCCTGGTTCTCTAGACCTTGGTGAAAGGTAAAGTCTGCCTTAAGAGGGCTTGTTATGCTGTAGCTACCTTCGTGTAAGATACCTGTGGCAGCAGCTCCACTACCTGAAGAAGTTCCTGTTTGACTAGTACCGTATACAGAGTCCCAATACAATTGCATTATTTCAGGGTTAGCTGCTATTTGTGCAGTACTAGTAGCTAGATCGCCTCCGCCAATACTGGAGTAATCATATGAGGTATCGCCCTTTGCGCTATAGTGTGCTAAGGTGTCTCCTCTGTCCATTCTTCCTGAGCATATTACTTCTACTGAGGCTGCGTCGTAGTTAGCACCTGAAGTGTCTCGTGTGTCAAAGTCTGACTTATCTAAACATATAGTGCTGTTTCCTTCTATATGAATATCTAAAATACCTGCTATCTTGCCTTCACAAATTGCGTCAGCTCTCCAAACAGTAGCAGAGCTGTCTTTGGCTGTGTCAACAAATATAGGAAACGAGTCAATCTTACGAACACCATATACAACAGGCAACATTTTTGATTGTATATTAAACTGTAGATCGGTTGTACGAGGAACAATTACTTCCACCTCTCTTAGGCGTATGCCTCCTGGCCAGCCTCCATTAATATCTACCTGCTTGTATTCTATCTCTGTAGTATTGTATGTTGCTATATGGTTAATAGCTGTATTTGCGTGAATAAATCCAAGGTCTCCTGCATAAGATTTCTTAATGACAGCTTCTAAGTCTGGAGAGCCGTCTGACCTCAAAGCTCTATGGGAGGAATCATCAGTTAAGCGACCTTGGACTCTAATGAAGTCTCCCCAGTGGCTGGTTAGAGTCCACTTTAATTCGGAAGCGTCTAATTTTTCTTGGATAGAAGCCCCGCTTGTTATACCTTTAAAGAATAGAAAGGGCTCTCCAATAATAGTCCTATCAACAGGGTTAATATGGGCTTTATAGATAAGAACTTCTCTATTGATATAGTTAGTATATGATGCAGATTCTTTGTCTGTTAGTAAGGCAATTAGTTCCTCAGATGCTAAAGATACGCTGTACGTCTGTGCGGATGCGTTAGCTTGAATGGAGCTGATTTGAGTAAAGGTTACATTTTTACCTTCATTCTGAAAAGAGTCTATTCTTATGTAAGCACCATTGTTAGTATTATTTGATCCTGTAAGTAGTATCTTATCCCCTTCTTGGAATCCTGCGCTAGATAAGTCTACATTTGTGCTCATTACAGCACCTGTAAAAGTAGCTGATATAGTAGCTTCAGAACCTAGACTAGCCATATCGAGAGTTAAAGACATGCTTGCGGCTTTTGCCTGAATGCTCTCGTTAATAGTACCTAATTGAAGTACTTTATTAGCTCTATAGATTTGTGCAGCATGAGGAGTATCACTATTGAAAGGAGTTGTTCCATCCTGATAAGTAATATCATATTGGGCATCAGTAATATAAGTATAATCTGTAGCAATGCCTTGAGACTCACCGCCATATTGAAGTACGCTTACAGGTTTTTCAAATTTAATAAGGTGCGCTACGATAAAAGGCTCGTAGTTCATCAAGGAGGTTTTAAGACTGCTGTGCAGTGATCTGATTGTCATTATGGTTGGGCCTCTTCCAGCTTCAAAGAGAAGCTATACAAATTCTGTGTGTTTAGACTATATTCCTGAACGTCGCTAGATAGGACTACGCGGAATAACGGATTATTAAATTCTATTAAAGAGCCTGTGCCAGTTGCTACAGTTCTTTGTAGTGCAGGTGCAAAATGTACTCTTAGTTGCGTAGCCGATGGAGCAGTAGTTCCACTCTCATAGTCAGCATCAGTCTCTACACTAGTTACTTGATATACTTTTTTATGGTTAGAGTCTGATGAGTCTGATATAGTAAATATGTCACCAGGAAGTGCCTTACCCTTTGTATCTTTGTCGTAGCTAGAATTAACAATTAAGATATTAGTGGCACCTGCTGTTGCTGCTTCTGACATGCTAAAGGTGCGTGGAGTACCTCCGCTATTAAGTACAAAAGTTGCAAATGTAGAATCTCTAGGTGCTCTATACTGGGGGAGGGATACAAAGAACGGAGTAAGAGATCCACGTTTTTGAAGTAGAAAACTATACACAGGCTCAAAATCATCTCGTGTCATTGGGTTATACGATATATCAATTTCCCACTTGTGTCCTGAAAGCTCTCGACTTATAAGTCTTCCAGAATTTGTACGAGTGTTTAGCATTTTGTGTTCAGAAGCTAACTTTACTGAGGCATACCCAGGACCCTTAGATCCGGCAGCTAGTGGCTGGCCGGATTCTCCAATAGGGTTATTTGGATCGGGTAAGATATTTAGTAATGATGTGTATGTAGCCATTAGTATGATTTCTCCTGCACGCTTTCTAGAAAGAATTCTCCGTGCTCGTTAGCAGCTTCACGTATCATTCCGATTATAGCTCCTCGTTGGTTCATTAATAATTCTTCTACACCTGAAGCATCTACTGCGCTAATGGAGAAGTTTACATTTGTTGGTCCGCCACTACCTTGACCTGAAGGGATAATATTTCCCGGAGTTTCGGGCATGAACAACTCTGGTCCTTGCTCTCCAACAACGTATCCGCCGCCTGCTCTATGCTTGTACCCTGAGAAAGCGGGCTTAAAGTCTGACATTCCTGTGCCTATACCTTGCTCTCCTCTATTATAAGCTAATTCTCCTCCAGCGTTGTTACCTTTTGCAAGATCAACAGAAGCATTACGTGATCCTACTGATACTTGAGCTGGGGAACCGCCTCCACCAACACTTGCACCGCCGCCTGCATAGGAAGTTCCTGCTATAATAGCTAACTGAGCCGCTCCTAATGCTACAATACCTGCAGTTAGTGCTCCTCCGAACAGAGGGCCTGCTCCAACCGGTGGAGGTGCCCAAGCGGCCATAGCTGCTGCAGCAGTAGATAGTACGACAGAAGCCATTTGTATTTTCTTATTCTGCTCAAAAGCTTTTCTTTTTGCACCTTCTTTCTTCTTTTCCAGTGCGGCCATTTTTGCAACAGAGGCTGCAGAAACGCCGTCTCGTTTTTTCTCTGCGGATATTTCAGCATCTATTCCTGCAATTTTTGCATTGGAAGCAGCAGAAGCTATATTACCCAAAGTAGCCATTCCTGCTGCTGCGAGAGCTAAGCCGTCTGATGTAGTCGCTGTTCCTGCCGTAAGTTTTTCAGAAAAAGCAGTAAAAGCTTCCCCCATTATAAGGCTGCCCTCAACCACCGCACTTACTAACAGCCCTTCAGGGCCTAGTTTTTCAAGTTGCGACACCATAGGCGCTACTGCTTCTCCTAGCATTTTTATCTTATCAGAGCCAGAAGCACCTCCATAGGTTTCTTGATTTTCTTCCCCTTTGCCCACTACTGACATCATTCCACCTAGAGTTTCTCCTCCAAGTCTTGCGTGTTCAGAAACACGTTCTCTTATCAAATCAAGTCGAGTTTTTTCTTCTTTACTTGCTAACTTTAAAAGTGCTAAGTCTTGCTTTAAACCGTCTTCGCCTGCTTTTATTGCAAGCGCTCTTTCTTCTATGAGTGCTGTTCTTGCAAATTCTTGGTCCGACTGTAGCTCTAACAAAGCTACGTCTTTAAGGCCTGCATTGTTTAATGCACCTCTGCGATTCGAAGCCATTTGTGCCCAGTACGATTCCTCTTTTCTGTATTGGTTCATAGCCGCATATCTATCTCTTAAGGATTGCAGCTCTTCTTCGTTACTAACTCCAAACTTTTCAAAAGCGGCCGCTAACTCTGCAGTTTGAATATCACTATTCAGTGTTCTTACAATAGCAGCTAAACCTTTGTCTAAAACCTTAATTTGATCTGAGAACATTCCAGAAACTGCGGTCTCTTTTGCAAACAATGCTTCTACTTCGGCACCTGCATCTTTTAAGGCTTGAAAGGATGCTTCTGTTTTATTTACTTCTCGACTGAGACGTACTAAAGACTCTTCCGCGTCTCCAATAGTCTCTGCAGACAAAGTACTTAAGATAGTATCTACTTCTGCAATATTAGCAGTCATAAGTTGAAATTCTTCGCTACCTTTGTCTACGGCACTAAGACCTGATTGAAGTGTCAGTGAAAGAGTTCTAAATGCTTCTTCTGTCGATAAAAGGCGCTCTTCACTTGGTCCGGCGGCGGCGGCTTCTAGCTGTGCGATTTGTCCTGTGAGCCTTGCTTGATCTTCTAATGCTTGATTCATAGAGGTAACTGCGCCCACTCTGTCTTCAGAGCTAACTCCTCCTCTTAATCTGTGGCCTACTACTCTTTCTTTTAGTTTTCCAAAAAAGCCTATTTCTTCGCCTGCTGTATTACTAACCCCTGCTTTATCTAGCAGGGCTCGAGCACTTGCTTCAGTCTCTTTAGCGGCGGCCAATTTTCTTTGAGCTGCAGCAAGATCCATTCCTTGATTTACACTTTCTGCAATTCTTAAATCTCTTACATGAGTTAGCGTTTGTTTCATTAAACCATTTTGAGCTTTTAAACTTATAAGATACCTTTCAGAAGCGTTCGAGGCCATTTCGTAGCTTTCAGCCATTTGATTTATAATATTCGGAAACTCTTCAAAACGCTCTTTACCTTCTTCTAGAACTTTTGCTAGCGGGTTGACAGTTTCTTCTGCGTCACTGCCAAATAACCACTTGATGCCTTCCCAAAGAAGCATGGAAATAAGTATTACTTGGCCAATAATAGGAATAGATTGAAGCAGTGCTAAACCAAAGGCTTTTACACTAAGAGTTGCAAAGCCTGCCCACATTGTTACTCTTGCATAAGCTGCCGCTAAAAATCCTTTTTCTAGATTTGAAATTTTGAGCTGTATGGACTCTCGTAGCATTTCAGCTCGGAGCAATTGTATTGTTAGTTTGAATTGTCCTGCAGAAGCAGCGGCGAGTATATCTGCCTGGGCGGCTTTCTGAGTAGAGAGCGTTTCCATCTCTTGAGCACCGGTTAATTTATAAAGTGCCATTTCATTTTCTTGAATAACTAATTTTTTCTTTTGAATAACATCACTTTCTTCGCCATGGGATGCAATCATTCCAGGAAGTTGGCTTTGATGACTCTTTACCGATTTTTTCAAGCTATTTTGTGCATCTGTTAAATCTTTTGCACTTGCGGTACCATCTGCCATTTTTTTACTTAGCTTAGTAAAAATTGCAGGAGAGCCTTTTGTAGCTTTTGTAGTTGCAATAGTTTCTTTTGCGGCTTTGGCCATCTGCTGAGCCATTTCTGCACTTGCTTTACCTGCCTGTGTTAAAGCAGGTACCATCATATTTACAACACCCGTTCCAAGAACACCCATAGTTGCTATTAAAGCTCCCATGTTGCCTGCTAAAAAACCTGCTATAGGGCCTGCCACAAAGTTTACAAAGTTCATGCCTGCTTTAACCATATCGTCAAAAGTAGCAGATAACTGGTTAAAAGGATTACTTGCAACAGAAGCAGATAGAGCGCCGAATTTTGATTCGCCCTGCTCAATGATAGCATTTGTAAAAGCCATTCGTCTTTCAAACTGGGTTAATTCGCCTGCCGCAACACCTATAGAAGCTGCATATTTTTCGGTGGCATCATCAAGTCTTACCATAATACCTAATTCGTCTAGGATTTCTGGTTCTAGCTTAGCAGCACCTCTTACTAGTCTATCAAGGGCGTCTGTCATGTCTCTACCGAGAGCTAACGAAGCACCTTTTGCTACTTTAGTAAGACCTTCCATCTGCCCTTCACTAAAGCCTGCGGAAACACCTACTGCCAAAGCCCTCATAGCATCGGCAGAAGACACTGCATTTTCTGTAATTTCTCTTAAGTTTTTTGTAACTATCGTAAGGTTTTCACCTGCAGCACGTCCTGTAAAAAGCAAGCCTTCATTTAGCTGTTTTACTGCCTGAGATCTAGAAAGAATGCCAAAAGCGGCTGTTACGGCAAATACATGTGCTGCAAGAGTAGCATATGCAGGAACTAGTCCACCTTCTATGCTAGAAGACATTTTAGAGAAGCTTTTAGCACTACTAAGACCCGTCTGAGCTACTCCTTTTTGAACCTTATTATGGCCCGCAGAAGCTTTAGTAGCTTTATCAGTAGCAGCAGCAGCTTTATTAGCTTTCTGTGCTACTTTTTCAAGACTGCCATCTTCTTTGACTTTGTACGTTACCGTAATCGTATCTGCCACTAATGTTTTCTCTTTAGCTTCTCCCTCTCTCTTTTAAGTTGTTCTTGAGATTGTTTGATAGCCCTTGACTCTAAAAATGTTAGAATCTGTAAAAATAGTTCTTTATCTTCCACCCCATGAATATCCATGTAATAAGATAAATTTGTAAAGTCTTTCCCTAAGTACCCTATATCAGCTGCTAGTTTATCTCCGAGTTGTGAAAAAGTATTTATTGCTAGTATTACTATTTCTGGAAAATCCTCCCATGCAGGAGGAATCTCAGCTTCTACAGGCTCTTGCCCCATTTGTTCACACATTTTAAAGTAACGCTCTTGCGTCATCTTTGCATCGCTATTTTTAAAGAACTGTTCCAGTCTTTGTAGGAGCTGTTCCTTTTGATCCTGTACGAAAGTTATCAAGATCAAAGACTACCTCATTGAGCCAAGTGTCAAATTCGGTTGAAGAACTGACAAGAGTTTCTGCGTTATCGTCGCTATACTCTAACTCTTTTTTAGGGTCTTGGCCTTCGATATCTACAAGCAGTAGAGTTTCAAGGTGTTCTAAGGTTAACCCTTTCCAGTCCTTTATCACTGCTCTGGAAAATTCTGTTATAAACTTTTCTTCGTCTAAGTTTTCCACAGCTTGACGTGTTTTGCGGTCAAACTTAGTAGTAGTACATTTTTTGCGTAGTCCCGTTAACTCCTTTCGAGAAAGATTAGCAACCTCTACCTGAAAGCCTTTAAGACCTGAGAAGTCAACCCAAACTGCTTTGGTGTCGACCATTAATTTTTTTAAATC
>TARA_B110000902_G_scaffold51458_1_pt1 | contig 10711 bp, 9 predicted proteins | sample TARA_B110000902 | Tara Oceans TARA_B110000902 (sample SAMEA4398009) | marine metagenome | biome: Polar Biome; feature: [SRF] surface water layer (ENVO:00010504); material: water (ENVO:00002006), including particulate matter (ENVO:01000060) such as... | depth 5 m | reverse complement strand
CGTGCTGAAAAATTATTATCTGAACTAAATGTTGGTCGTAGCTTTATTAGTCTGAGTGATGAAGAAAACTATGCTATTGCTTACGTGACATTGATGGAGAAAGAAGATGACATCTTATCTGACAATTGATGATTGCATTGGTAACACGCCCTTAGTCAAATTGCAGCGTTTACAGGGGGAAACAAGTAATACTATTTTGGTGAAATTGGAGGGGGATAATCCTGCTGGATCTTTGAAAGATAGGCCTGTTATTAGTATGATCAGACGAGCTCAAGAAAGGGGCGATATAACGCCAGGTGATACCCTTATTGAAGCTACTAGCGGTAATACTGGCATCGCACTTGCCATGATATCAGCCATTTTAGGTTATAGAATGGTGTTAATTATGCCCGAAAATATGAGTATAGAACGTCGTGCTTCCATGAAGGCATATGGAGCTGAGATTATATTGACTGACTCAATAGAGTCATCTCGCGATTTAGCTAGTGAAATGGAAAAAAAGGGAAGAGGTAAAGTATTAAATCAATTTGGCAATATGGATAATCCTCTAGCTCATTATGAGACTACTGGACCTGAGATTTGGAAAGATACAAAGGGAAAAATCACTCACTTTGTCAGCGCAATGGGGACAACGGGCACTATCATGGGTGTATCACGATACTTGAAAGAACAAAATCAAGATATCAAAATTATCGGGGTTCAACCAACAGAGGGCAGCGCTATTCCTGGGATTCGTCGTTGGCCAAAAGCCTATTTACCTAGCATCTTTGAGCCAGAGCGTGTTGATAAGACACTTGATATGGAACAAGATGTTGCAGAGGATATGATGAGAAAGCTAGCGATACAAGAGGGTATATTCTGTGGTGTATCTTCAGGTGGTAATGTTGCAGCAGCCCTACGTTTATCAGAACAAGTAAGCAATGCACTTATTGTTGCGATTATTTGTGATAGGGGTGACAGATATCTATCAACAGGTGTTTTCCCTGCTTAATACCGTTTTAGTTTCAATTTTTTCTATTTTTCTCATAAATTACAAATTAGCATGATTAAACAATCAGCGGGTTTGTGCAGGGTGTTTTAGTATTACTAAAGTGAAAAAAATATCTCATGAATATTGAACTCGAGTGATTCGTGCCCTAAAGTCACGCGGATTTACATATTACTCACTCAAGCATTTAAGACACCAGCAATTTTATCCATAAAATCATGTATATAGTGATTATAAAGCTTTCCTGCCACAACATCATTTAAATTAAGAGTGAATTAACTAAATCAACTAGTGATGCTGTAAAATTGCTGGTTTTCTATTCCCAGCATAATTAAGAGATCCAATCATGGCAAGACGTAACCGTCGTAGTAAATTACCACTAGATCCAGTCGAAACTCAGATTGAATCTTTGTCACATGATGGGCGTGGCGTAGCTAGAATTGATGGAAAGACTGTTTTTATCGATGGCGCCTTAGGGGGTGAAAGAGTCAAGTTTCGATACAGTAAGAAACATAGTAAATATGATGAAGGACGTGTTGTTGAAATCTTAACTTCAGCTCCAGATAGGGTTGAAGCAAAGTGCCAACATTATGGAGTTTGTGGTGGTTGTAGCTTGATGCATATGGCCCCAGAAGCCCAACTTGTCTTAAAACAAAAAACATTAATGGAACAAATGAATCATTTTGGTCATATAGAGCCAGAACAATGGATTGAACCGATGACAGGACCATTATGGGGCTATAGACGAAAAGCTCGTCTGGGTGTCAAGCATGTTCCTAAGAAAGAGCGTGTCTTAGTTGGGTTTAGAGAGAAAGGGACACCATACCTAGCATTATTAGATAAATGTGAAGTGCTAGATCCAAGAATAGGAACTCGTTTAGGTGAGTTAGGTATTATGATTGCAACTTTAGCAGCGTATAACCGTATAGCTCAGATAGAAGTTGCGATGGATGATAAGCATACAGCCTTAGTATTTAGAAATTTAGATCCTCTCTCTGAATCAGATCAAAAATTACTAATAGCTTATGGTCAAAAAAATGATTTGTGGATCTATCTACAATCAGGTGGCCCAGACACTATTACAGCAATTTGGCCAACGTCACCACAATTGAGCTATACGCCTGAGCCAGATGTAAACTTAATCTTTGAGCCAAGTGACTTTACTCAAGTCAATGATACGATTAATCAAAATATGATTCAACGTGCCATGGCATTACTTGAAGTGTGTGCAGAAGATCGTGTTTTAGATCTATTTTGTGGCTTGGGTAATTTTAGTTTACCTTTAGCAAAACGTGTCAATGCACTTGTAGGTGTAGAGGCTGATGCAGCCTTAGTTAAACACGCGCAAAATAATGCAAAGCTAAATCAATTAGATAATGCCACTTTTGAGCAAGCCGACTTAACTAAAACTGCTTTGAAAGATTACTCTTGGGCAAAAGGTGGTTTTAATAAAATACTACTTGATCCACCGCGTAGTGGTGCCTTTGAGGTATTGCCCCAATTAGTAGATCTAGGTGCCGAACGGATTGTATATGTTTCTTGTAACCCAGCAACATTAGCTAGAGATGCTGGTGAATTGGTACATAAGCACGGTTATACACTAGTTTCCGCTGGAATTATGGATATGTTTCCACATACAAGTCATGTGGAATCAATAGCACTACTCATTAAACAGTAAGTAATTATCAATATACAGGCTAGTGATTATTCCAGTTATTTAGGTTAAATATAAACTAGAAGAATAAGTTGGGCTTTTTATGCTTATGTGAAAAACAAGCTAAGCTGATTATTTAGCTTTGTTTTCCATCTCAGAGATAACATGTGCCATTTGAACTACACTATCTGGGTTGACAGAGATAGTACTGACGCCTTGCTCTACAAGGAATTTAGTTATTTCAGGAAAATCAGATGGTGCTTGTCCACAAATACCAACATATTTTCCTGCTTTCTTACAAGCTGCAATAGCCATCTCTAGCATTTTTAGTACTGCCTCATTGCGTTCATCATAGTGCCCAAGTAGACTTGAGTCCCTATCAGCGCCGAGTGTAAGCTGAGTCAAATCATTTGAACCAATAGAAAAACCATCAACGAGCTCAAGGAATTTATCAGCTAAAATGACATTAGCTGGGATCTCACACATGAGATAAATTTTAAGGCCTCTTTTACCTCGAACTAAGCCATGAGATGCCATTAACTCGATAACTTTTTTTGTCTCAGAGACGGTTCTAGCGAATGGAATCATCACAGTTATGTTATCTAAGCCCATTGTTGTGCGTGCAATGCGTAAGGCATTACATTCTAAAGCGAATGCTTCACTAAATTCCTCACTTAAATAACGTGTTGCTCCACGAAAGCCAAGCATTGGATTTTCTTCTTCGGGTTCATATAGATTTCCACCTATTAAATTAGCATATTCATTTGATTTAAAATCACTAAGACGAACAATAACTGGTTTAGGATAAAATGCAGAAGCTATAGTAGCTATACCCTCTGCTAATTTGTGAACATAGAATGAAATTGGGTTGGGGTAACCTGCCATTCTCGGGGAAATCTGCTTTTGGAGGGGCTTAGGAAGGTCATCAAAATCGATTAAAGCATTCGGGTGGACACCTATACTATTATTGATAATAAATTCCATTCTGGCCAAACCAACACCAGAGTTAGGAAGGCTACTAGTTTTAAATGCGATTTCAGGATTAGCTAAGTTCAGCATGATGCCGGTATTTTTTGGTTCTGGAATAGTTGATATATCAATGTTTTCGACATGGTGAGGAAGATCGCCTTGGTAAACTGTACCTGTATCACCATCGGCACAACTAACAGTGACAATATCACCTGTTTTGATGACTTTAGTTGCATTGTTGGTGCTAACTATAGCAGCGATGCCCAATTCTCTTGCAATAATAGCTGCATGGCAGGTTCGACCACCACGGTTGGTAACAATAGCCCCCGCAATCTTCATGACAGGTTCCCAATCTGGGTCGGTAATGTCTGTAACTAATATTTCGCCAGGCTTTAAGTCCGCCATTTGACTTGTCTTAAGAATAACTCGTGCTTTACCGCTGGCAACTTTACTACCGACGCTTTTACCTTCGATAATAACTTTACCTTTTGCATCGAGGACATGGTTTTCGAGTGCATGTAGAGATTTACCAGATTCAACCGTTTCAGGACGAGCTTGAACGATAAACAACTGGCCACTATCACCATCTTTTGCCCATTCGATATCCATTGGCATCGGACGACCGGCTTTTTTCGAATAATGTTTTTCAATTATGACAGCTGTTTTTGCAAGCTCTAGTACTTCATCGTCGTTAATACAAAATTGCCCCTGCATCTCAGGTGAAACGTCAGTATTAACTACTGAACCTGTGGCACCAATAGTAGAGGTACTTTTGGCGTAAATCATTTTTAAGGCTTTACTTCCGAGCTGATGCTTAATAATGGGTTGGTATTGTGTATTTAAAGTGGGCTTGAATACATAAAACTCATCTGGATTTACTGCACCTTGTACAACATTTTCACCAAGGCCCCAAGCACCGGTGATGAAAACGATATCTCGGAATCCACTTTCAGTATCAATTGAAAACATGACACCGGAAGAGGCTTTATCTGATCGGACCATTTTTTGCACAGCAATGGCTAATGCTACACTCATGTGGTCGAAGCCTTGATGCACACGATAAGAAATTGCTCTATTAGTGAATAAAGAAGCAAATATCTGGCGGCAGCTATTAATCAAATTAGCGGTGCCTGTGATGTTAAGGTGAGATTCCTGTTGACCAGCAAATGAAGCATCAGGAAGGTCTTCTGCGGTTGCAGAGCTACGAACCGCTACATCTACATTGTTACCATATTCGACCTCCAATTGGCCGTATGCGTGTTCAATTTCACTAACGATAGCTTCAGGAACAGCAGCTTGATTAATCAATGTGCGTATATATTCACCTGTTTTTGCCAGCGCTTTGGTGTCATCAACATTTAATTTGTCTAATGCAGTGGTAATTGGGCCGACAAGATCATTATGATCAAGAAAGTCACGATAGGCTTCAGCCGTTGTGGCAAACCCATTAGGGATATTGACACCCTCACGGCTCAGTTCGGTGTACATTTCGCCTAAAGAGGCATTTTTACCGCCGACAATGTCGACATCATCAATACCAATCTCAGAAAAGAATCGAATATATTGATAGTTCATTTACAGTACCCCAAATCATTTATTATTCAGATGGCAAGCGTTTTCAAGATGAACAACATTGGCCATTTTTTAATTAGCAAGGACAGAAAGATATCAGTTATAGATGCTTTATGCGAGTACTTTTGATGAAATACGAAGGGTAGTTAATTAGCATATTTCGTGTGAAATTATTTGTTATTGAATGCTCAGTAGGGACGTATCAGGAGGCCTGACTGTAATGTATATTTTGTGGAGGATAAAAGTCATTTAATTTCAGTAGGATAGTTGTTTTATTGTCAGCTCTTCGATGCTTTTATTCTAAGGAGTTGTTATTGTTAATCAACAATGAAAAAAATAATTCTAACGATTCTTGTCCTTAATTGTTAACTAAGAAGTAAGTAGGGGACACTGGTATTGGCAGCATGAAGCGGAACTAACCTAAATATATGTCGGCCTAAATATGAATCCTTTTATAGTTAATTAAAGCAGCTGAAACCAGTAATATATTTAAATGGGACTATTTCATAGAGTATTTAATAGTAGAGAGTTAGCGGCAGATGACAGGCTTTGTTGAGGTTTTTCTTACATAAGTAGTGAGCAACTTTGTAGGATCTGCTCTGTATTTGAATTGGTACCGAGGGTCGGAATCGAACCGACACTTCCGAAGAAACTGGATTTTGAATCCAGCGCGTCTACCAGTTCCGCCACCCCGGCAAATTCAAGCACTGAATTATATCGATCTCGAATTCATTATGGAAGTCTTATTTTATGATAAATCTCGTGATAGCTTGAGTTAACCCACATTATATTAAAGTTAATATTGAATGCAAAGAATGAAAAATGAAGTTTGTTTGTTATGATCTCGAGATGAATTTAACTGACTTTCAATTTGATTTACCACGAGAGCTTATAGCTCAACATCCAACAGACGAGAGAACTGCAAGCCGCTTATTGGCACTAGAGGGCCTGAGTGGAGAATTACAAGACTTACAGTTTTCAAACTTATTATCATTACTAAACCCTGATGACCTGTTGGTGTTTAATAATACCAAAGTGATACCTGCTCGCTTACTAGGTAAAAAAGAAAGTGGAGGTAAAGTGGAGGTCTTAGTAGAAAGGATATTAGATGAACGTAGAGTCTTGGCACATGTTCGAAGTAGCAAGTCACCTGCGGCTGGTCGTCATCTACTGCTAGAAGAAAACCTCGATGTCGAAGTAATGGGTAGGCAAGATACTTTATTTGAATTATATTTCCACAGTGACGTAGATGTTATTGATTTATTAGAAGAGTATGGTCGTTTACCATTGCCACCTTATATTGAAAGAGAAATTGATGCAGCTGATATAGAGAGGTATCAAACAGTTTATGCAGAGCATATCGGTGCGGTAGCTGCTCCAACAGCGGGCTTACATTTTGATCATGCAATGCTCGATTCTTTATTATCCTTAGGCATTGAAACAGGACAGGTCACATTACACGTGGGTGCTGGGACATTTCAACCGGTGCGAGTAGAGAATGTTAAAACCCATCAAATGCATTCAGAACGTATTAATGTGTCAGAAAAAGTGTGTGAACAAATAAAATCAGCACGTGAAAGGGGGGGCAGAGTCATTGCAGTGGGAACGACTAGTGTTAGAGCGATAGAGAGCGCATCTACATCAGGTGAAATCAAACCTTATATGGGAGAAACAGATATTTTTATTTATCCGGGCTACCAGTTTAAATATGTTGATGCCATGATAACTAATTTTCATTTGTCTGAATCAACCTTATTAATGCTAGTTTCAGCTTTTTCAGGGAGAGAAAATATCCTAGCTGCTTATCAACACGCGATTGAGCAGCAATACCGCTTTTTTAGTTATGGCGATGCCATGTTCTTGACTAGGGACCAACAATGAAGACGTTAGATAATATCCGTTTTGTATTAGTTGGCACGACGCACCCGGGAAACATTGGGGCGTCAGCGCGAGCAATGAAGACAATGGGTATATCAAATTTACATTTGGTAGAACCCATGCACTACCCGAGTGCTGAAGCGACAGCAAGAGCTTCTGGAGCAGATGATTTATTGGCCAGTGCCGTTGTGCATGATAATTTGCAATCAGCAATAGAGGGATGTCATCAAGTTTATGGGATGAGTGCCCGGTTACGCCATTTACCGGTACCCGTTGTTGATCCTCGTCAAGCAGTCGAGCAGATCCAGCAACATCATGATGGGACTCAAGTGGCAATTGTATTTGGTCGAGAACATTCAGGTTTATCAAATGACGAGCTTGATCGTTGTCAAAACTTGATTAATATACCTGCTAATGAGGCGTATAGTTCATTAAACTTGGCAGCTGCAGTACAAGTGTTTGCTTATGAACTTAAGATGAGTTTTAATCCCGAGATTAAGGTCGGTCGAGTTGGTGAAGATCGTGAGGCTATTGATGCTAAAGATCTAGAACACTTATATAGTCATTTTGAAGAGAGTCTAATGGCAATTGGTTTTTTAGATCCTTATAACCCAAAAAACTTAATGCGCCGCTTGAGGCGACTATTTAATCGCGCCGATTTAGATCGTAATGAATTACAAATTTTGCATGGTATTTTACGTGCTGCTGAAAAAAGTAAAGGAGAAGCTGAATGATCAAGGAAATCAATGCTTGGCAGAGGTTTAAGGAAGATATCAAATGTGTTTTTGATCGTGATCCTGCTGCAAGAACAACTTTTGAAGTGGTTACTACTTACCCAGGACTGCACGCCATCCAATGGCACCGTTTAAGCCACTATTTATGGAAACATGAAATTAAGTGGTTTGCGCGCTTCTTATCTATGTTTAGTCGTTGGTTGACTGGAATTGAAATTCATCCTGCAGCTAAGATAGGGAGACGGTTTTTTATCGATCATGGCATGGGCGTTGTGATCGGTGAAACAGCTGAAATTGGTGATGATTGCACGCTTTACCATGGAGTGACATTGGGAGGTACATCATGGAAAGAGGGGAAACGTCACCCAACATTAGGCAATAATATTGTGGTTGGTGCGGGGGCAAAAGTATTGGGGCCTATTACTCTTCATGATGGCGCTCGTATTGGTTCAAATGCGGTAGTAACGAAAGATGTCTTAGCAGAAGAAACTGTTGTAGGAGTACCTGGTCGCATTGTAAAAAATTCCTTAACGGAAGATCAGAAGCAGAAACAAAAACTTGCTCAATCAGTTGGTTTTGATGCATATGGAACATCTAGTGAAACTTTAGATCCAGTAGCAACTGCAATCCATGGGTTAATTGAGCATATTCACATTATGGATAAACGTGTTGACAGCTTGTGCGATACGATACATAAAATGGGCGGTGAAATTTCCGATGTAAAAATGCCTGATCTAGCAGATTGTGATCTAGAGCATGACATAGAAGACAAGGTAGCTAATAAAAAAAAGAATAAATGATCAAATAGGTACACTTGTGTTGAGTAGTGTTAAGTTATAAGCATTTTATTAATACTAACTAACTAATACCCCGTCATAAATTAAGGCCGATTTGTGAAAATAGGTTTATAGTAAGTGGGTGTTTCTAAATTATGTTGGTATTTTATATGTGTCACTCTACAAATAGCCTTTATACGCACAGAGCGATATTAGAGCAAGCTCAAGACTATGGCATTGTACCGGTTACTTTATCAGGACTTTTTGAGCATCAAAATGACTTTGGTGCTGAACAACTTATCAATCTAGAAATAGCATCAGACAAATGATTACCTTAACTGAGTCGGCTGCTACACGTATTCATGACATGATAAGAAAACGAGGTTCAGGCATTGGCTTACGCGTAGGAGTGACAGAAAGTGGCTGTTCTGGGTACAAATATGCATTAGATTATGCTGAGGCTCTGGCGGATACCGACATTGTGATCGAACGTGATGGAGCTAAAGTAGTAATAGATCAAAAGAGTCTGGCAATAATTGGTGATACAGAAGTTGATTATGTGAAAGATGGTTTAAACCAAAACTTTAGGTTTAATAATCCAAATGCTACATCTGAATGTGGCTGTGGTGAGAGTTTTAGCATCACTAAATGAAGTGGAGTAGAACTGAACACTTTACTATTAACTGAGCTGTAAAGGCAGTTTGATTGAAAATAAAGTAAATTTTTAATAGTTCTTCTAGCGACAACTGCTATGATCTAATGATGCAAAAATCAGACAATTTAATATTTGACGCAGAACATATATGGCATCCATACAGCAGTGTCACAAAGCCATCACCGACACACGAGGTTTTATCAGCACGAGGGGTAAAACTTACCTTGGCAGATGGCCGTGAAATTATTGATGGTATGTCATCTTGGTGGTCAGCTATTCACGGATACAATCATCCACGATTAAACCAGGCTGCTAAACAGCAAATAGACAATATGTCACATGTCATGTTTGGTGGATTAACACACTCGCCAGCTATTGAACTCGCAAGAAAGTTAATTTCTATTACAGCTGAACCATTACAAAAGGTCTTTTTTGCTGACTCGGGTTCAGTTTCTGTAGAAGTCGCTGTGAAGATGGCAATACAATATTGGTTTGCTCAAGGAAAAACTGATAAACGGCGGTTACTAACGGTTAGGAATGGTTACCACGGAGACACTTTTGGCGCCATGTCTGTAAGTGATCCCGATAATGGCATGCATTATTTGTTTGAAGATGTTTTGGCAAAACATATTTTTGCCCCAGCACCAAGCTGCCAACTTGATGAAGATTGGAAACCTGAAGATATTGCAGTCTTTAAACAACTTATTAGTACTAATCACCAAGAATTAGCTGCTGTGATACTAGAACCTCTAGTTCAGGGTGCTGGTGGAATGAAGTTTTATTGCCCTGAATATTTGCGGCAAGTGAGATCACTTTGTGACCAGTATGATGTGTTATTAATTTTAGATGAAATAGCTACAGGTTTTGGTCGTACAGGTACATTGTTTGCTTATGAACAAGCAGGTATCTGCCCAGATATTCTCTGTTTGGGAAAAGCTTTAACAGGAGGCTATATGTCACTGGCCGCGACCTTATGCAGTGTTGAGGTTGCAACAGGGATCAGTGCAGATGGTAGTGGAGTATTAATGCATGGTCCAACTTTTATGGCGAACCCATTAGCATGTCGTGTTGCTTGTGAAAGTCTTGATATTCTATTAGAGTCAAATTGGGAACAGCAGATCCAAGATATCGAGGAACAGTTATTAACAGAATTATTACCTTACAAAAAACATACGCTGGTTAAGGAAGTTAGAGTCAAAGGTGCAATTGGTGTTATAGAGTTAAACGATGAATTGTCGGAACAGATGAATTGGTTACCAATGTATATTGTCGAACAAGGTGTTTGGATACGGCCCTTTAGAAACTTAATATATATTATGCCACCTTATATTATTAACTCTGAGGACCTAAGCCAATTAACGACGGCGATGGGTAAAATAATTGAAGTATTAACAGAAAAAGTGATTTAAAAATAGAAAGCTAACACTTTGTGTATGGTAGTTAATTTAAAAATCATTGAATGCTTATTGTTACGTTTTTCTGAGC
>TARA_B110000902_G_scaffold3473_1_pt1 | contig 10717 bp, 10 predicted proteins | sample TARA_B110000902 | Tara Oceans TARA_B110000902 (sample SAMEA4398009) | marine metagenome | biome: Polar Biome; feature: [SRF] surface water layer (ENVO:00010504); material: water (ENVO:00002006), including particulate matter (ENVO:01000060) such as... | depth 5 m | reverse complement strand
TTTTCTCTACCTTGTGCTACATAGAAGTAAGGTGACGCTGCAATGTTTGCAGCAGTTGCAAGAGCGTAATCACTCTTGAAAAATCCTACAGTACCTGCAGTAAGATCTTGAGTTGAACCAGAACTAGGGAGTGCGGTTTGCCCCACTGGCACCACGAATAACGTGGTTAATGAAAAATCAGACATATTTTATGATTTAAAGTTAATATTAATTATTATTATTATTCATTTGTTTGTATTCTAAACTGTGCGCTTTGTACAGCTGCACTGTTTTCTGTGTACATTGCAAGATTTTGAACAGTTAAATCTAGAAGTTCATCTTCTAAATATAGTTCAAGCTCACAGTTTTGATTAGTCGATGGTGTACCATCCATCATGACATAACCTACCTTGTTAATATAGACAGGATATCTCATATACATTATGTAAATATCATTGGGAGTAAATGTACCATCAGTATATATACTCATGGAGTTAGAAGATATAGCGTTTAAAGTTTCCTGATACTCAAAGCTTGGCTTGTAGTGATCATTATTAAGTAACACAGATAAATCTCCGTGCTTACTTAAGTCTTGGTTAATCCATATCTTACGATCTTTACACCTACCTTTATTTGCTAAAACATAACTGTCTACATAAAACATATATTTAGGTTTTAGTACAGTTAGGTCAGCATCCCATTGATGTAATTCTTTGTTAGTTTCCACTAACGGTAATGGTTGATTAATAAAATCTATAACTAAATTTTGTAAATCTTCATACCTTTTTTTAAAAGCATCATAACCTAATCGGTTAGCGACACTAAAACCATCAACTTTTTGTTTTATCAACTTAATCTGAGCTTCATTCAAAGCTAAGATTTTGTCTTCTAATTGAATTTGTTGATGCTCGTTAGTTGATAGTTTATTTAGTTTTTGGTCTATTTTGTATAATAAACTATCTACTGGTATCATATATTATTATGTTTATAAAACTAGCCTCTTAAATAGAAGCTAGCTTTTTACCTTTTAACTTTCCTTCTAATATTAATAACTCATCTTGGTTATCTTCATCAGCTAAGAATCTGATTAAATCATCTTCTTCTTTTGCTATCTCATAATCACCTTCAAATATTCTTCCATTAGGTTTAACTCTATAGATAGAATGTTGAATAGCTTGTTTAACTAAATCTTTAATATGGAGTAAATTTTCTTGCATATCAGCAAATCTGCTAAATACTTCTACAGGACTTAATCCTTTAAAGTTACCAGTCTTCATTTCTGACTGCTTCAACATGTTATCTACTTGATTGTAAACAACTTCTTCTTTTGAATCATCTGATACAGGAAGACCTAAAAGTCTTGCAACTTTCTTTTTCTTCTCAGGACTCATTGAATCAAACTTGATAATAGCTTTATTGATTAATTGCTTTCTCTTATAAACGATTGCATTTTCAATATCATCATTAACAACATAAAATTGTGTGTCAGCAGGAAATTCTCCTCTTTCCCAAGCTTGGTAAGAAGATGCAATAGTTGGATGAACTCTTAACCAAGCAAATGCTAATTCTTGCATTGTTAGGTTTAAGTCATAATAATTATCTCCATCTAACAACTTAACAGGTTGTACGTGCAATTCATCATTTGTTCCAGTGGACAATCCATAGTTCCAAAATTTAGCTCTTGGTCCTAAATCAATATCTCCCAAAGCAGCTTGTAGTTTATCTTTAAGATTATTTACACGCTCAATTTCTAAATCTCTTTCAGTTGGATCTTGAATTCTTTTGATATATCCAGCATCAGGATCTATCCCTGTTCTATATTTACCATCTAACTCTTTATAAGGATATTTAAAAACTCCTGTTCCAGGAATTCTTGTCATACCTTGCTGAGCAAGGTTACTATCCATAGTTTGCAACTGCGAACTGTTATATTGTCTCTTTATAGTAGAGATCTTTCCTAATTTACCCATAATGTAGTTATTAATTTTTGGTTTTATTTTATTCTTGTTGAGTACTCTGATTGAACAGATAGGAACTTAATCCAGTACTCAGTTGAGAAAGTTGCCCCCTCTGAGGAGGGACAGTGTGGGACGAGGGGACACTTCTCGGATATTGTTACTAGAACTGTGGAATTTCTTCTATTAATACAGTTCTTGATAAATCTTCAATGAATACATCACAACGATCTTTCATCCATAATTCGTATCCTGGGAATTTGTTAGCAGAGCTCATACCTTGAGATTTTGCAAATCCTAAGTGATGACGAGTTCCATCAATATAACCCCAAGTCATAGAAGGTGCACCCTTCATACGTACTTCACGAATGTTGTTGATCATTGATCCATCAGATGATGGAGATACATCAAACACCATAAATGTAGGAGTAGACTTTTTGTTTTGTCCAAATTCTAAGTTAGTTTGTGGTAAATCTAACTCTCTTAAGTGAACAAGTTCTACACGTCCAGTCTCTCTTGTTACCATTGCATCAAATGCAAAGTTATAAGTAATAGACTGTCCTTCACCTTGCATATATCTGTTTCCAGAATCTGCCATGAACGTAAGACCTGAATTTAATGCATCATTCTTAAGAGCTTGTTGGAATACATCGAATCCAGCCTCATTAGTATACATTTTAACTCTACGATCTTTTACATCCACTCTTCTGTAGAACAAATCTCCAAATACTGAACGAATCAAGTTAGCTGAAAATTCTCCACGGTTGTATTGTACTAAGTTTCCGTTATTTCTCATTCTGTGGTATACACCAGCAGAAGTTCTTTTTAATTCTTGCTTAGAACCATTAGTCTTAACTGTTCCAGGCTTCGCCCAGATCATTCTCTTAACCTTTAATTCTAACATAGACTTACGCATCCAGAACTCAATAAACGGCTCCCACTTAACATCATTACGAGTTAATGGTAACTGATTACGTCTTTGTGGAGCATACACTAAGATATCTAATGGCTTACCAGAAGTATCTCTCATCATTTTATCATCAGCCCATTCCGTGATCTTGTGCTCATAACCATATGCAGAACCTAAAGATTCAAACATTGTGATTTGCTCACCTAATCTTGGAAGACCTAATAAGTCTTGATCAAATTCTCCAATAGCAGCATCAACTAATTCTAACTCAGTACCTACTGCTAAGAATGTAGTGTTTACGAAATCTACTGTTGGGTTGTCACTTACTAATGTAAATTTGTAAATGAATCCAGCGTTCCAAGGCTGAGGATCTTTAATTACATAGAAACGTGGTCCATACTGACGTGTTCCTACAGATATAATTGCATTCTTAGAGAATTCATTAGTATCTAAAATTAATTCAAATTCTTGACCATCGATACCTAATTTTCCAGTAGCTGCAATGATTGATTGCGTGGAAGCTGGTATGTCAAGAATCTTTGGAAATTTGTAAGGAACTGCGATGTTCCATTTCCAAGCATCACTGTTCGTATCAATGAAGTACGGTGTGCTCTTGTTAATCATGTCTAAGAAATCATTGCTATACAATGATGATTGAGTATACAGACTAATGATTTTTTTATCATAGTCCGCAGGCTCTGAAGAGTGAAAAGACTCTAAGTGGTTTGAATCTGTAAGTTTACCTACAGCACGTTTGTCCATAGACGCTACTCGTGCATAAGTAAAACCAGTTAAACCTGGGATTGTTTGAATTGCCATTTTTTTATTCGTTTTTGTTATTAATTACTATTTATATAAACCATGAATTAGGTTTAGATTTCTTACCTGATGACTTTAAAGTTTTGCTTTTAGTCACTTGTCTAGCTACTTGACCAAACAGTTGATTGGATTTTTTAGTAATCCCTGTTCTTTGTATTGTAGATAAGGTAGGATCTTTTTCTAATACCTTAAGTAAAAGTCCTAATTTAACTTTCATTTCATGATTCTCAGGTCTTTTTAAATCTAAGATAGCACGATCGAAGTCAGTGAGATTTTCTCCAGCAGGAGTTTTCCACTTGTCTACTAATAAATAGTCTTGTAGTTCGTTTGCCAAATTAGAATTTAGTGGAATCCCATCAAACTCTTTTTCTTTTAACTTGTCGTTAAGGATTGTTTGAACGTTCTGAACATACTGATTTCTAATTTCAGTTTTATGTTGTTGAACTTCTCCAGCTTCCTTATCTAATTGTTGAAGCTTTGCAGCTTCCTTTTTAACTAGCACCTTATGATGTCTAGCAGCTACGGATTCTAAATCACCGTAATTTTGTAATCTTTCTATTTCTTTACCTATGTCTTCTTTTTCAAAACCTTGATCAGTAAGAGCTTGACTCATTACTTGTTTTTGGTTAACTTCATTTGATAAATCCATTTCAGTAAATGCTACAACTTGGTTGTATGCTCCAAAGTATTCTTTTGGATCAGCTCCTTTTACAAAGATAGATTCAAAAGCATTTTGGTAATCTTCTCCAAATTGACCAATGAAATTTTGAACTAATTCAGATGCACCTTTTTTCTTTTCAGCATTAAACCTTTCTAAGAACTCTTCTGGAGTGTTGATTGAAACTTCTTCATCATCCTCATTCTTTGTAAAGACTCCTAACTCTAGCAAGTCACCTGCAAGAGCAGAAAATTGAGTTCCTTCTTTAGGTTCCTCATCTTCTTCTTCATCATCAGTTTCTTCTTTGACAGGTTCATCTACTACTGTAGACTCCTCCTCATCTTCATCATCCTCAGAAGCACTTAAGAAGTCAGCAACTAGAGATTCTCCAGTTTGCTTTTCTTCATCTGTTTTACCATCCACACTTTTAGGTGGAATAATATCCTTTCCTTTTTTCACTCCGCTGTTTTCTCCTTTTGGAGAATCAACTTCGTTTACTATAGGTTCAATATCATCAGGGTCACCTGAAGCTGTTTCTGGGGAAAGTAAGTCATTAAGTAATTGAGCGTCTCCTGCACCTGTGTCAAGAGTATTTTCAATACCGAAGTTACCTATGTTATCTAAATTATCAGACATATGTAGTTATATTTTATTACTATTTGGTTTCTATATGTAAAAATAGGAGAAGAGTATCTAATATCAAAACATTATTTGCACATTACTACAACTTTTTTAAATAATATAGCATTAATATTTTTACCTCTCCTAATTTAATTAGTTAGTTTTTCTTTTCTCTTCCTTTTGCATTCATTTTAGCAACCGCAAGATCATTTGCTTGATTGTCACGAGATAATTTAATTTTCTCTCTTTCAATTTGTAGTTTTTGTTGAGCTAAACTACTCTTTGAATTTATGTCAGCCATTTTAGTTTCGTAATCCTTATCAGCTTTATTTTGTTGCATTGTTAGATTTTCGATTTCTAATGCATCTGGGGTTCCATTATTATCTGCATCAGAGGATGCTCCACCTTCTTTAGACATTGCATTTATCATAGCAATCTCTTTTTTGTTTACACGATCCAGTTCATTCTGATAATTCTCATTAGCTGTTTCTTGTTGAGCTAATTGTTCAGTCTGTTGCATTTGAGCTTGTGCAATTTTTCCAGCTTGTTCTTGTTGCTGTTGTTGCATTTGCATTTGCTGTTCTTGTTGTCCAACTTGTCTATCTCTAAGGTCTTTGAAAGTCTTTTTCATTTCTCTCATTGATTTAGTGCTGTACAATTCAATTACATCATATAATGTGCCACCGTTTTGTATAATAGCTTGAGACAGTTGTCTAAGTTCATTAAACATTTGAGTGTCTTCTGGTCTATTAGTTAAGAATACTTTTAAATCTCTAAGTTTTAACTCTGTTCCATTCACTTGTACAAATGCAGACTCACCTTCATTTGTTATATATGATAGTGTAGATTGAGGTTTAGTACTTTCTGTATATAAAGAAGCATCTATTATACCTTGATACAATTGACCTAATACATATTCGTGTGCAACAAATAGAGGCTCTGTCTGAGAGTAACTCTGTTGCATAGCAGTATTTGTACCTGTAGCTGTTTCTGATGCAGATACAGACCCCATACGCTGTCTAGACATACCTATAAGTTCCCAGCATTCAACTTTCATTTGTTGAGCTAAGTTATAACGAGATTGTATTTCTTGTGTACGTGTAAGATCTAAAGATGTAAATTGATTAAATGAACTAGGAGCTTTTAAATTCTCTGGACTGTCATCAATAAATACAACACCACGTTCACGAGCTTCCATCTCCCATATGTCAAGTGCATCTTGTGCATCTCCATCTTTAGGAACAGGTATATGTCGTAATGACATTAATTGAACCTTACCAACTTCTTTTTCCAGAAGCTTGTATAATTGATTCATACAGACATTATAAATAACTTGGAAGGGTTTCATTAGATCTACTAGAGATCGTGCCTCTGTGTTCTTTATTTCATAGGTAGTACCTATAATTGGACAGTAATCTAAAAGATCATAAGGTTTAACATGATAAATGTCTGGTCCAATTTTAATTCCTTGGTACCATTGATTGATCCATCCCCACTCTAAAGATTCTTCTGTAGGTATATCTCCTGATTTGTAACTTTCATCTACTAATACAGATTGCTCATTACCCATTTCATCTATATAAATCAACTTACCTATTTTCTTTTTAGATACCCAATAGCTTCTTACGACAACATATTTATATCCAAATGAAGATACATTACTAGTTAACCCTAAGAAATCTTGCAACCCATCATTATTCTCTTTCATTTCTGATTCAATAATCATACGTGTCTGTAAAACTAAAGGATCATAAGTATCGTAGTTTATAGAATCTATACCAGGACTAACATCTGAGTTACCTAGATTAGATTCTCTTACATTTATAAGTCCGTAATCTTGCAACGCACTTCTTAAATGATCTATCTCATCTTTTTGTAAATCTGGAAATGCTTCTATTATTTCTGATATTTCCATAACTTCCACAGTACCAGCAGCATACGCTCCTTGATTTCTACCTGATGGATCTGATATATATTTTTTATCTGGTGTAGTTAAAAACCATGTGTTCTTTGGGTTACAAACTTCTACATTATATCCCACTTTTGAATTATCCTCATATATATGATAGAACTCTCTTGCTGATATTAGTAAATCTCTAAATGCATCTTCACTCTTTTCTTTTAGATTAAAGTCTGCCTTCTGACAAGTAAGTGTGTGATTAGCCCATTTTTCAGCTACTGATGTGTATGAATCAAGTTGTTCTTTAACTTGTTCAAACGTTATCTTTTCAAGATCTTCTGAACTTAACTCTTGTCCAGCAATAGCAGCCTTTGCAGATACTTGCTCTTTAACTTGAGCTATTACGTAAGCTTGTAAGGTATCTGTTTTAAATTGTAATTCTTGTGCTTGACTATCATCATCAAAAGCTTTAACTCTAAATGAGTCTGGTCTTTTAGATATTTCTCCTACTAATTCATTTATAGGAGTTGTCATTATTGAATAATGTTTTACGTAAGAAGGAAGCTCTAAATCTTCTTGTAACATATCTGTAAAGCTTTTAACATCTGGTTGGTCTATCATGAAGTCTTCTCTTCTTAATATACCTTTCATTAAGTCATAGTTCTTTACAAAAGTCTCTCTGTTTCTTGTATACTCAGCATATGCTTTATTTGAGAAATAATCCATTGTATTCTTTACCCAACTATCATCTTGCTTCTGCTTTGCGCTTTTAAACTGATCAGGAAAGATGTTTAGGTAAGCATACCTAATGTTTTCTTCTTTTGTATATCTTATAATTGCCATTATGAAAAAAGTTTGTTTTTCTTTCTATTAAAGAGTCCTCGTGACTCTGTGAATAGCTTGTTTTTTTTGTTCTTATTAAACATAGATGTTAATCTAACGTCTTCTTTGTCTCCCACCTTACCTAGGATGGGATCTAACTTCATAGCTAATGCAACTGCTAATTCAGCTGCAATAATTCTATCAAAGTTACCTGTCTCATTATACTGAATCATTTCTTCTAGTAATAATGGATCAAGTATTTTTGCCATACCTTTTGTTTCAGATACAACCTCATCATCTTCATTAGTTTCAGAATGAATTATTTCTTCTGAATACTTTTTAAGACATCCGTGTAAAAAGTCTCTAATCTTTTCTGATGATCTATGTATACCATAGTCACGTCTTACAGTAGTAGTAGGTACTATTTCTTTTAGCCAACTAGGTTGTCTTTCAAGATATTGAGCGTCACCTTTACTAATCATATGATCTATAAAAGATATCTCATCATTTTCACATAAGGCTCGTGCATTAAAATACTTAATCAAGTAACGAGCTTGGTTTTCCCATGTTTCTTTTTTATCAGGCCTTGCACAATAACTAGCTACAAACATATCTTGGTACTTATCACCAGATATAGCATGCATTCGTTTATATATGTATACCGATCCTAATGAGGAACTGTATGCTGATTTACCTTGTCTATATGGATCAATACCTGCAACATATAGGCCATATGGTGGATTTTCCATAGGAAATTCATATATAACTATAGGAGCATCTTTTAAATCAGTAGCTTTTAATGGAAAATTAGATATTGGCATGTTGTCTGTAAACTCATGCTTTACACCTTCACCATCATCATATAGTATAACAGGCGTACCTGTTCTTTCATTTTCTAATAATCTATTCTTTTGACGCTTAGCTGAACTTATATCAAATATGTTTGTATCTTCATTTAAGAATATGTCATCTACCTCTTGAGGGTAGTACATCTTTTCTTTTAAGTAAGCTAATCTATCTCCAGCCTTTTTTAATCTTTCTAAGTTATCATTAGTAACCTTATCAGCCTTTTCCTTATTAGACACCATCATTGGTATCTTTTGCAAAGGTGATTTTTTTGGCTTGTTTAAAAACGCTCCAAGTGAACTATCTTCTTTAGCCTCCATTCTATATTCATGACCAATAAATAATCCATGAATACGCTTATCATCTTTTGAATTATTGTACGTAAGAAAATTAAAGTTTTCTACGTCAAACATTAAAGACTTTGCATCCATAAACTTCTTCATGTCTCCACCTGTCCCTGTCAATATAGGGCTACAACCCCAACCAAATGGTGTTGTAAATCCAGGTATAGCTGCTTGTAATCCTCTTAGAAAATTACCTTTACCTATCTCATCAATAATTAATCTTCTAGGCTTAGTACCTGCAATTGCTTCTTCGTTGTTACCATCATCTAAGTTACGTATGAGGATTTGTGAAAACGGTATTCTTTCACCACCTCTAGTTTTAATACCTAACGTTACTTGATTTTTCCAGTTATCTTCTACTCTTTGCCATCTCCAGGCTTTAGGTAAGAAGTTTAAACCTTTGTCAATCTTATCTGTAATAAGCTTAATATCAGGAGCATTTAGTCCTGCAATAATGTTTTGTGAGTTCTCATCAAAAGTTGCACCTTGAGCAATGTAACTTGCTTCTATAACAGACTTAGCAAAACGTCTAATTCCTAGTATTACTAGTCCTTTCTTTTCTTTATGTGCTCTATCTATTTCATTAGTTACTAACCACTCATTGTCTCTTAGTAAAGGGTTAGCATACTTTTGATTAATTCTACCATACTCATCTATAATATCAACTTCTGTATGCCAAGCATTTAAATGCCAATATAGGAATGGATTAATATATGTACCATCCATCATGCACCCATTCATACATAAGTCTTTATGAAACGCATAAAAAGATTTGTACTCCTCAGAATCCTTATCAGGAACTCTTTTTTGGTTAATCATCCAATCTTTATAGTCTATGCTTTGTAGTTTCATTCTTTTCTACTCTTTATAAACTCTTCAGCCATAGATCCCAACTCTTGTCCACCTCTAGTTTCTATTTTCTTCTTTGCTTCCTTTTCACGAAGTTTATCAACTTGTTCTAAAAGAGACAGATAGTTCTTCATTGTATCTTGTACAAATTTTCCTTGAGACTCTATACTTGCAACAACCATTGGTATTTGACCACCGTTAGAAGTTTCTTTGTATTTCACTCTATCATCAAGCTTATGTAATGGATTAGCATCAACGTACTCTTTCCAAGAGATTAATTGCTGCTCTGCCCAATCAAGCTCTGCATTAATATATGTAGTTTTTTTTGCCATCTTGTTCTTGATTCCATCCGTCTTCCCAGTATATAAAGACGTAATTATTATTAGTAGAGTTCGTCATGGTCTTCTAAACTTAAGTCCATTCCATCTTTTAATATTTTATCCATTTCCCAGTCATCATCAGATAGCTCCACTGCATCTAGTTTAGCTTGGTAATTACGCAATAAAGAGTAAAATTTCTCATTGCTCAATGACCATATGTTTTCTCCATCTAAAGCTGTGTCTATGTGTTTTCCAAGACTAATCTTAGGATGGTTTACGGTCAATTGGTTAATGATCTTTACAATTTCTTGCATATATGTATTAGTTGGTTTTCTCATTAGTCACTTAAATTAAGTCATTTATATCTTCATCTGAAAGTGGATTTAGCTTTTTATCAGGTTCTTCGTAAGGGTGTTCTGTAAATAAGTATTCTGGATCATCTTCATTATCTTCTGATTTACCATCGCTATCAATATAGTATTCAGGACGAACTGTAACTTTAATGATGTCATTCTCTTTACCTTCTTGTTCTTCTCCTTCTATATCAATAAAATCTGCTCCATCTTCAAACAGTTGGCTCAGTACTTGGATCAGTGATGATACTGATACTTTATTAAGTCGTAGTTTTTTCATAATCTTTATATTTACCTTCTTGTTCTGACGTTAGTGCAGCCTGCCACTTATTAATAGGACA
>TARA_B110000902_G_scaffold264557_1_pt1 | contig 10722 bp, 9 predicted proteins | sample TARA_B110000902 | Tara Oceans TARA_B110000902 (sample SAMEA4398009) | marine metagenome | biome: Polar Biome; feature: [SRF] surface water layer (ENVO:00010504); material: water (ENVO:00002006), including particulate matter (ENVO:01000060) such as... | depth 5 m | reverse complement strand
GTCTCAGGCAGTTCTACAACTCTCTTATATAAGTCTAAATTGGATTGTCCTCCACCGATCAGAATGAAGTTTTCGTCGATACCGCCGATTTTCTTCCATATGTCGACTGGGATACAAAGGCAGTTACTTTCACCTATAGGACGAAAAAAACCTCCTCCGCTGGTTCCGCTTAAGCAGGATATTTCGAATAGACGGTAGCCATCATTTGGCCATTTAATGCTTTCAAGTAACTTTCCCTCAGTTTTACTATCGAAGCCTTCTTGAATGGATCGCTGTTGGAGTTTACTTCCCAAATGATAACCGGGCACTGAAATGATGGGCTGTTCTGCCAGTCTTGTTGCTGCAATCATATAGTTAATTACGCCAGGACTTAGCATTCTAGCCCCGTCAATTACCAATACGATGTTGTCGCCTTTAGCTTGCCTGGCACCATAATTTACCGCATATACAGGCGTTGAGTTTTTTTCATTTCGTCTGTGATATGAAAAATTACTACCAAATGAGGTAACTTCCTCTTCTTCTAGGTTTTGATCTGATGAGTTTTCTACTACGAGAACTTCATAATCATTAACCGAAGCGCCTTGCTGATACGATGGCGTTAACGATAGTAATGTTTTCTTTGCCTGTTGTGGCATCTTATAAACTATTACTATAAAGCTTAATATCGGATTGTTACTTCCCTCATATTCGGTTGGCTTTAGTATCGGTATTTGCTGATCAAAAAACATAACTGATTTAGGTGCATTAGGGATCGGAGGCCTTTTTTCTGGTGCTGGTATAGTCGGTTTATTTACCTTGTAGCCAGCGATTCGCGATAGAATTTTTTTCATAGTTTAGATGCTAATTGCGTTTAAATTATTGTTGATAGATGTAGTTGTATAGGCAGTTGATTACATTGGAAAGGAAGGATTTAAGTGAGTAACTCCTAGTTTTCTTTGATGTTGATCTTTTAGCCTTTTCGAAATATCACGCTTCCCCTCAATCTCAGTTCAGCATACCTATTTACTGAAATTAAGCATCATGTAATGGGGTCAAACCAGTCGAAACTATTATTTCCGATCCCATTTTTCCCATACAAAGTTGTAATCCCATATCATTTTATGTGTTTTTGACAATTCTTTTAAAATTCTCTTTCTGCGGCTATGGGCTCGAGGATGCCATTCATGGAATTGGATCATAAATGAATCCACATTTTTCAATAAATCCTCGTCAATCATTTTTTCAAGGAGAGGGAATTCAGCACCTTCGATATTAATCTTCATTAAATCTACGGTTGTTAGTTCTAACTCTTGCCATACGCATTCAATAGATTTAATTTCCGTTATAGCAGTTTTGATATTATCTGTTTTGTCAGCTTCTTTAAAAATAGAAGAACCAAGTCCTTTTAATGAGATTTTTACCTTTTCATTAGTGTCTCCGATACCATAGAACAGAGGTATTAACTTACTATTGGTAGCAGCCTTTTCTTGTAACTGTTTGTAATTAATAGGGTCCGGCTCAAAAGCGTAAATGGTGGGGTTATATCTTTCCACGATGTGTTGGGTCCATTCGCCGGTAAACGCGCCTACATCGATAACTATGCTATTTTCGTCTAAGTCGGCTTCATGCAGTATATTCTTGTTAGCAACTGTCGCACCGATAAAGTCGTAAAAAGCTGGTCTATAATAATGCAATTCAAGTGCTGTTTTAATAAAGCCTGTCAGGGCTTTTTCTTTATTTCTCATATATATCGTGCGGGGATATAAAAAAGCCTTCTTAAGCTCATAAAAGCTTGGAATTATGCGTAATATAGACATCGTAATAATTGATTCCACTAAGTTAATTTGTCGTACACTAAGTGCTATATAATAACAGAATAGTGTCGTTAATGTGAGATAGTATAATGCAGTTTGGTTCAATTTTAGGCTCAAATCAGCTTAAATATTTTCTATATATGTTGTTAATAGCGGCCATTTTGAGTTGGATCGGAGGCCTGAAAAACTTAACGAAAAGCATTGTAGATGTCGCTCAGAAAGAGGGTGTGCCGGTTAGGCCTAATATTTTATTAATTGTTGTAGATGATTTGGGCTATAACGATATATCGGCTATAAATCCTACTGGTATACCTACACCTAATATTGACTCGATTGCTAATAATGGTGTGATTTTTACAAGGCATTATGCTGATTCAACATGTGCTCCTAGTCGAGTTGCTATTTTAACCGGTAGGTATCCTGAGCGGTCGGGGTTTCGTCCTAGAGGGATAGAAATCCCCTCAGAGTATCCTACATTAGCAGAACGACTCTCTCGACAAGGTTATTCAACTTATATGGTAGGGAAGTGGCATGCTGGAGAAGAGCGTAAACAAGGCTGGCCCGATAAAAAAGGGTTTCATGGTTGGTATGGTTTTCTGGATCAATGGCAGCTTAAAGGTAACGATAAGCAAAAGCAGATGCCAACTTATTACGACCCTCGGATTAGGCAAGATGGGGGTGAGATGTTTCAAGTCAATGGCCATCTGACAGATATACTGACATCCCATTCAGTAAGTAAAATTAGAGAGTTAAATGAAATAGATAAACCATGGTTTTTGTACCATGCTTTTCTTGCGCCACACTATCCCATTCAACCTGCGCAGCGTTATTCAAAGCAGCACTTGGCTACACCAGAGGGTAAGTATCAAGCCTTAATTCATCAGCTCGATGATTCAATCGGGAAGCTAATAGCAGAAATTGATTCTAATACATTGGTTGTCTTTCTTAGTGATAATGGGGGCACTAATGAAAACCGTAATAATAACTTTCCATTTTTCGGGAAGAAAAATGAGGTTTATGAGGGCTCTTATCGAACCCCTTTAATTATTAAGTTAATAGAGCCGATAGAAGAGCAGTCTATTGATGAGGTTGTGATGAATGTCGATATATTGCCGACGATTATGGGGGCGGTGGGCACTCCGGTTGTCGATAATGTAGATGGGCGAAATTTGTGGCCTCGATTATCTAGAGGCCGGCATTTACCAGCTATAGCTCGTAGTTGGGAGCAAACTAACTGGAATATAGAGGCATTAACGTATAGTTATTTATCTAAAGATGGTCGTTGGCGGCTATCTCGAAGATACGGGCTAGATCTATCGTTGTCTGACTTAAACGCAGAGCCTTCAGGCGAAGGTAATATTGCATCAATGTATTATGAAGTTGTTGAAAGTCTGGATCAAGAGTTTTGGATATCGCATTTAGAGAAGAGTAAGTTGCCGGTGATTGGAAAAGTAAATGCCATAGATAAGAGCATTGAATATTCAGGTTTTGATGTGATGCGTGTGCCTTATCTGTATGGCTTTTCTATAGGTATACAAATTGGACCATGGCCAGATTTCGATGAACTAACGCCCACAACTTTGGCTTCTCAAGAGGGGGTTTGGGAGTTGTTGTACGTACCAGATAAAGGTGTTGAATGGCATATCGGTAATACGATATTAGCTACCTCTGACTTTGATAAGGCCAGCTGTAATAGTTATATACTAACTGGTGACATGCAGCCTAGTGAAGATTACTTTTCAGATTTGGGTGAGCGTAGAGGGGTGAAATTGTATTCACATGGACTTATAAAAGAGCAAGACAATAAACTTGCGTTCAATCTACCGTTAGATTCAGAGATCTCTTTGCCAACTAAAGTATTTTACGGTGGTAAAGCCATATTTTTAAACATGGCTTTAAGTTCTTATTTTGATCGCTATACTCCAGAAATACCTATTGAACATTATGATATGTTTAATCAACTTCACAGAGAAAGAAAATTAGGCATATCGAAAGTTCAGTTGCTGGAAAATGAATTGTGCGTAAACTAATAACAGCTATACTATTTTTTGGCGTTTAATTTGCGTTTCATTTCACTATGAAGACCTATGTAGACATAAAATTGACGAAGGTCTTGCTGAGTTTTTTGATCAGATTCAAACAGTAATTTAAATAGATCTGGATCATTATCTCTATCACCCCCAGGTTTTCTCAGTACGCCAAGCCCGAAGCCATGATTGAATTTAAAAGTAGTATGTTCTTTTTCAAGCTCTTGCCAATATTTCCATGCACCAAAATCTTTGATTCTTGCTTCTACATCGTGAAATAACACTATGCCACCAGGGGTTACTTTTTCATACCAAGTTTCAAAATCTTCCTTGACTGCGTCATAGGTGTGTAATCCATCAATATGAACAATGTCTAAAGAATTATTATCGAACTTCTCTACCGCCTCATCAAACCGCATTCGTAATAGGTAATGACACCCCCTAAAGTTTTCTCTACAGTGACTGCTCACAGCGTTGTATACATCTTCACCATAATCGCCAGTATGATCATCCCCTTCCCAAGTATCGACAGCGTAACAGCTCCCATCAATATTTTGCTCTGCCATAGCTTGGCAGAAAACAAAAAATGACATGCCATTATGAGTGCCCAGTTCCACCAGTTTTTTTGGACGCATAGCGGTAACTAAATCATAACCAAACGGCATATGATCGACCCAAGTACTAAAAGCCATCTTTATTGGATTAAAGTTAATAGAGGGAGGTAGATATATCATAATAAAGTCTATTCAGTTGCTGGTTTCATTTAGTTATGGATAGTACCTGTAAATCAATCGATAGGGTACATGTGGTGGGAAATTACTTTTTTCTATAGGTTGGGATATGTTGTTTTATCTTTAAAAACGGACGTTCAATGCCTACATAGCTTAAATAGGAGAAAAATATAGTTGCTGAAAAAGACAACAATACTACCCAAATGGCTTCAGAGCTTTGTAAGAACTCATGTGGTTCAAATTGTTGTTGTATCGGATAACAAATATAAAAAATTATAGGGAAATGAATTAGATAAATAGAATATGAAATTTTACCGATGAATGCATTGAACGCATTAATAAATAACCCCTTCCCGAAAGGCTTCATTGTTACCAATATTAACATTATTACTGACCAACATAGTGCTTCATAGCTGTGGTGTAGATGCCAAGTGGTTTCAGACTTTCCCCCTAAGTTTACTGCGGCAGTTAATACCAAACCTAGTGTAATAATTGTTGCCACCAGTGCTATTGTGGCCGCAAGTCTAATACGTACTATTGGGTTATAGTTAATTGATGTGTACAAACTATATACATAGGCGCTAACTATTCCCAGCGCGAATGCTGGGAAGCGAGCAAACAGTGATTTGGTGCTGTATATATCTAGGTTGCTAACAGCCGAATTAAGTGTGAAATGATAATAGCTCGCGGCCCATATTATGACAATTACAATCAGTATTATTATCCCTAAGTTGGATCGTAGCAGAAGCATTAATAATGGCAGTATAAAGTAGAACTGGACTTCAGTTGATAATGTCCACCAAACAACACTAAAGGGGAAAATGCTGAAGCCTACGTAGTCAAAAGCGAGTGCTTTTATCCCGTTTTCTAATTGGCCGCTATAAATAATTGATCCAATTACTACAATATAATACAGGGGGATTATTCGTAATGCTCTAGAGATTGCATAGTCTACAATTGAAGGGTAAGTTTTACTTTGTAATCCGGAAATAAATGGCAGCGATAGTAAGAAACCGCTGAGCACAAAAAATAAGGTCACGCCGGTATTGCCGCCAGCGATATAATTCATTGCAAAGCTAATATTGGGTATAGGCTTTGGTATGTCAGTAGATAACATTCCATAAATATGGAAGAAAAACACTAATAAAACCGCAATTCCTCTAATCGACTCTAATTCATAGATATAGGTGCTTTGATTTCTTACCCCGCTTTTTAAATCGAGTAATTTCATGCTAATTGTCGTCAGACCAAGGGTTTTGATTTTGTCGAGAGAACCGTTTAAAACGTTGCTCTGCACCGGTTAGAGAGTGATCAAGAAATGAAAGGGCTGAATGATTGATTGAGCCTATAAAAGTCGGTTCTTTGCGGGCAGCTTGATAATACTCACCATTGATCCTTTTATATTCATCTTGGAACTCCTGCAGTAGCTCATCTAAGTCGTCGCGCTGCATTGTCGTTACGCCGCCGTGATATTGATGAAATGACCCTTCACCCAGTACTATAAAAAGCTGAGTGGCAGGGCTAAGGCAAATACCTCGGTACAGATCTAAATTTACAGCACCTCCACCAGGGCTTATAAATGCCTCATTTACTCCGCCGTAGTTCAGCAATAATTGTTTACTGCAGCTCAAGCAGTTTGACTCCAATAATGGATGGAGGTACCCGTGAGTATTAGCGCCACTTAAACAGCTAACGTTAAAAATTTCATACCCGTTGTCACGCCACTTAATACTATCCAATAGATTTTTTTCGGCTTTTTCATCATGAAGATTGATATTGTTAAATTTATGATCATGCTCACCTATATGATATCCCGGTATTGCAACGACAGCATTACTGTTTATAGCGAAAGCGTCGAGGGTATAGCGAATAGCTCTAGGACTCAGTAGCCTAGCTCCATCTATCATTAGGCAGATGTTCTCTCCGTCGGCGATATCAATACCATAATTGGCTGCATAGATTGGTGTAGGTTTTTTTTCATCTCGTAATATATATTTAAAATTCCCTGATAAATCTTCTACTTCTGCGGCTATTAAATTATGTTTTGAATTATTCTCAACGACTATTATCTCGTACTCATCTGAACCGACATTGCGCTGATAGATGGTCGAGAGAGAGTGCAATGTATTCATTGCTTGTCTTTTCATGTCGTACACTACCACCACTACAGATAGCATATATTTAGTGCTCGCCATGTTTTATCCCTAGTGTAGTATCGTCTGCCCATGGGTCTTTTTGCTTGCTAGAAAACATTGAAAAACGATTGAAACCATTGGTCAGTGACTTCTGTAATAAGGGGATCGCTTCAGCAGAAATTGAGCCAAGCAGATAGGGTTCTCGGGTAACTGATTTAAAGCCTCCAGGCCAATATTGATCTAATTGGCGCTTAAAATCAACTACCAGAAGGTCTCTAGCTTTGTCATTGGTTGTACTTGTGCCGCCGTGATATTGATGGAGGTTTCCTTCCCCATGAAGTACCACTAATGGAGAGTCTGTGTTGCTACACAGCAGGCGATATAAATGAAGGTTAAGGCTACCTCCTCCCTTTAGGTTAAAATTTTCATCAACGCCACCGTGCTTTTCAAGTAGATGTTTACTAAAAAATAGTGCATTTGACTCCATAATAGGATGGAAGATACCGTGACGATTGCCGTTACTAAAGCAAGCTTGGTCAAACAAACGATAGCCGTTAGTAAGCCAATCACTCTTCGCAAGTAGCTTTTCTTCATGCGATAATATTTTTTCACCAGCCTTTTCTTGAGTTGCATATTCAGTAAGGTAGTAGCCAGGGACAGTGACTATAGCGTTTCTAATTTTAACGCCCTGTAGGGCATACTCAACAACTCTTGGGGTAAGCATTCGAGCGCCATCTATTAATAGCCCCACATGATCGCCGCGGCATGCTTTCAGCGCTTGATTTATGGCTTTGGCAGGTGAGATACCATTTTCTTGACGTAAAATATAATGAAAGTTTTTAGGCAGTTTTTCGATTTTGTTGTGTGGAATAGTCCTTGATGAGTTATTTTCAACTATTATCACTTCATATTGGTCATCACTTACATTGCGTTGATAATCGGATGTTAAGCTTTGCAGTGTATTCCATGCTTGATGAGGCATGTCGTAAACAACTACAACGATTGATAGTAAAGGTATGCTCATTATGTTTTCGTATGTTCAATTTATATTAGTCTTATATCTTCATTAATTACGAAGATTGATAAGGACGGGGTGACTAGTTTAAGGATACCTGAAAATGGGGCTAATCTACAGCGGGCGGATGGTATCAATTATTGAAAATGGCAGCATTATCTCTTGAGTGCATATATCAAGTATCCAATGAATTATATAATGTCTATAATTAAAGGTGACTACTCAGTTATAACTTGGATAAAAAATGTTTGGTAAAAAAACTAATGCATCAAAGCTGTTTGTGGGTGAACAGACTCTCATCGATTTTAATATATTGGAGGCTCTTGCTGGGCATCATAAAGATGGCTTTGAATCAGCGGAGCCTTTCCCACATATGTTATTTGAAGATTTCATTAACCCACAAGGATTAACTTCATTATTGGATGCATTTCCGTCGCCTGACAGTGATATTGCATGGCGGCGGGCAGATGCAGTTTTGGGTGATGCTCCAATGCAGCATAAAAAGTTAGGTATGCCAAATGAAATTCAGATGCCTAGTATTCTAAGACAGCTTATTTGGGAGTTGAACTCGGGAATATTTATAAAGTTTTTAGAGCAGCTCACAGGTATTCAAAACTTACTACCTGACCCCAGCTTGCAAGGAGCTGGCTTACATCAATCGCTACCAGGCGCTGTATTGGGTATCCATGCCGATTTCACTCATCATAAAAAATACAATTTGAGTCGGCGTCTCAATATTTTAATTTACCTAAACGAAAACTGGCGTGAGGAATACGAAGGGCATTTGGAGTTGTGGTCAAAAGATATGGCAGGTTGCGTGAAGCGAATAATGCCTATTGGTGGGCGCTGTGTTATTTTTAAAACCGACAGCAACTCCTATCATGGTAGCCCTACGCCGCTAAACTGCCCTGCTGGTACAACAAGAAAGTCGATAGCCTTGTACTACTATACTAATGGGCGCGGTGATACTGAAGTAGAGCCTACCAAAGCCACTGGTTGGCGCAATGCTAGTAGAGAAAATTTGCCCGCGGTAGAGTGATCTGACAACTATATTACTTAGCCAATTGCCACATGTTACAGATATAGAATGCTATGGTTTGGGGCGATATCTATCGCTAGTCACCACCAGTAAGCTGGCAGTTGCCATTGGGCTTATCATGATTAGCTAATAATACTACCTGCCATTGGTAATGGAAAAATGCACATGGCGATCAAAGGTATATATAATTGTAATATTAAATTTATTTTATAGATAATGTTACTAGTTAAGTAACTGTAAGCAGCCTGCTCATATTGATATTTTTTATATGTTGCTAAAAGAAATTTTAGCCATATCAGCGAACATGTTTTTGTATAATGTTATTATTATGTTTATTAGCTCAGATTTAACTATTATTGATAACACTGGATTGTATGGATTCTTTAACGCATATATCTTTATTACGTGAAATTGGCGTCGATTGGTATCTACCAAATAGGCCGTTAGGGTTAAATCCTCCCATGTTAGAAAAGGTGCTTATCTCTCCGGTTGGACTAAAAACTCCGCTGTTGTCTTCTGAGACAGCCGATATCACTGAGGTTAAAAAACTTAACGCTACTAAGACAAAAACTAAGCCTGCTATCGATTTTGGTTTGGATACCGTTAAAAAATCAACAAAACAAGAGTCGGTCATTGTTCCAAAAACAGCCCCCCGAGTAGTTATAGAAAAGATCGATAGCTTTAATTTATTGGTGGCGAGTAGTGGTTCTTTAGTGTTCGTTACCGACGTAAAATCCAGCCCATTAACAGCCGTATGGGAGCGATCAGTGCGTCAATTTTTTGACGAAATAGATCGTGCTTGTAGCTCGACTGATAAAAAAGTGCAGTCCTTAGATTATTTCTCTTGGCCTATTGCCGGTAGTGGCAATCAGAGTCTTGGGGAAGATCAGCTAATACAGTTGCTAACAGGGTTTATGCGTCAGCGTATTGTCGGTGATAAAAAATGCGTTATTCTTTTCGGTGACAATGCTAAGCAATATGGCACCTCGGTAGTATTAAGTATGAATGGCTTACAAGTAATAGCGGCGCCAGCGTTAGGGGTAATGTTTACAAGTGTTACAGCGAAGGCCGCGCTTTGGAGAGACTTACAGGCTCTACCTATAGGTAAGGGCTGAAATGTATCCGGCTGGTGTTGTTCGTCGTAATTTAACTAAAGAAGACATCGCAGAGGTTGCTGGGTTGCAATCCAAGGTAATGCCTAACCCTTGGTCTGAACAAGCATTTAACAGCAGTATTAAAGCGGGCAACGGGTGCTACACCTTAATTAAGGCTGGGGAAATAGTGGCAGTAGCAGTGGTTGTGCTAGTTCTCGATGAAGCGGAATTACTAACAATAGCTGTCGCTAAGCATCAGCAGGGGCAAGGCTTGGGTGCTGAATTACTGGCTGATTTGATGTCGGTATTAAAAGCTCAGTCGGCCAAACAGTGTATGCTAGAGGTTATGGAAGGGAATGATGCTGCGATTAGCTTGTATCAGCGAATAGGCTTTAAGCCTGTCGCTAAAAGAAAAGCTTATTATAGAACAGAACAAGGTATATTTGATGCCTTAGTGATGCGAATTGACTATTAAAGAGAGTAATGATGGATGTAGTTGAAACACAGTGGTGGACAATGTTATTGCCACCAGAATGGTCGGCTGAAGAAGATGGCGATGATATCTTAGTGTCAGACATTGACGAGGTTGGCGTGCTTGAAATCTCGTGTATTAAAAAAGAGTCGGGATCAATCACTGAAGAGGATTTGCAGCAGTTTACGGGTGATTTAGTCAGTAGCGGCAAAGAACAGGCATCGGTAGAGACTGATTTCTTTGAAGGCAGTTATTTTGAGTATTTAGATGACGGCGAGTGGTGTCGGGATTGGTTTTTGATCAATGGCGATTTACTGATAATTGCCGGTTACACTTGTATGGAAGAAGATAAACGCATGGACGATGCTAGTGTTGATGAATTGGTTGGGTCTATAGCGCCTATCTTGGAAGAAGAA
>TARA_B110000902_G_C14294277_1_pt1 | contig 10756 bp, 14 predicted proteins | sample TARA_B110000902 | Tara Oceans TARA_B110000902 (sample SAMEA4398009) | marine metagenome | biome: Polar Biome; feature: [SRF] surface water layer (ENVO:00010504); material: water (ENVO:00002006), including particulate matter (ENVO:01000060) such as... | depth 5 m | reverse complement strand
AGGCGGGTTAGCACAAGGTATTAGTGGCAAAGATCTATTGACTGCGTTAACTAACTAATGACATTCACACAACGGTCATTGCCAGAGGCTGAGCAAACCACACTGTATTATATTTATGACCCAATGTGCAGTTGGTGCTGGGGCTTTAGGCCAACTTGGGATGCCATTCAGGCAAACTTGCCCCCAACTGTAGTGGTAGAATATGTAGCAGCTGGTTTAGCCCCAGATAGTGATCAGCCCATGGCGCAAGGTATGCGTGAAACTATTGAAGGTTATTGGCATGAAATTGAGCACAAGTTAGGCACTCAGTTTAACTATGAATTTTGGCGTTTAAATACGCCGCGGCGCTCTACTTATAATTCGTGTCGCGGGGCAATTGCCGCCAAACGCCAGGGGCTAGAGGAAGCGATGGTGAATGCTATTCAACAGGCTTACTATTTGCGTGCAATGAATCCGTCGGATATACCGATATTAGTGGTCTTAGCTCAAGAGCTAGCAGAAAATGATGATCACTTCACTGTTGATCAATTTGAGCAAGATCTAACTTCCATTGAAGTAGAGCAGCAATTTAAACGCCAGCGAGATTTTGCCCAACAAATTTCATCCCAAGGCTACCCAGCTTTAGTGTTAAAATATAAAAATACCCATTACCCCATAGTACGTGACTATCTCAATGCCAACGCGGCATTAAACGAGATTAAGCATCTACTGAATTAATCAAATTGAGGAATTATTAATGTCAGAGACTGGCAGAGTGCTATTGGTACGTCATGGGCAAACTTTTGCCAATATCAATAAAGTTTGGCATGGCCATACTGACACCGCTTTAACCAAGGAAGGTGAAAGTCAAGCGATTATGTTGGGGAAGTATTTTCATAATTACCTAGCACAAGTAGATGCTATTTATGCCAGTCCATTACAGCGTGCCCACAACACTGCTAAGCAAATAGCGCTTAATAGCGGCGCAATAATTGGTTTAGACGCACGCTTGATGGAGTTTGGTGTAGGCGATTTTGAAGACATGAGTTTTGACGAGTTATTTGACGCACATGACTTTTTCGCCAAAATGATGGCTGATGAACATCATCGCGCGCCTAACGGTGAGACTCGCTACGAAGTAGGTAAGCGTTTTGTTGAAGCGGTAGAAGAAAAAGCTGAGCAGCATCAAGGCGAGAATATAGTCATTGTGGCTCACGGTATTTCTATTGGTTGTGGCCTTGCCCATTGGGAGCATAACGACACCGCCAAGTGGGTAGACTATCGCTTAGGTAACACCTCTGTTAGTGAGGTAAATTTAGCCACTGGGGAAGTAATTTACTTTAATAAAAGTGAGCATATTTAATTGCTAATATTAGTCACTAGCTGGCAATACCCCAGTAGTTAAAACCAGCGATCTTTGGCGTGCTCGGTAAATACATACTGTCTAAGCTGTCTATAGTAAAACCGCCTTGGCGCAACAGTTGTGGAATGTTGCGGTTTATATTGCAGCCGCCAAAAAGTACTTTCCAGGTTGGGTTTATACGGTCTTGCCATTTGCTCACACTGATATCTGGCGCTTGGCCATGCTCACAAAAAATTAGTTTACCAGTGGGCTTTAATACTCGACGCATACCTTCTAATGCTGTTGCTGGGTCAGGTATGGTGCACAAGCTATAGGTGACTAATACAGTATCTATACTGTTGTCTTCTAGCGGTATTTGCTCACTCGGCAGACCAATAAATTCTACTTCGAAGGGTAAGTTTGCCGCGCGCTCACCCGCTAATTTCCACGACGCTTCCGACGGGTCTAAGCCGATCACTTTCTCTACTTTACTGGCATCGTAATAATCTAAGTTTATGCCGGTACCAATACCTATCTCTAACACTCTACCACTGGCTAATGGCACTACTTTCTCTCGCTGTTTTAAAATTGGTTTGGTGCCGCAGGCACAGTTAATAATATGTGGGACTACTTTATCTTCATAAAAACTCATGGCTAAACCCTTACTTTTCGTTATTAGTAAAGTATGCACCGCCAGCATAAAATATGCGAGCAAGCACCGACTGTTGTTTTTTTTAACTAAAAGAGACTGTGACTAATACGCAATGTGGGTGATCATTGAGCTCCCATTAAGTCGCGTTAAGCAATAGCTATATTTACCCAAAGTCAATTTGTTAAAAATTTTAGTTGTTAAAAAGTAGTAGTCTCCTCGGTAAGCTAACCGCCGATCTAACACTGACATAAGTCGATTCACCGGAGCTCAAAGGCCGATACTTTAGTTCAGTAAAAGTTACATAAATTTGGCACATCGTTAAAATAGATTCAGTGTCAGAGCTTAGTGGCCCCTATGTACCAACAGAAAAAATAGAGCAGCCTGCATTTTTAGCGAGTGTCGGTATACTGCTAAAAGCCACTTGGATCAAAATCAATAGCAGCTATAAAGATAAGCTCATATCCTAAGTGTAAGCCTCATCAAATCTAGTTGGTTTCAATTGTGATCCCTAACGTAGAAATGATTTCATAATAACTAAAAACAACGACTAGGAAAAAAATAAATAAAAGTATTTCATGTTTAAAGTGATGACGTAGATAGAAGGAGCGGTCTTTATGATGCAGTACATCCAGTAATTCATCGCCGAATCGAATAGAAAGGAATGTACCAATGGCGGACAAGAAAATAACAATCCAATATGGATAAGGGTTGGTTAATATGACTTTCATTAGTTGAGTAATAAAAGTAGTTTCATAAAAATCACTAAAATACGTTAAGCAAAATACATTTATTAAAAGAGCAATCATCCACACTACAATTTCTGAAAATATCATGCGGATACCGAATATAAGTCTTAGGGGGAAGTCTAACAAAAAACCAGCATCGGCAACTGGCGTACAGAGGACAAAAAAACTCCATGTTATTAAGGCCGCTATGCCACCCGTTAATAAATTATATTGATATGATAAATAAATAAATAAAATAAGAAAATAACAACAAGCATAGTAGCAGAAATTTTATTAAAACTTGATATTGAGGATGCTTCATTAGTTTTTATTAGCCGCTTGGGTCAGTATTACATGCACATTGATAAGCCATCTATGCATACATATTATTTACGTGGCCATTTTATTTGAAACTCAATTTCGTCACCTGAGTCATCATGCTCATGTTCGACATTATAGGTAGCTCTTACTGGCACATAAATTGTTTCACTGGCTATTTGGATTTCAAATTGCTCACCACTTTCTAGCGTGTCTGCTAGGCGACAAGTTTTGCCACAAATTCTGCTGTGGAGTAATCTTTTTCGATATCACATTCTTATTTCATTTTTTCCTAATTAATAAAAATAACAGAGACGGGTGTAATAAAGCCGCGCAACACAGGCTCGGAAGAGCCTCTGTTGTTAGTAGGCAGCAGTTATGTCTGGCCGCACTACGTCTTAGTAGTTGCTCTCAACATCCAAGCTGTTTTTTCATGTATACGCATACGATCAGAAACTAATGAGGCGGTTGATTCATCATCAGCAGCTTGCGCTATTTTCAATACTTCACGAGAAGTCTTAATGACCTGTTCATGACCTCTCATTAGTAATTCAACCATCTCGGCTGAACTGGGTACACCATCTACCTCTTTAATGGAGCTGAGTTTTGAAAATTCTTTATAAGTACCCGGTGCAGGAACATCAAGTGTACGAATACGTTCAGCAATATCATCAACAGCAATTGCTAATTCCGTATAATGTTCCTCAAACATTAGGTGTAATTCACGAAATTGTGATCCTGTCACATTCCAGTGAAAATTATGCGTCTGTAAATAGAGCGTGTAAGAGTCAGCTAATAGTCTTTTTAAACCCTCTGAGATTTCTGTTCTGTTTTCTTTGCTTATACCAATATCTATAGCAGTCATTTTTCCTCTCTTATTAACAATTGTGACTAATTATAACGCGCTATTCAGCGTCGAGATTGTGGACTATTCAGTATAGTTTACTGCATATCGGCCTCTACGATGCAATTCACTTTATAATAAAAATATAACGGTAGAAGTTTAAAAGTCCACAACCTATGAAACCATATATTTGTTTTACTTTCTAGATCACAGTAATCTTTCAGTCTATTTCTTACTTAAAAGCCCTATGCAATAATTATTATCATGTCAGTGGTATCTATTATGCTGATAGGCGACTCTCTAGAATGCCCTGTTTCGACAATGCAATAGGCAGTAAATAGTAAAGCGGTAGCATATGACACAATAAAGATGAGTTTATAAAACCAGCAGATATTTTTTCACAGGCGGCTGCCTAGTTTATGTCTGCTGGCCAACTTTGATTATAAAAAATAAAATAGACACTGCAAGATTCCCTCTTTAAGTCGAGTAGCTACCATATACATTGACGCTTTAATCTCACTATAAAGTTTAGGGTTTCATTTTTTTATAACTAAAAGTAGGAGGGGTGTCGTCTTTTTTTTATATCTATGGAGCGGCTAGTATGTAAGCATCTATCCAACTTTTTTAGAGAGCATTTGTAGATGCTGTAAATACTAAATCGTTTTGTGTCTCGCCGCCGATATGAAACTCATGGTTCCCTACTTCTTTAAAGCCAAGCTTTTTATAAAAGGCGATTGCTTTTAGATTTTGCTCCCAGACGCCAAGCCAAATATTTTCATAGGACATCTCACTAGCTATTTCCCCAACCTTTGACAGTAATTGTCGACCTACGCCCAAGCCATGGCTTGATTTATCAATATATATTCTCCATAGCTCTGCTGATATATCCAAATTGACTGCCATCGGGATTTTATTTAAACGCAGTTGAGCATAGCCAACTAATTCATTTTCTACCTCTACTAAAAGAGTAGTTACAGTAGGGTCTGCCAATTGGGTCTGCTGCTGGCAAAGGCTAAAACTTTCGCTGATATATGATTCCAGCGTAGCTGCAGACATGTTGCCAGTATAGGCTTGATGGAATAGCTTTGCTGCTAAGCCTGATAATCGAGATGCATCTTTATTATTGCCGATGGATATAATTATTTTTCTTTTAAGATCGGGCATGGTTGATTACAACTCCTAACGATAGTGCGTCGGGGGTACTGCCTGAGATAAAACCGTGCAGGCGAATTTTCATGGTCTTGCTAACTCATTGTAGTTGCCACATCGGTTACTCCATTGATGACCATTTGTGTACCGATAACCGCGAGAATCAACCCCATTAATCGGGTCACAATTTCAAGTCCACTTTCCCCTATAAAGATCAAGATTTTTGAACTAAAAATAAAGCAGATGAAAGTTATAAGACATAAAACTGCAAATACAGATACTGTCATTAGTATTCCGGTCATTCCTCCGGACGACGAGTAATTCATTGCGGTAGCAATAGTACCGGGGCCAGCAAGTAGCGGGATTGCTAAAGGTGATACCGCAATATCCGATTCATCATCATGCTCAGCTGAATGCAGCTTAGAGCTATGTCCATTAAGCATATGATATCCCACCAGAAATACCAAAATGCCGCCGGTTATTCTCAATGCATAGACAGTGATACCAAATAAGTGAAAAATGGCTTTGCCAAGTAAAGAAAAGGCCAGAATTAAAAAAAATGTAATTAACAGAGCCTTAGTCGCAATTTTAATTTGTTCCTCTCTGCTTTTGTCGCCGGCCAACCCAGCAAAAGCTGCGGTATTGGCGATAGGATTCATGATTGCGAAAAACCCTAAAAAGATAGTAATTAATTGTGCGTAAAAATCATTCATGTAGCTCTTATCTCTATTGATTGACTAACGCTTGTAGCGCTGCCAGTCCAGGTTGATCTAATGGCTATTCTTTTTTATCTTCAGCCTTCTTAACTCGTATTTTATTGCTTCCGACAGCTTTGTTGTTGAGATTTTTAGTTGCAGCCTTTGCTTCACCTGATTTTGGCATTTCAATAAATGCAAAACCTTTAGACGCACCACTATCTCGGTCGATGACTAACTTGCAAGATTGTACTGCCCCAAATTCTTGAAACAAGACCTTCAGTTCTTCTTCTGTGGTTAATCGATCTAAGTTACGTACTAGTAATTTCATATAGTTTCCGGTTGCTAGTTTTTTGTTAACAGTAAATCTATTGTTATGAGGCTGGTAGCGGTGGGGTCAACAACCGATACACAGTCCATTTTATGCTTTATCAAGTACTACGCGATAATAAAATGTATTCGGTTGATCAGAAGACTTTTGCGCAATCATAAGTTTTTGCTGATCTTTATTTTTTTTCTGAAGCAATTTATCAATTTTATTTAAAGCATCTCCAGGAAAGTACATTTGGGTAATGAGTTCAACATACTCTCTTTTCGTCACTTTAAAATGAATATGTGGAGGTCGAACCCATCCCTGGCCAACTGGGTAAGAACCAGGCAATACGGTCTTAAATTTGAATTTGCCGTCTTTCCCCGTCTGAACTATCGCCCAGCCCTGAAAATTTTCGTCTACCGGCACTAGGCTAGAGTCATGTGGATGTCGATATTTCCCAGCCGCATTAGCCTGCCACACATCAACTATAGCATTCTCTATCGGCTGCCCATCAGAGTCGTAAACACTTCCATAAACAAAGATATGTGGCCCCAAAGCGGCCATTTTACTACCATTAACCTTAGTAAGATCGAAATCTTTATCTTTTTGCGCAATTAGTGGGTAGAAAGGGCCCTTTATTTCGGCGGGCGTCGGTTGGCTGTTATCGGCTATTGCAGCTAGACTTATTGCTCCAACAGTGCCTAGAGCCCCCGCTTTAACAAATATTCGTCGCTTCATTCATCTCCCCTTTCATACATTAACTAGAATAACGGCTGCCGGCCAGTCAGTCATTATTTTAATGTCCCATCAGCTGTTCTATACAGTTGCACGCAGTTCTAGATTATTACTTACATTATCTTTTAGAGAGAGTGAGAGCCGCATCCCTTGGGCGCCATATCTTGCTTGAAACTCACCAACTTCAACCCCTTAGCTTGGAGATAGAGTGTAAGCACTTTTTCGTGAAGGGTTCTAATTGAAGGCAGAAGTGATCGACATTATTACCGCCAGACTTTGCCACGACGCCACCAGCTTTGGCTAGCTTTTCATTTACAGCCAATATGTCGATAACAGAGGTACCTGCTCTTAATTGAGGTAAACCAATATCATCTGCAAGTGAGGCCTCCATAGCACCGCCTAGAACCTCAACATAAAGTTCAATGCAGCCATATATTAGTCTGTGCGTAATACAATATGTTCTATTGCCTTTGGTTTTATCGTAAGTGGCTCTGGAGGTAAAACTTGGGGCAGATAGCGACAGCGTAATCGCTAGCGGCGCCATAGACTGAAGGCCTGTGCGCCGCTGTTAGACGGTTTCTGCCACGAGAGCGTCGTGGTCGTTTTACTGCGGATTCAAACTATTAACTAAAGCTATGTCATAGATAAATATTGTTTCACGCTGGCTTTTATCCACACTCCAAATGCCTGCACCGCGCACCGCTATGAATAAAAAGATAAAACAAAATAATGTCGCTATTTCGCCACCGTTAGCTATCGGAAAGAAGTTATTTAAACCATGTGCCATCCAATAGGCCACTGCCATTGTGCCGCTACAAATAAAAGCTACTGGGCGCGTAAATAGGCCAACCATAATGAGTATGCCACCAATTAATTCGATACCGCCAGCAGCAGTCATCAGCGGATTTAGTGGTCCATAAGGAAAGTCAATCGGGAAATTAAAAAACTTTTGGGCGCCATGCCAAATGAATAAGAAGCCACTCATTATTCTTAACAGGGCATATGACTCTTCTTGGTAATTATCTAAAAATTTCATGGTTACTGCCTCATAATATTAATAGTAAGTGGTTTGACATGTCATCTTACTACTATTTTTTATTGTTAATATATAGTTGTAAATCAACTGTAACGTTTACTTGCTGATACTCATTTATAAAGGTTTATAGACTAGCTAAATTGATTCTCCAAAAAGAGGGAATATTATCTCTAGCTTCAAGGTCTCGGGCTTTGACAGGAATGGCACGTTAAACTCATTCCTGCTATTACTGCAACGACAGATAAAGAGCTAATAAGCGTATCAAAGAACTGTTAACGAATTATTATTGTCATAGCAGCAATCGCTAATTTCTTGCAAATCTAACAATTAAGCTCAGTTAGCTCCAATAGCAAGTGAAGTACTATTATCGATGATTAACTGAAGTGTCTCGACAGTTTTTTTGTTTTTACTTGTCATTTTTTTTATCTCATCTTTTCCTAGTGGTTTATTACGCGCTATGTTTAAGCTTAAGTTCCACTCCTCAGTAAATTTTTTTTGAAAGCGCATATTTATAAATAGAGTTATCGCCATAGCTATCAAAGCGCCTAGACTCGCCAGTGTCATATCTTTATGTGCATCCCAGACATCACCCTGGGTACCTAAATAGGCCATTCCTAGATCGCCACCAAATAACTCTGCAACACCCCACTCAAACAGTTCGAATATCATTGATGTTGCCATAATAAAATTTAGTGGGGATAAGTAGCTCCAAAATCCCTTAGTATTAGCAATTTGGCAATAAACCTCTCTAATGGGATAGGCCAATAACAGGCCATAGGAAAAATGCGCCAACCTATCAAAATTATTTCTGCTCCAGCCCATAGTTTTATTAAGACTAAAATTAAAATATGCGGTTAAAAACGAATCATAGGGAACAAGAGCATAGGTATAATGGGTGCCTATTTCATGCAAGCTGACAAATACAAACATCAAGCTATAAGATATTCTCGAAAATGGGAATTGGTTGCAAGATATAGCCATAATGATTACAAAGACGATAACTAATACATTTTCAAGTGCCCAGTCTGCCCGATCATAAGGCGATATCGAAAGTACCAAGAATTGGATTAATAATATTATTGATAGTATTAAAAAGTATTTTTAGATGTCATATTATTTTAATAACCTATAATTACCGCGGCGCTCATAGAAAAATATAATACACTATTTATAATCACCTAAAGCAAGGCGGCGTAGTCTATAGAAGTCATCATTTTTCTATTACAACGATATTGACGGGGCTGTAATATATAAATCTATATAAATTCACCCAGCTAGCAAAGGTGATTTAATTTTGCATATTGAAGTAACATAATTGTTTTACCGTCCATAATCTCCCCCGAATCTATCATCCCATAAGCATCATTAAAATCGAGTTCTAATACCTCAATATGTTCCTGTTCATGTTCTAAACCTCCACCAGCAGAAACTTTCATAGCGGCTGAATATTCAGCGACGAAGAAATAAAGTATTTCAGTAACAGACCCAGGCGACATATAGGCTTCAAATATTTTCGTTACTTTAGCTATTTTATAGCCAGTCTCTTCCTCAGCTTCCTTTCTGATGCAATCTTCTGCATTATCTTGATCTAATAATCCAGCACAAGCCTCAATTAACATTCCATCAGTATTAGCATTAACAAATGTTGGCAGGCGAAATTGACGGGTTAAAATAACACTAGATTTTTCCACATTATAGAGCAGTATTGTCGAGCCATTACCGCGATCATAGGCTTCCCGCTCCTGTCTTTCCCAGTCACCATTAGGCTTTTTGTAATCGAATGAATATTTATGTAGCGTGTACCAGCTATCGGACAATAACATCTTTGCGATATTTTTAACGTTAGTACTCATATAACCTCTGTGAACATATAACGCCTGTAGTCGCCGTATGATTAGTTAGTTTCTGTCGTGTAGAAAAATAATTTTTGATCGTCGACACTATATTACTTACTACAGTGCACTGAATATTATGTCACCATAATAAGACTCTGCCTCTTTGCCACTATTATCAGTGTCTGTCATAATCGCAATAATATTTATATATTGATAAGCGTTCCGGTTAGCGTCGGCGCTACCTTTGTCACCAAACACACTAATCAAGTCTTGGTATACATTACGTTTTTCTTCATACCATTGACCTGCCTGAGATTCCTTGCCTTGGATCGACATCATTTTGACGTTTGCACCAGCAAATGGGTTGTTCCAAACTAAGCCTTTAGCTTGGTTACTTGACCAGACATAGTTTAATGACTTAGTTTTCCAGACCATTAGGCCACCGTCGATAACCACGTAAATTCGAGCGACGAAGTCATCGCCATTTTTACTACGTTCATTTAACTCAAGCAGCTTCTTTTCTACTAACCAGCTCCAGTTTATATAAGGAGTTATAGTGAGATCAATTTTCTTTTTGAGGACTAGCCCTGACGCTGAATTACTACTGATTGCTTGCAAGGCCAGACGGTTATTATGTTCAGCTGTGGTGTAAATTGATTCATCAGAAAACACTTTAGGATGCCATTTCTCAATACGCTTATCAGTCAGTAAATTAAGGTTGGTAGCAGCGAGCACATTCAAGCAAACCGTTATACTAGCAATTAACACAACCAATCGATGCATCCGGTCCTCCTACAACTTTACTATATTAATAAATACCATAAGCTGTTCTATGTCTATGTTAACGGCTTGTTATAAAAATGCGCTAATCTGTTTGTTGATAGTTATAGGCTAAATTTTCTAATTAAACTATCGGCTTATGCTAGCTAATGGAATAGTTAAATATTGAAAATGGTTGAGAATACTCCGCCTACTCATCATTCGTTTAGAGCGTAGATATAGTTTGTATACAAGGGTATTTTGAACAACAGGTTTTTAACTATGTTAATAAAACTAAACTCCTTGAAAAATTTCTCCTCAGTCGCTAATTTTGCATGCTATAGATATCCTTTAAGAGTTAAATCAGTTCCGGA
>TARA_B110000902_G_scaffold264843_1_pt1 | contig 10769 bp, 9 predicted proteins | sample TARA_B110000902 | Tara Oceans TARA_B110000902 (sample SAMEA4398009) | marine metagenome | biome: Polar Biome; feature: [SRF] surface water layer (ENVO:00010504); material: water (ENVO:00002006), including particulate matter (ENVO:01000060) such as... | depth 5 m | reverse complement strand
CTGTTAGTATTATCCCCAGCTAACGATCAAGCTTTGGCGGGGATCCAAAATTTAGCTGAAATTTTGTCATTAAAAGCAAAGCAGTCGCTCGAGGTTGATCGGATTCAAGACTATCGTGTGTATACTTCGTGGATCCGACAGATTGCCCCTGGGTCACCCTTGCTGGCAGAATTAAAAGGCTTAGATCCTGCCCGGCAAGATGGCGGTAACAGTTGGGCTATTAGTAGCAGTGATTTGGCGGCGCGTAATAGCAGCGCCAGGGAAAAGATCAAGCAAGCAGCGTTAACAGCAAAAGCGTATGCATCGCGGGTAAAAATTATTGCGCCAACAGACGCTGATGGGCGCTGGATGTATCAGCAAATGAGAGTTTTCGCTGATGACTTTCTGTTTCGTTCGAGTTTTATTATTGGTGATAAGCCGGCAATCGTCGCCTTAGATCTGCCTTAGGTTATAGTGTGAAAATGAAAAAACGAAAGGTGATTATGACTAAATTTATTATTGTGCTGGCCTGCTCTTTGTATGCAGTCATCAGTTTTGCTCATATTGAAGTAAGTGATGCCTATGTGCGTGGTTTGCCGCCTGGTCAACCCAACACTGCTGCATTTATGACGGTGCTAAATGATACCGCTGACGACATGACCTTGGTTGGCGTTAATACGAAGGTGGCGGCGACGGCAGAAATGCACCGTCATTCTCATGCTAACGGCGTAATGCAAATGCGCCAAGTAAACGCTATTGATATAAAGTCAGGAGAAAAGTTTGAATTTAGCCCCGGTGGTTATCATATTATGCTGATTGGGCTGTATAAACCTTTACGCCATGGTGATAGCGTGGAGCTTGAGCTAAATTTCGCTAGTGGCGCCACGGTGATGCTGACCACAGTGGTGCGTAGTGTATTGAAGGAGAATGATTGATGGGTATTGCAGATTCGACTAAATCACTAGCGGCAAAGTTTAAGTTACGCGGCCAAGAGATGAAAGAAGATGTTGCTGACCTTGGTGATACCGGCATTGTGTTTCGTTGCATGTTGGCGCTAGCACTAATATTAATGATGGTGGTGGCAGTCGTGGGTTGGTATTGGAGCGGCGAGCCAGAGTTTTTTGATGTAGAGGAAAACGCCCAACAGCGACTAGATGAAATGGGTGTTAACCGCGTAGTTGGCAGTGTGACAACCGCTGCCACTATTGAAGTGATTACAACCTTATTGGAAAAGCCTGGTGGGTTTATCCGCAACGACAGAATGCCGCCCGGTATATTTATGGATAATATGCCTAACTGGGAATATGGCGCTTTGGTGCAAAGCCGTGACATGGTGAGAGCATTGCGGGAGGGTTTTAGTCGCTCCCAGTCGCAATCAAAAGAAGATGTTGATTTGACCCTGGCTGAGCCACGATTAAACTTTCAAGCCAGTTCATGGATATTGCCAGCGTCTGAAGGTGAGTACCGCGACGGACTTAAATTGGTTGATAGTTATTTGCGGCGTTTGTCAGACTCACAAAATCCGCAAGCACAATTTTATGCCCGTGCTGATAACTTACGCTTTTGGTTAGGGATGGTGTCAACGCGCTTGGGCTCATTGTCACAAAATTTAAGCGCAAGTGTAGGGCAGCGCCGTATTAATACCGACTTAGCCGGTGATATTGGCAGCCAGCAATCTACCCCGACCAGTAGTGAGATTTATACCAAAACACCATGGTCAGAACTTGATGATGTGTTTTATCAATCGCGTGGTGCGACTTGGGCTTTAATTCATTTTTTACGCGCAGTTGAAATTGATTTTGCTGAAGTGCTAGATAAGAAAAATGCCCGCGCCAGCTTGAACCAAATTATTCGTGAGTTAGAGCAGACTCAAGAGCCTATTTATAGTCCGTTCATTTTAAACGGTGATGGGTTTGGCTTTGTCGCTAACCATTCCTTAGTAATGGCGTCTTATATATCCCGAGCAAATGCTGCATTGATTGATTTGCGCTCATTACTGTCACAGGGTTAATAGCTAGAGTTAATGCAAACCACAGGCTTTGTATTAACTCGGCATTGGCGCGACACCCGCAATGGCATTGAAATAGAGCTCTGGTGTCTATCTGAGTCTGGCCCCTTGCAAATTATTATCCCTGCCCAGCAGGCAGTATTTTTTCTCGCTGAAGATGAATTTGCCGCTGCGCGGCGTCAAATTGGCAATTCACTGTGTGATAAAAGTAGTGAGGTAGCGTTAAAGAATTTTGATCAGCAGGCCGTTCGTGCTTGTTATTTTAATAGACAAAAGAGTGCTCGCAAAGCCAGTAAAACATTAACAACACTTGGGTTTACGCCGTTGGAAGCGGATATAAAGCCCAGTGATCGCTATTTGATGGAGCGATTTATTAAGGGCGGGTTTGACGTTTCAGGAGCTAAAACGTCCCAATCTGCGACGCACTCGTTTACTCAAATCACTTCGCCAAAACTGCAACCGTCAAATTATAAACCTGAATTTTCTGTCGTCTCATTAGATATTGAAACGGCGATGCATTCCAACCAACTTTATTCAATTGGTTTGTGGTTTAACGGTCAACGCTTAGTTTTTATGGTGGGCGCGGGAGCTGATACTGACTGGTTAATATTTTGCGCTGATGAAATATCGGCTATAGAAGCATTTTTACAATGGACGCGAGATAATGATCCCGATGTGTTTATTGGCTGGAATGTTATCAATTTTGATTTCTGGTATATCCAGCAGCGCTGTAAAAAGCTCAATATAGCTTTTGCATTAGGTCGTGACGGTTCTATGGTAAATTTTCGTGAGACAGATAATTCTGGTGAACGCTTTGCCTTATCTATTCGAGGCAGGGTAGTTATTGACGGAATTGATACCTTACGAACCGCTGGGTATCGCTTTGAGAGCTTTTCGCTGCAGTCGGTTGCCAGCGACTTGCTCGGTGAAGGAAAGCTACTAAGCGGCAATGATAGAGGTGGCGACATTACCGATCTTTATCTGACCGATAAACCTGCGTTAGCGCAATACAATGTAAAAGATTGCCAGTTAGTGTGGGATATTTTCAATCAGGAAAAGTTAATCGAGTTTTGCTTGGCTAGAGCCAGATTAACCGGCTTGCCAATAGATCGAGTTGGGGGCTCAGTAGCTGCGTTTGATTTCCAATACTTGCCTTTATTGCATCGCGCCGGTTATGTGGCGCCATCAGGAATGAATAAGCCTGCGCAGGCTAGCCCTGGTGGTTATGTGTTGTCATCTAAGCCTGGAATTTATGATCATGTACTAGTGCTAGATTTTAAAAGTCTTTATCCCAGTATCATTCGCACTTTCTGTATTGATCCAATGGCTATGGCAGAAGGGTTATCACAAGACTTTGACAGCGCTAAGCATGTAGAAGGTTTTGTTGGTGCAAGATTTAGCCGTGATAATCACTTGCTGCCAGAAATTATCAAGCAGCTATGGGCAGCGCGAGATGAGGCGAAGAGAAATAATGATGGCGCTTTATCGCAAGCAATAAAAATTATCATGAATTCTTTTTACGGTGTGCTTGGCTCTAACGGCTGTCGTTTTTTCGATACCCGGTTGGCCTCATCAATTACCTTGCGCGGACATCAAATTATTATGGAGACAAAAGATTATATCGAGCAGCAAGGGTATGCAGTTATTTATGGTGATACCGACTCGCTGTTTGTTTGGGTGAAAGATTGCGTAGATAGCGCGCAGGCGAATGCCGTTGGTGAAGAGCTAGCAGCTAACTTAAATGATCGGTGGCGGGTACGCTTGACGACCGAGATGAATTTAGAAAGTGTGTTGGAGGTAGAGTTTGAAACTCACTTTAAACGCTTTTTAATGCCGACTATTCGTGGCTCTGAGGCTGGTAGTAAAAAGCGTTATGCTGGGGTGGTAGAAAATAAAGACGGTGAAGATAAACTTATTTTTAAAGGCCTAGAAGCGGTACGAACAGATTGGACCAGATTGGCGAGAGATTTTCAGTTTAGCTTGTATCAAAAGATTTTTGCTGACCAGCCATTTGAAGATTTTGTAAAAAATACCGTTTTGAAGCTACAGGCTGGGGAGTTAGATGCTGACTTGCTCTATCGGAAAAAATTACGCCAACCCCTAGCTGACTATGTAAAAAATGTTCCACCGCATGTTCAAGCTGCGCGTAAATTACAGCAGTGGGGGGGCTTAGTGCCCAAACGTGGCGATTGGATCGAATATGTAATTACAATTGCGGGCCCAGAGCCTGCGGTGATGCAGCGTTCGCAACTTGATTATGATTTTTATATAGAGCGGCAGTTAGCGCCTGCCGCTGATGGCATATTACAGTTTTACTCCCAAAGCTTAGAGCAAATCACCGCGCCACAAATGGGGATGTTTTAAATAGTCCTCAGCTTATTTTGATTATCTGCGGGTTAGTAGCTGTTTGGTATGGATGTAGATGTTAATATCTAATTAGGATGTAGTTATTTATAAAACAGGAGGTTATATGAAGGGTTTGATCGCGATTTTTGTTAGCGGCGTAATGCTGGCTGCACCAGCTTTTTCTGATGAAGTTACGGAGTTTTCAATTGATGATGTTATAACTAGCGTACGTGCAAAAGAAGCGCTGCAAGATGACATTGCATTTTCTTATGCGGGTCAAAAGTACTCTGCGTCAGCAAATATTTTATTAGAAGCGACTGCGCTACAAGCAATTAACGGTTTTTTAAAGTCCGATCGCAATGCTTGCGAGCTCGCTTTTATAGCCGTCATGACGGAGCTCAAGAGTATCGCTATTGCCAACGGCGGTAATGCTTTGGTTGATATCAGGTCTAGCCTCAGTGCCGAAAGTGTTGAAAGAGAAGATGGAACCTATGGGTGTATATCTAAAACAACGGTTGCGGAGGTTTCACTGACCGCCAGTGTAGCGATTCTCGCAGATTAATTTATGTATCGATTCATGATTATCGGGTTGCCAGCAATCCATAGTCAGCTTTATTATTTTTAGGGAGTTACACATGAAAAAAGTATTATTGGCGTCAAGTTTGTTGGCAGTATCAGGTTTGGCTCAAGCCGATGTATTGGGTATGACGATGGGTATTAACGCGTGGCAACAGTCATTTGAGGGTAGTGCTGCATCGGGTACGTTAGGTTCCGCCATCGATTTGGAGGATGATTTAAACTACGATGGAGATACTGGCTCCAATATTTATGTGTCGTTTGAGCACCCGATCCCATTGATTCCTAATTTACGGCTTGAATACACAGAGCTAAAAGTTGAGGAGAATAATACCCTTATTCGTGACATAGATTTTGACGGGGGTAACTATGCCGTTGCTACCCCGTTTGAATCAGCTACCGACTTGAGTCATACCGATGTAACCGCCTATTACGAAATATTAGACAATTGGATTTCACTAGACATTGGCGTTACTGCTCGATTTTTTCAGCAAGGGGTTGAGCTAAGTAACCTGCGTCAAGCCGGCACCATAGAAATTGATTATACCTTGCCGATGCTTTACGCGGCGACTAAGTTCGAGTTACCGCTGTCTGGTTTGTATGCTGGGGCTAGAGCTAATGCCAGCAATTATGATGATAGAGATGTGCTCGATTACAGTGTCAATCTAGGTTATGAGACCGGCATAGGTTTGGGATTAGAAGTGGGTTATCGCTCCTTGAGTATCGAAGAGTCTAGTCGGACGAAGGAATACGATATAGAAGTTGACGGTGCATATGCAGGTGTATTTTTCCACTTTTAAAACTAGCAAGTTAGCGAGGATACTGAGTTGAAAACCCCTGTTTTAGTTAGGGCCGTGACCTTAATAGTAACTATTTTATTACTAAGTGCTTGTGCTTCTTCGCCGCCTAAAAACGCCGATGACCTTTGCGATATTTTTGAAGAAAAGCGTGACTGGTATAAGGCATCTAAAGACGCTTCTGATCAATGGGGTGCGCCGATTCAAGTACCAATGGCAATCATGTATCAGGAGTCCTCTTTTAAAGGTAAAGCGCAGCCACCAATGCGCTGGTTTTTAGGGTTTATTCCCTATGGTCGAGCTAGTTCGGCTTATGGTTATGCACAAGCTAAAACAGGTGCGTGGAGTGACTATAAACGTGAGACAGATAACGGCTGGGCTGATCGCGATGAATTTGAAGATGCTGTTGATTTTGTGCAGTGGTATATCAACAAAACAAAAAAAATTAATGGCGTGTCTAAGTGGGATACCTATAATCAGTACCTAGCCTATCACGAGGGTAACGGCGGTTTTAAGCGCCAAACCTATAATTCAAAGCCGTGGTTGAAAAAGGTCGCGCAAAAAGTGGATTCCAGGGCAAAAATGTACGGCGCTCAATATAGTCGATGTAAAACTAGCTTAGATCGGAACTGGTTTATGCGACTGTTCTTCTAGGAAGTACAAGGTCTGCCATTGCGGGCTTTGAAGGTACTTAATTAACCGCTAGCGATTGCTAAATAGAACATGTAAAGGCAGGCTCCATAGCCGGTAGCAAAGGCGATGGATCGGAATTTATCTTGATTGACTAAATAAAGCCCGATGAATAAAAACCGACTTATTATAAATACTAAACAAGCTGTGTTTATTGCAGTTGCTGGTACATTAGTAATAAATATGGCCAGTAACGCTGCCGAATAAACAGCTAGAGCTTCCCAAGTGTTTTGCTGGGCTGCGACCACTCTGCCGCCGATTCCATCTAATAATAGATATTGCTTGCGCGGATTTTGGTTGTCGACAAAGCCGAGATCTTTATTTCTAAAGTACGCAGCAGCCCAAGTAAGTATTATGGGTAACAGGGCAGTAAGAAGTAAGCAGATAATGGCAAGCTTCATAGTCTTTTCCTAGAGAAGTGATTATTTAAATACCTGCCTATCATGATGGGAGTAAAAAGCGTCGTTGAATACCCCCTTTATGATCTAATAAATTTTTATAATATTGCTGCTTTAAGTTCGCTGTGGGTGGCCGCGGGTAAACGTGGGCCAAAGCGAGTGACTAGTTCAGCGGCGCTGCGACAGGCGAGCTTACCAGCCATGGAAAAATCAAACCCGTTAGTAATGGCATATAAAAAAGCGCCTGCAAACATATCACCGGCACCGTTAGTGTCTATAGCTTTAACGACATGAGGTGAAATAGTGTGCATTGTCTGACCATCAAATACTAAAGCGCCTTTGCTGCCAAGAGTGATGGCAAAGGTGTTGGCGCTGGCTTTCATTTTCTCTGCTGCGTCTTCGATGGTGTCAGTTTTGGTCCAGCCTAGAGCTTCATCTTCATTGCTGAATAGCAGGTCAACTTTATCACCGACCATTTCTTGGAGGCCGTCACCAAAGAACTCTACCATGCCCGGGTCAGACAAACTGATGGCTGTTTTGACACCGTTGGCTTCGGCATGCTTTCGCGCACTGATTGCTGCCGCCTTACCGGTCGGGGAAGTCACTAAATAACCTTCTATGTAGACATATTCTGAGCTAGCTAAGGCGTCTAGGTCAAGCTGGTCAACTGATAAGGTTTCGCTAATACCCAAAAAGGTATTCATTGAACGCTCCGCATCAGGGGTGATCAATACCAAGCATTTACCAGTAATACCCTTGGGCTTTACGCTGCCACTATCTACATCGACTCCGGCATCTTTAATATCTTGCAAATAAAAATCACCATTTTCATCGTTGGCCACTTTGCATGAGTAATAAGCTTTGGCGCCAAAATAACTTGCCCCAATAATTGTATTAGCGGCACTGCCGCCACTAGCGCGTTTTGAGGCAACCATATGGTCTGCCAATAGAGCGATTAACTCTTGCTGGCGCGCTTCATCAACTAAAGTCATGAGACCTTTTTCAATATTGGCCTGTTCAAGAAAGGCATCGCTGACCTCAATTTCTGTGTCTACTAACGCAGCGCCGACGCCATATATTTGATATTTTTTCATGAAATGTAGCTCTATTGATTGATCGATTTTAAAAAGTCGCACCATTATCCTTGAATAAAGAATAAATGAAAGTGTTTGGCGGTAACATAGGTATTATCGTTTTAGTTAGAGTAATAATTGAGGATTTTTAGTGGCGGCAAAGAAATCAGCAGCACAAGTAAAAAGAAGACCATTCGTCAGCTTTTTATTCAAATTGAGCATAGTAATAGGTGTTGCTGTACTGGCGTGGGTTATTTATTTAGATGCCACAGTTCGTTATACCTTTGCCGGTAAAAAGTGGTCTACACCTGCGTTTGTTTATGCGCGGCCACTTGAGCTGTATGAAGGGTTAGAGCTCAATGCAGCAGATTTTGATACTGAGCTTAAGCTGTTAGGGTATCGCTTTGTAAAGTCAGCGCGAAAGGTTCGTCAGGTATCAAAGTATCAGGGCCGTTATGAGTTAATGATCCCAGCAGTAGTGTTGCCTGGCGGCAATGAGCCTAGCCGAAGTGTCAGTTTCATAATCAGTGATGGTCTGGTCACTAAGCTATCGACTAGTGATAGAGAATCACTTATCCGTTTAGAGCCAGTAAAGATTGGCGGTATCTACCCCGCCCACAATGAAGATCGCTTATTAGTCCAGTTAACTGATGTGCCGGATAGCTTAGAGCAAATGTTGATAGCGGTAGAAGATCGCGATTTTTATGAGCACGGTGGTATTTCGCTGCTTGGTATCGCTAGAGCAGCTTATGTGAATATAACCAAGGGCAGAGTGGAGCAGGGTGGTAGTACCTTGACCCAGCAATTGGTCAAAAATTACTTTCTCTCTAATAAGCGTACCTTGGCGCGTAAGTTAAAAGAGGCAGTGATGGCTATTTTGCTAGAGTTTCATGCCTCTAAAGACGAAATCCTTGAAGCTTATATTAATGAAATATACTTAGGTCAGGACGGGCCAAGAGCGGTACATGGTTTTGGCTTGGCTAGTCAGTATTATTTTGGCAAACCCATTGATACGCTAACGTTAAGTCAGCAGGCTACGCTGATTGCTGTAGTACGTGGGCCCAGCTATTACAATCCTTGGCGTCATGGGGGTCGGGCATTAAAGCGGCGTGACCGAGTGCTAGATATTGCAGTGCGAGAGGGCGTTATTACAGAAAATACCGCGCTGCGGGCAAAAATTGAACCCCTCGGGTTAGATGCGCAAGCCGCGCCAAATAGACGGCGCTACCCTGCCTATCTAGATTTGGTGCGGCGACAATTGCAGCAAGATTACGATGACAACGACCTTATTAATGCGGGCTTGTCGGTGCATACCTATTTGGATCCAGTGGTGCAGATTAATACCGAGAAAAGCTTGGCTGATAAGCTGCAGGCTTTGGCGGATGGTGATAATAAATTAGCCAGCTTAGAGGGTGCAGCAGTAGTGACTCGACCCAACACTGGTAATGTCATTGCTGTCGTTGGAGGTAAAAGTGTTCAGTTTGCTGGATTTAATCGGGCCTTAGATGCGCGGCGGCAAGTCGGGTCGTTAATTAAACCGGCCGTTTATTTAACCGCATTGCAGCAAAATAAAAGCTTTAACCTGGCGACACTATTAGACGATAGCCCGTTAACAGAGGCTGAGGGCGATGGTTGGTACCCTCAAAATTATGATAAGCAAAATCATGGTGATGTGATGTTGTTTAGGGCGATGGCAAATTCCTACAATCAGGCCACCGCGCGCTTAGGTTTAGTTTTGGGTGTTGGCGAGATTGCTGCAACCCTAACTAAGTTGGGTGTTGAGCGAGATGTGCCGCTGGTGCCATCATTGAGCTTAGGCGTGGCAGAGTTGTCGCCATTAGAAGTTGCTCAAATGTATCAAACGATTGCCGGCGAAGGCTTCTATACACCACTTAATGCGATAGATGCGGTTATTACCCCCCAGGGTGAAGCGATTAGCCGTTACCCGTTAAAAGTCGAGCAGCGTTTTGATAAAAATATCATTTACTTGCTGCGTTATGCCATGGAGACAGTAACCACCAGTGGCACCGGAAAAGCATTGAAGTGGTTGTTGCCTGATTTTTCTGTGGCAGGTAAAACTGGCACTAGTAGCAATTTACGCGATAGCTGGTTTGCAGGGTTCTCTGGCGATATGCTTAGCGTGGTGTGGATGGGTAATGATAATGGTACGCCGACAACGCTAACCGGTTCTAGCGGTGCTCTGCGAGTTTGGGCTAATTTGATGGTGGATAGCTCTCGTCTGCCGATTCAGAATATTCCACCACCAGATATTGAGTTTTTGTGGGTTGGCGACAACAATATAGATAAGACGATGACCTGTAAAAATGCTATCCCACTGCCTTTTATTCAAGGTAGCGCGCCAGCTGAGGCGCTAAACTGCGTGGCCCAATCAAACCAATTAATGGATACTATTAAACAATGGTTCTCTCAGTAACTATAACTAAGAAAATTTCCATAACTTTTATAATGTTGGGATTAACCGCTTGCGTGAGTGTAAATCCTTATACCCAGCCAAACGGTGCTGGTACCCAGTCTGCGGCGCAAGTGATAGATAAAAGTGGCCAGCTAACTGAAAATGAAGTGTTATTAGAGCCTCAACCAACTGCGGTGCCGAAGGAAGTTAGTGCGGTAGCAGCTGCGCCTGCAGTGGTAAATAACTTATTAATCAAAGCGAAAAAGCAGCAGCAACAAGATGATTTGAATGCTGCTATGTCTACTGTTGAACGTGCAATTAGAATTGCACCGCGCTATCCCGCTAGCTATTACCAGTTAGCCGAGCTTAAATTTGAGAGCAACGATTTTTCTAATGCTAAGTCTTTGGCACAAAAATCTATTAGCCTAGGTGCTAGTGGCTCGCTCAAGCGCAGAGCTCTTGAACTGGTGCAGATGAGCGATAATTATA
>TARA_B110000902_G_scaffold261537_1_pt1 | contig 10783 bp, 10 predicted proteins | sample TARA_B110000902 | Tara Oceans TARA_B110000902 (sample SAMEA4398009) | marine metagenome | biome: Polar Biome; feature: [SRF] surface water layer (ENVO:00010504); material: water (ENVO:00002006), including particulate matter (ENVO:01000060) such as... | depth 5 m | reverse complement strand
AATTGAGTAGTCATGGGGGGCGAGGATGCGTGTTCGCGAGACAATCTTTGCTCGGGCATCGATTTCTCTTTTGAGCCCTGCAGCTATCTCGCCAGGGCGGACACCGCTAGCGAATGCTTTGGCAAAGCTTCCTCCCACGAGGCGTTCAACGCTTCGCTCAAAATTATCCAGAAACCCCATGTGGCCTTTCGCTGGAATGGTCCCACCCCTTTAGGGGATGGTAGCCCGGTTCCCTGGCTGCACTCTGCTCCCAGGCCCTCACGGGCGGACGAGGCTGTGGTAATCTCGGCACGTTGGTGGGTGACCATCATTGCGCGGGTGGCGGAATTGGTAGACGCGCTGGCTTCAGGTGCCAGTGCCCGCAAGGGCGTAGGGGTTCAAGTCCCCTCTCGCGCACAAAAAAATCAGGCTGAATTCTTTCTCGTGGGCCCTCGCCCACGGAAAGTCTTCATCGCCTTATTGATGCCGAAAGCGTCCGCCAATAAGTCGAACACTACGGTTGGCAACAGCCTGAAGATCCTGACGCTGTAGACCATTCCGGGCAGGAACAACTCCCTCTTACGCGATTCAATCGCGTCAAGAATCTTGGTCGTGCTGAGGTGTTGGTCTTGAATAGGCAGCAACGGCGAACCTGACTTCACCCCGTCAAACATCCCGGTGTTGATATAGAACGGGCACACGGTCAGCGTGCTCACACCGCTTGAGTCACCGCGCAACTCAGCGCGCAGTGATTCGGTGAAGCCGACCGCTGCAAACTTACTGCCGGCATAATCGGTTTGGGTTGCAGAGCCTGCCAATCCTCCGGCGCTCGCGATCGTTACGAGGCGACCGGAATCCCTCTTTTTCATCGCGGGCAGAAAGGCTTGAAGTGTCCAATACAGCCCGAGGGTGTTCACCGCATACGTTGTCGTGATGTCTTTCTCTGTGAGATCAAGGAAGTGCTTGCCAGAAATCACCCCGGCGTTATTGATGACCACATCGGGAACACCAGCGTTGGTGACAACCTTCTTTGCGGTCGCCATCACGCTATCCCGGTCAGAAATATCGACCACAAAGGGGTGCGCCTTCGCTCCGAGCGCCTCTATTTCGGCGGATACCGCAGCGAGGGCTTTTTCATTCAGGTCCCACAACACCACGGCGGCGGCCCCCCTTGTAGCGGCACCCAGCGCCATCAATCGACCAATACCGCTTGCGGCACCGGTCACAACAGGGGTGCTGCCGGAAAAAGAAAAAACGTTGGCCATGATCTTTAGTCCCGTCCTGGCAAGAACTTGAGCAACTTCAAGCCCTTGACCATAGTGCTGGCGAAGGTCCCCGAGCTCATGCCAGGAAGTGGTGCAATATTCATCCAGCGCTGGGTGGCAACGGCCTGAGGGTTGGCGTATTTGACGATACCTTCTCGGCCGTGTCGTCGGCCAACCCCTGATTCTTTGAAACCACCCATGGGCGCATCGGTGGAAGCCCAGGAAGCGGTGAATCCCTCATTCACGTTGACGCTTCCGGCTTCGATGCGTTTGGCCACCGCCTGAGCTCGTTTCCGACTGCCCCACACGCTGGCATTCAACCCATAGCGGGTGTCATTGGCGAGAGCGACCGCCTCGTCATCGGTGCTGAAGCGATACAGGGACACGACGGGGCCAAAGGTTTCACCCCGACAGAGCGCCATAGCCTCGGTGACATTTTCCAAGAGCGTCGGTTCGAAAGCGAAGGGCGCGATGTCGGGCCTGGCCGAGCCACCAGCCAGCACGGTGGCACCGTGTGCGACCGCGTCCTGGACGTGTCCGACGACTTTGTCGAGCTGTTCCTGAGAAATCAGGCACCCCATGTCGTAGGAAAAGTCGAGGGCGGTTCCGAGCTTTATGTTGTTCACTGCCTCCCGAAAGGCGGGAACAAAGGTGTCATAGATCGTGTCTTGTACGTAAAGGCGCTCGATCGACACACACAACTGCCCGGCGTTGGAGAAGCTGGCGGCAAGGGCTCCCTGGAGTGCTCGATCAAGAGGGGCGTCATCCAAGACAATCATGGGGTTCTTTCCGCCCAGTTCTGCAGCGAAGCCAATCAACCGCCTGCCACACGCCTCGGCGACGATCTTGCCGGTGGCGGTAGACCCGGTGAACATGACAAAGTCAGCGTTGTCGATGATGGCGCCCCCGACCAGGGGACCATCCCCCAACACCACTTGAAAAAGATCTTTCGGAAGACCCGCATCAACCAGGAGCGAAATCGCTGCGAGAGCGCTGAAAGGGGCTTGAGCATCAGGCTTCAACACGATGGCGTTTCCTGCCAGCAGAGCGGGCAAAGCATCGGTGATAGGCAACGTGAGTGGATAGTTCCAAGGGGTGATCATTCCCACTACACCTTTGGGGCAGTAGTACTCTTTCGCGCTGGTGACGAAGGGTAAAGCACCCTGGCGGCGCCTGGGTGCTAGGTGTCGCCTGGCACTGTTGGCGTAGTAGCGAGAGTTCAAAGCAATGTCAGCCACTTCGTCAAAGGCGCTGGCGCGGGATTTACCCGTTTCCGTTTGCACGACATCGAGCAGCACGCTGTCGTGATCGAGAATAAGGTCGTGGAATCTTCGCACAAGTGCGGTTCGCTCCCGCAGTGGACGTTTCGCCCAAATTAATTGGGCACTCCTAGCAAGGGCGAAGGCCTCTTCAACATCAGAGCGAGCGCAGGAGGGCAATTCGGCTATCAGGGAACCGTTATGAGGCTGGAAATGCTTCTGGGCATTAGAACCGGGGTAAATGAGCCCCTTCCAGCGCTCCAGGTGCTCGGCAAAGGGCAGGGCTGTGGTGGTGGAGGAAACTTCGGTCGGCGTCATGCCCCTATCGTTGCAAGAAATTCTGGGTTCGGGGGAAAATCTCATATTTTCTCGCTACCGTGGGGGAGACCCAGAAGGAGTCATCGTGTCGAAATACACCCTTGAAGTGGTGGGAATGACCTGCGATCACTGCGTGCAAGCTGTCACAAAGGAAGTTGGTGCGCTTGCTGAAGTAACTGATGTCGCCATCACCCTCGATACAACCGGGCCCTCCACGGTGACCGTTGACGCCACTGCCGAGATTAGTGCTGATAGTTTGCGCCAGGCTGTCCGCGATGCTGGGTATGAAACTGTGGGGGAGATTTCTGGGCTGTGAGCACTGTCATCCAGCTTGATATCGAGGGAATGACCTGCGCTTCCTGCGCCACGCGGATTGAGAAAGCGCTCAACAAGGTCGAAGGCGCTGAGGCAAGCGTCAACTATGCAACGGAACGCGCCACTATTCTGAGTGATTCTTCTTCCCTCGAGGCGCTCATTCAGGTGGTTCAGTCCACCGGGTATGAAGCTAGTGAGCATGGCGATCGGCCCAGTAGCGCAGAAGGGCACTCGCCGTTGGTCACGCGACTTGTGGTTTCCGCGCTCGTAAGCGTGCCGCTGATGGTCGTGTCGATGATTCCCGCTCTGCAATTTATTGGGTGGCAGTGGGTCGTGACCGTCTTGGCTCTGCCTATTGCGACCTGGGGGGCGTGGCCCTTCCATAAGGTGGCTGGCCTCAACCTCCGGCACGGTGTCGTCACCATGGACACGCTTATTTCGCTCGGGATTACGGCCGCCACTGGGTGGTCGCTCTATGCACTGTTCTTTGGCGGAGCTGGTGAACTGGGCATGACGATGACACTGACACTCATTGGCACACACGACCAAGCCGGGGCCGAGATATATCTGGAGGTCGCAGCTGCCCTTACGACCTTTATGTTGATGGGGCGATATCTTGAAAACCGCGCCAAGCGCGAAGCAGGAGCAGCGTTGAGAGCCCTGTTAGAGTCGGGCGCCGCGGAGGCCACGGTTCTTCGCGACGGGGTGGAAAAAGTTGTTCCTATCGCCTTGGTGAGGGTCTCAGATCACTTGGTGGTGCGACCGGGAGAGCGCATTCCCACGGATGGTGAAGTCCTCGAAGGATCGGCCGCCATTGACACCTCGATGATGACGGGTGAATCCGTACCGCGTGATGTTGTGGTCGGTGACACGGTCTGGGGTGGAACCATCAACGTGACCGGATTCTTGCGAATGCAGGCCACCAGGGTTGGCGCCGAAACGGAATTAGCCCGAATGGCATCGCTGGTCGAGGCTGCGCAGCAGGGGAAGTCGGCCAGCCAAAGGCTCGCAGACCGAGTTTCCTCTGTCTTTGTGCCCATCGTTATTGTCTTGTCCCTTCTCACGCTTGCGGGATGGCTTCTCGCAGGTGCTTCAGCAGACTTTGCTTTCCAAGCGGCAGTGGCAACCGTGATCATTGCGTGTCCCTGTGCTTTGGGCTTAGCCACCCCCACCGCCCTTCTTGTGGGAACAGGCAGAGGCGCTCAACTAGGACTCCTAATTCGTGGACCCGAAGTCATCGAGAAAAGTCGTTCGCTGGACACGATCATTGTGGATAAGACGGGAACCCTGACGACAGGGGCTATGCAGGTTAGTGCGGTCATGAGCGCTGAAGGAGCCAGCGAGAGCGACGTTCTGGACCTGGCCCTGTCGCTCGAGCGAGGATCAGAGCATCCGATTGGCCGGGCGATAGTCGCCCACGCAACGGAGCGCGAGTCAACCGAACGAGCGATTACCAATTTTGTTGCGCGAATTGGGTTGGGGGTTGAGGGGCAACAGGACGGGGTGTCGGTGTCTGCGGGAACCCCCGAGTGGGTGCACGAGCGTGACATCACCACTGACCACCCTCTGCAGTCCGCTCTTGATCAGCAACGCCTGGCCGGTTCCACGGTGGTCGTGATTACGCGGGGGGATTCTGCTGTGGGAGCAATTGCTCTCTCTGACACCCTTCGCGCCACCAGCGCCCGCGCTATCCAAGAGCTCACCGCCCTGGGGCTGACACCCATTTTGGCCAGCGGCGATCACGATGTGGTTGCTCAACACGTTGCCAAAGCGGTGGGGGTTGACCGAGTCTTTAGCGCGATGACACCCGAGGGTAAAGCCACCCTCATTACCGAGCTGCAATCGCAAGGCCACACGGTTGCGATGGTCGGAGATGGGATCAATGACGCTCCCGGTCTAGCCACCGCCGATGTCGGGATTGCGATGGGTAGCGGCAGCGACGCGGCGATGACGGCTGGGGACATCACTATTGTCCAAGGCGATATTCTCGCGGTGTCCGATGGAATCCGACTATCCAGGCGCACCCTCCGCACCATTCAGGCCAATCTTTTTTGGGCTTTTGCCTACAACGTCGCGGCAATTCCCCTGGCAATGGCGGGTCTATTGAATCCCTTGCTGGCTGGATTGGCCATGGCGTTGTCCTCGGTGTTCGTGGTCAGTAATTCTCTGCGGCTTCGCCGCTTTCGCCCCACCACACAGTAGCGAGAGAGCTCTCCAACTCGCTCCTGTCAAGGCCTGGTTCCCTCCGGATCCTGCGCTGAAATTCGCGGTTAAAAAACGCTTCTCTGCGCAGGCTGGCCCAGTCGTGGATGAGCGCTAGAGGATCCGCGTGGGGTGCGCTCCCCCGGCGGTAGGTTCGTATCACCCCTGGAACTCCTAACGCCAGGAAGGCGACTCCGGCGAAACCCCCTGCCGGTATCCACCAGCCTGATAGTGCAAAAGGGGAGACAACGAGGGTAAAAAGTCCCAGAGCTGCCAGGGAGAACCAATGTCCCATAGCCCGCGCTGGCGCGGGAGCTCGGTTGCGAAAGAAAGAGAACCACGCGGTGCCATTTTCTTCCCACCACGGCCAGAACGCAGGAACGGGGGGAGCACCTGGATAGGGTTCCCAGTTCTCTGGTGGGATGACACCTTGGTGAAGGTCAATCCACCGGGGGTGCGGAGTTCGCCACCCATCGGGCGGAGTGAATCTTAGCGGGAGAGCATCGAGGTCGATGGGCTCGAGAGTCATGACGCCAGTGACACCGGTGGTTTGATGAAGATGGCGGACATCGCAACCAATGCTGGCAGCAATGCTCCCAGGGAACTCGCCAGAGCGTAGGAGCCGGTGAGGTTGTGGCCCACCGCGAAATACAACGGACCTAAGGCCGTGGAGGCGAGGATGATCGAGGTGGCAATTCCTCGGATGCTGCCAATGTGACCCCTGCCGTAGTAGCGCACGAAAGCCGCTGCCTCAACACCGCGGAGCGCGCCCATTGCCGCTCCCAGAACTAAGCCAAAAATGATGGCGCTCACACCAGGAGAAACGAAGGGAACAAGGATCAGCGAACCAGCCATGGTGACCATGGAAGCGACAACGCCCCAGCGGGGGTCGATGCGGTCCACAACTGCTCCCAGCCCGAGGGTGGCAAGCAGCGCTGTCACGGTCTGGGGAATGAAGTTGGAGGCGGCTTCCAGCGGAGTCAGCCCTTGTTCGCCCAGAATCGAAATGAGGTGGAAGGACAATCCCGTGGACATCATTCCCACGGTGAAACCTGCGGCAGCAATCACCCAGAACATTCCGGTGCGAAGCGCCTGCGCCACGGTATGCCCAGATTCCGGGACAATCACAATGTGGGTCCCGGTGTCTGTTGTTAGGCGAGGGCGGTCTCTCGGTAGCGCCAGAGCAATCGGAATCACCACGAGGGCAACCAGTGCTGATTCAAGGCGCCAGGCAGTGGCGACGTCGCTCCAGGCGATGACACGCTCGACGGCAACGGGGGCGAGAGAAATTCCAGCGGACCCCGCAGCACCCACGATGCCTAGGGCGAGTCCTGGCCGGTGGGTGACCGTCCGGGCGATTAAGGTCGTGGCGGCAAGGGATAGTGCCCCCTGACCGGTCATGCGCAAGCCCACGTAGGAGAAAGTCAGCCCAAGAATCTCGGTGATAAAACTTGCTCCCAGCAGAACCAGGCTCAGCACAATCCCAATCCACAAGATGGTTCTCTTGGCGCCGTATTTATCCATCAACCGGCCAAGAATGGGCATTGTGGCAGCGCCGGCGAGGGTGGCAATGAGGTAGCTCAGCGATATCGCGGTGCGATCGATGGCCAAGTTTTCGAGCAAAGGGTCTGTGAAGGGGGAAAGTCCAGCAGTCTGGCCAGGGAACGTCATGGCAGTTAAGATTCCGCCTGCTGACACCATCAGAATCCACCACAGGCGAGACGGCGGCTTCGTGGCGGAGACGTTTGGGGTGTCAACGGGAAGCGGTATTGACCCTGTCAGGGGCAGGGGAATTTCTCTCGTAGGTGGGTCTTGGCTCATCGGTGTGACCCGGGAACACCTAGGAGCTCGTGCAGCTGTCGGGGAGTGTCCACCACGCGGTGCGCCTGTTCCCATTCGGCTGGCCCGCCATAACCCCAGCGCACCAGGATGGTGTCGATGCCATGGACTCTGGCCCCTTCAACGTCGTGGATTCGATCTCCAACCATAATCACGTTGTCGGTGGGTAGCCCCTTGTCCTGGAGGCCTCGGAGGGCGTCTTCAATGACTTCGTGTTTGGCCCCCCGCGATTCGTCATCTGCAGCGCAGCAGATGACATCGAAATGAGGCGACAGCGTGAAGTGCTCCAACATGATGGTCGCTGAGATGGTGGGCTTAGAGGTTGCCACCGCCAAGTGCGCACCAGCCTTTTTGGCGTTGCGGAGGAACTCGCCCATGCCATCGAAGACTCGGGAATCAAAAACGCCATAATCGATGTAGTGCGAGCGGAAGACCTGAATCGCCTCACTGGTGCGCGCAGGGCTAAAGCCCGCCCGCTTTTCAAAAGATTCCGGTAATGGCGGGCCTACCCACCGCAGAAGTTCCTTCATATCGGGCACAGGTTCACCCAGTTCGCGAAGCGTTTGCGCAATGGTCGACACTACGCCGGGTGCTGAGTCGACCATGGTTCCATCGAGATCCAAAAGGATGGTGGGGTAGGTCAGCACCCCAAAATCCTAGGGGACGAGCTCTAAAACAATCTCTCCGACGCGTTGTCAAGACCGCGCATGTGGTCATAGTCCAAGACCAAGCAGGAAATCCCTCGGTCCTCGGCCAGCGTCCGCGCTTGGGGCTTAATTTCTTGGGCAGCGTATACCCCTCGTACCGGAGCGAGGAGGGGGTCGCGGTTGAGCAGTTCCAAATACCGCGTCAGCTGCTCGACGCCGTCGATATCACCGCGCCGCTTGATTTCGATGGCGATGGATTGACCCTGCGAATCGGTGGCGAGAATATCGACAGGCCCAATCGCAGTCATATACTCCCGCCTCACAAGAGACACGCCCTCGCCGACGATTTCGATTTGCTCGGCCAAGAGCTTCTGCAAATCTGATTCGACCCCGTCCTTAATCAGCCCTGGGTCGCTACCCAGTTCTCTCGAAGTGTCTTCGTGGATTTCGTGAATGTTGACCACGAGAATGTCCGACGTTTTCTGGTGGATGACCTTCCAGGTCTCCACCACCCCCGCTTCTTTCTGGGCGTCTTCTGGGGCGAGGGCTTCGAACGTACACGGCGGGGCCATCCAGTTCAGAGGTTTATAGCTGCCGCCATCGGAGTGGATGAGGACACTGCCATCGCTTTTGAGCATGATCACTCGGGTGGCAAGCGGGAGATGAGCGCTCAGCCTGCCGGCGTAATCCACAGAGCAGGTTGCAATAACGAGGCGCACAGGGAAACAGTCTAGCCAGCGGCACTTGTGCGGGGTTTGCTAGCCGGCGAGGCCAGGAGAGATACCACCACCATGACAACAACAACCCAGAGAGCCCCCAAGAGACCCACCTGAGATCCAATTCCGCCGATCAGGGGGGGACCAATCAAGAAGGCGCCATAGGCGAGCGTTGCTACTGCGCTGACGCGCGCGGCACCTCCGCGGGGGTTATCCGCAGCGGCAGACATTGCCACCGGGAAGCCCAACGAGCTTCCTATTCCCCACAAGATCGTGCCCACGGCACTGAGTCCCAGGTGGGGAATAAGGATCACCATGGCAAGCCCGGTCACGGCCAACACAGCGGAGGCTTGTAATACGGGGACTCGCCCAAAGCGGTCCAACACCCACACCCCGCCAATGCGGCCGGCCATCATGCCAGCAGTGAATAAGCCAAACCACAGAGCGCCCGTGGCGTTACTGACGTCCCTGCCATCGACCATGGCCAGCGCCAGCCAATCATTGGCGGATCCCTCGGCGAAAGCCATCCCCAAGGCAATCAAGCCGATGGCGATTGTGCGTGGTTCTTTCCACACCGCTAGACGTTCACGAAGCGTGGTGGCGCTATTCCCCCCACCCTCGCTGTCTCTGTTGTCATCGCTGAGGTAACGGGACACAAAAAGGAGGAGGGCTGTCAATAACATCCCGATGGCGGCGGCATGAGCGGCAAGCCCAACGCCAAGGAAGCTAGCTAGGGCTGCGAGCCCAGCTCCGGTGACCGTGCCGAGTGACCAAAAAGCATGGAACCACGGCATCACGTTGCGGGCTATGGTGCGTTCGAGAGCCGCCCCCTCCACATTCATTGCCACATCAGCAATCCCGTTTCCGGCTCCCGCAGCGATGATGGCCACCAGAGTCACGGTATAGCTGGAGAACACGGTGCTGCCCCAGCCGATGCCTACGAGCCCGGCGATCCCGAGGAGCCCAAAAAACACGATGGTGTTGCGTTGTCCCACCCAGGCAATGATGTGGCTGGAAAAAGCAAGACCGCTGACGGCGCCGAGTGCTCCAGTGAACAAGAGAGCGGCAACCTCTGATGTGCTGAGCCCTAAGCCATCTCTGATGGCGGGAACTCGAGCAAGCCACGTGGAAAAACCTAAACCGTTGATCAGGAAGACGACAAAGAGGGCGTTTCTCCAGGATTGGGCCGAAGGGGTCTTAGCGATTTTCACCGATGATTAACCAGGCCTCTCCCCGATAGCGAAGACCCAAGGTGAGAGCCCTGGCCCCAATGTATCCGATACCGAATGCCACTTCCAGCATCATCAGGCCCAGCAGGTTAATTTCGCCCCCCGGGGTGGAAACCAGACTTGCGAGCCACAAGAACGGAGCAAACATCGCAAGGTTTATTACCCCGGTGAGCGCAAGGTATCTGCCGTCACCGGCTCCAATAAGAACCCCGTCTAAGACAAACACGAAAGCGGAAAGAGGGAGCGTGAGCCCCAGTAACACCAGGACGGGCCACAATGCCTCGCGGATACTGGTCTCCGAGGTCATCACCAGGGGAAGAAGCGGAGAAAGCACTCCCGTTATGGCGGCCAGAACTCCCCCAGAAAGAAATCCCCAGCGAATCAACCGTTGGGTTGTTGCCCGAACAGCAGCGCGATTGCCCGCCCCTAAGTCATGCCCAATCAGCGCTTGACCAGCGATGGCGAGAGCGTCTAAGGCGAGGGCCAAGAGCGAGAAAAGAGTAAAAATAATGTGCCAGGCGGCCAACTCGGAGGTGCCCAGGCTGGTGGCCACCACCACGGTGGCCACCAGCGCGATGCGAAGGCTGAGCGTTCTCACCAGCAACCAACTACCGGACTTGGCGGCCTGGGTGAGCCCGGTAAGCCCGGGTCGAAGAGACACGTGAACGGTGGACGCTTTTTTCGTCACCAAGACAAGGAACACCGCAGCCATCGCCCACTGCGCGGTGACAGTTCCCCAGGCGGATCCCACCAACCCCAGGTTGAAGCCATAGATCAGCAGCGCGTTGAGCAGAGCGTTCGCGCCAAACCCGGCAACAGCGATGTAGAGGGGTGTTTTTGTGTCCTGAAGGCCGCGGAGCATCCCGGTCGCAGCGATCACCAGAAGCATCCCCGGCAATCCCCACCACGAAACCAACAGATAGGAGGCGGCGCCGGCCGCCACCGCATCGCTGGCGGGGAAGAGCCCCACAACGGCAGGTGTGGTGAGGTAACCGAGAATTCCCAAGACAACCC
>TARA_B110000902_G_scaffold93077_1_pt1 | contig 10784 bp, 8 predicted proteins | sample TARA_B110000902 | Tara Oceans TARA_B110000902 (sample SAMEA4398009) | marine metagenome | biome: Polar Biome; feature: [SRF] surface water layer (ENVO:00010504); material: water (ENVO:00002006), including particulate matter (ENVO:01000060) such as... | depth 5 m | reverse complement strand
GCTTTTGCATGTAGAGCATCCGCTATAGATCGTATACCCTTTGTAGGGAAGAACGCTCCTATCCCAAACTCATAATGTGATATAACATTGAGTGTAGCCGGAGCTTGATACGGGTTACTGCCGTTGTATGTAGCATACCGATCAAAAAATTGAGTGGTTTTTGGGTTGCTAAACCGCTTGGCATTTTGACTATGCATATTCTTAAACACCTCTACTTTGGGTATTCTAAAAATACTTTTAAGTGTACCCCAGCTTAGGTAAGTACTGATTTTATGCAGTGACTTCTCTAAGAAAACATGATTGGTAATCTTGAATTTAGTTTCACTGTCTTTTAGATAGGCATTTATCGTTTCTGGACGTTCTCCCAGTTTTTGAAAAAACTCAATCAACAATTGCTTTCTATTTTTAGTGGCAGTCAGTCGTGTACCATCATCCCAAAAATAGTTGCATATCGTTTCTAACTCATCATATTCGAACGTAACATCGTGTTGCCCGTCTATGGATAACAGCTCATCTACATACTGAGGCATCGTGAATAGAGATGGTCCTGTATCCCACCTATAGCCATCTCTTTGCCAAACTCCCATCTTACCGCCATAGGTATCACTCTGCTCAAATACGGTCACAGCATATCCAGCGGCAGCCAACCTTATAGCCGACGCTAGTCCTGCTATTCCAGCACCCAAAATAGCTACTTTATATTCTGATTTATTGTGTTTCAAATTGTGGGCAATTAGCCGATTACTCGGACAAAGATAGAACACCAAAACTCTCTTATTGTTTAACTTTGCCATCAATGTTACAACGACCACAAACACTTTTTTTTCTTGCCATAGTTGGTATTTGCGTAATGCTAATGTTTTCGGATACCGTTTTCTACACGGCAGAAAACACAACCACTAAAGAAAAATACAGTATTGAGTACGACCAGACGGAAATGACTGCCGCAGATGGAACTGCTAAAGAAGCCAATACTTGGCTAGTATCCTTTGCTGCTGCTATTGCGGCACTTAGCCTAGCTTCCTTACTTGCGTTTAAGAATAGGAAACTACAAGCTCTTTTGTCCTCTTTCAATTTTCTATTTATACTGGGCCTTATCGTGATGATGTACATGTACAGTATACACATGAGCTATTTCGAAGGACTAAATGCTGATGTAGCTTCTTCATTCACGTTTGCTGCTTTATTGCCACTAGCACTGCTATTGTGTAATTTTCTGGCTCTTCGCGGAATTAAAAAAGACGAGCAGCTAATTCGCTCTATGGATAGACTGAGATAAACAATTACTTGAAAATCCTAGACATACATAACTTTAGTGTAACGTTTAAATTAAATAAGACACAATCCTTTGAGGCCGTAAAAGGCATAGACTTCTCAATAAACCAAGGTCAAATACTCGGATTAATAGGCGAAAGTGGTAGCGGTAAATCTGTCACAAGTCAAGCCATTACACGCCTGCTAGGCGATGCAATATGCTCAGGAGATGTCAATTTCCTGCACCAGGATAAAGAAATAAACCTACTCACCTGTAGTGACTACGTATTGAAAGAAATACGAAAAAACGAAATCTCCTATATTTTTCAGGAACCAATGACGGCCCTAAATCCGCTAATACCGTGCGGTAAGCAGATACTAGAAAGTGCTAATCATAAGAGTGAACAATACCTCGAAGAACTCCTCTATAAAGTCGAACTAGCCGATACTAAACGCATAGCAAAAAGCTACCCACACGAGCTAAGTGGAGGCCAACGCCAACGTATAATGATAGCAATGGCTCTTGCTAAAAAACCAACGCTACTGATAGCTGATGAGCCTACTACTGCACTGGATATTGCCGTGCAAACGGAGATACTACAATTGCTCAGAAAACTAAGCCGCGATGAGAAGATGGGTATCCTCTTCATCACCCATGATTTGCTCTCGTTAAAAGGTTTTGCGGATTCTATTGCTGTTATGTATCATGGAGAAATAGTAGAAGTAAATGATGCCAATAGCATTCTAAATAATCCGCAACACCCCTATGCCAAAGCACTCATAGAGAGTAGAGCTACCTATGGAAAACGGGGTAAAGTGCTGGCAGAAATAGATGACCTACTACAAGAAGATGAAGACGGATTACACTTTTCACTACCTACCGTGCAACCACTTACTACAGAGGAAAATAGCAGTGATGCTATACTACAACTCACCGGCGTAGAAAAATCTCATTACAAAGCAAAACTTTTTAGTAAGACAGAGACCAAAGTGCTGCACGACATTCACCTCACACTAAATCAAGGTGATATACTTGGATTAATAGGCGAAAGCGGCAGTGGTAAAAGCACTATTGCCAAACTCATTCTCAAAATATGGAATACAACCAACGGAAATATTTCGTATCAAGATAAAGACCTAAACGCAGTAGAAGACCTTTCGCGTGAAATTCAATTGGTTTTTCAGGACCCTTTTTCATCATTAAATCCAAAACATAGGATAGGCAACGCAATAGCAGAAGTACTCCAAACCCTAGATAAAAAGACGGGTAGTAAGTCTGCAAAATCAGCACTAAAGAATAATGTAGTATCTTTGTTAGAAGAAGTAGGTTTAGTAGCTTCTGATTTTGATAAATATCCGCATGAGTTTTCTGGCGGACAAAGGCAACGAATTTGTATAGCCAAGGCACTCGCCAAAAATCCCAAAATTATTGTTTTAGATGAGGCCGTAAGTGCACTAGATGTAAGTGTGCAAGCCAAAGTTCTAAACCTGCTGAATGACCTCAAAAGAGAAAAAGGTCTCACCTATCTACTAATCTCTCACGACATGAATGTAGTGAGTTATTTCTGCAATAAAATAATAGTACTCAAGCAAGGAAAAATAGTAGAGGCGGGAGAAACAGATAAATTAATACGTAGCCCCACATCGGACTACACCAAAACATTGCTGGAACACAGCATCAATTGAAAAACACAGTGAAAAAGAGACATAATCGGACAAACAGATCGAATAGCTACAATGAAGTACTTGAAGTACTTGCGGCTAGTCCAAATAAGCTACTCAACTACAAACAAGTTGGGGCAAAAGTGCCACAGCACTCATACAAAGAAGTAAACCATGCACTGGAACTACTGGTGAAAGATGGTAAACTAAAACAACCGGAAGTAGGCAAATACATGTTTGAAAGAATGACAGAAGATGAAATCATAGGTAAGTTAGACTTCAACTCACGCGGCGATGCATACTTGGTTGTAGAAGATGTAGATGACGACATCAAAATAAAATCGGGTGATACACTCGACTCTTTTGATGGAGATGAAGTAGCCGTAAGACTGAAATATTTAGCCGGAAAGACGAAGGCTAGAGCTTTTGTAACCCGCGTAATAAAACGGGCCAGAGAAACGTATGTAGGTACTATATCTGCTGGTGGAAATTCGTTTTTTATCATTCCAGATGGCAACAAAATGCATACCGACTTCTTCTTGCCAAAAGAACGCCTAAATGGAGCTACAGACGGAGATAAAGTCATTTTTAAATTCAAAGACTGGCCAGCTAAAGCTAAAAACCCGTATGCCCGAGTGGTAGACATACTGGGACGGTCTGGAGAGAATACAGCAGAAATGCATGCCATCGTTGCTGAGTTTGGTTTTGACACCAAATTTGACGACGGAGTAGAGCAAGCAGCAGATGCTTTCCCTAAAGAAATACCTGCAGCAGAAATAGCAAAGCGAGAAGACTTTAGAAACATTACCACATTTACGATAGATCCTGCAGATGCCAAAGACTTTGATGACGCACTTAGTTTCCAAACCTTGCCCAATGGCAATGTGGAAATAGGCGTACACATAGCAGATGTATCGCATTATGTGACACCAAGCGACACCATTGACCAAGAGGCTGTAGAGAGAGCTACATCAGTATACCTAGTAGATAGAACTATTCCTATGCTACCAGAGAGATTGAGTAACGGACTCTGCTCGCTGAGACCACACGAGGAATCATTGACCTTTTCTGCCATATTTGAATTAGATGCTAAAGGCAGTGTGCAGAAATACCGCTTTGCAAAAACGGTAATCTTCTCCGATCACAGATTTGCATATGAAGATGCTCAAGAAGTAATAGAGAACAAAAAAGGTCCGTATGCTAAAGAACTAGAGACGATGAATAACATTGCTCTAAAACTAAGAAATGCACGATACGACAATGGAGCTATCAACTTTGAAACTACCGAATTTCGATTTGTGCTAGACGATCAAGGAACGCCTACTGCAGTAATACCTAAGGTGCGTAAAGACGCACACAAAATGATAGAGGAATACATGCTATTGGCTAATAAATATGTGGCTATGCACCTCTATACCAAAAATGACAAAGCACCACTACCCTACCGTGTACACGAAGAACCTAGTCAAGAGAAAATGACAGACTTTGTAGAAACAGCTATGGAATTTGGTCATAAAATAGATATGTCTAGTAACAAGGCATATAGTAAATCCATAAACGAAATGGTAGCCAAGATAGAAGGAACACTAGAGGGTGACATCCTACAACCGCTAGCTATACGTAGTATGGAGAAAGCCTACTACACCAGTAAAAAGATAGGACACTTTGGGTTGGCGTTCGATCATTACGCTCACTTCACCTCTCCCATACGCAGGTATCCAGATCTTATTACACACAGAATGCTTCACGACTACCTTACTAAGAAAAAATCATTTGACTACGGAGATGTAGAGAGAATGGCAAGCCACAGTAGCAAGCAAGAGCAAAAAGCTACCAGTGCCGAACGTGCAAGTATCAAATACAAGCAGGTAGAGTATATGGCCAGCTTTAAAGGAGAAGAGTTTGATGGTATCATTAGTGGAGTGACCGATTGGGGGATTTTTGTAGAGATACTCGAAAACAAGTGTGAAGGAATGGTACGGCTACGCGATATGAAAGGCGATCACTATACCTTCTTACCCGAGAAGAAAAAGGTCATAGGTGAACGAACCAAAAAGTCCTTTGCTATGGGACAACGTGTTCGCATACGCGTAAAGAACACAGATCTAGCAAAGCGAAATATTGATTTTGTGTTTGTGGAGGAAAAGTATTCGTAAACCATATTTGCAGAGGAACGTTAAATTACTTTTAAACACGTGCAAAAACTAAAACTACTGCTTGCAGACCTAGAACCTGCTATAGCAGATATCATTAACCAACCCGGCTCTCCTAGAGCAGTGTATGAGCCTATTAGCTACATACTTAGTTTGGGTGGTAAACGTATTCGCCCAGCAATGGTGTTGGCTGCTTACAAGCTATATAAAGATGATTATTCGCCAGAAGTAATAAAGGTAGCACAAGCAGTAGAGATGTTTCATAACTTTACATTACTGCACGATGATATCATGGACAACTCTCCGCTCCGTAGAGGACAAGAAACCGTGCATATCAAGTGGAATGAAGCTACGGCCATACTATCTGGAGATTTACTCCAAATACAAGTCTACGAAAAACTAGCTGACGTAGGGAATGTAGAAATACTAAAACTCTTCAATAAAATGGCTCGAGAACTCTGTGAAGGGCAAATGAATGATATGCAATTTGAGCAGATGCACGTGGTAAGCAACGAGGCGTATTTGGATATGATTCGTCAGAAGACTGCTGTATTACTTGGATTTAGCTTGCAAGCTGGTGCAATATTGGGCGGTGCGAGCAAAGAAGAAGGTGAAAAATTATACAATTTGGGCATCTCTATTGGGTTAGGCTTTCAGCTAATGGATGACTACTTAGATAGTTTTGGAGAAACTGCCAAAGTAGGAAAACGCATAGGAGGGGATATTTTAGAAAAGAAAAAAACCTATCTGTGGAATGAGATGTGGGGCAGAATAGATGCTTCTACTCAACAAGAGATAGAGGCTGTATATACCAAGTCAGAAGTAGAAATAATCGATTTTCTCAAAACTAAAATGACTGAAAGCGGTGCAAAGGATTTTACCGTAGACCTTGCCCAAGATTATACGGCTAAGAGTCTAACTGCTCTGGATCATTTTCATAACACTATTGGAGATAAGGGATATCTCGAAGAGATTGTGAAAATGCTGTCTAGTAGAGAGAGTTAAAGAATATTTCAAAAATACTGTTTACAGATTCCAATAAATCACCTTTGTGACTAGTGCATTTTTAGATATCTAAAAAACATTTTTCTGCTTTTTTTATCTCCTTCCCTTCACTCATATAAAGATGTATGGCGTATTACGTATCAACGTATCAGGGGTTTAAGTCCCATAATAGGACCTACACATGAAGCTAAACTAATAAAAAGTTGCACGCCTTTTTCTCTTAGTACACTTATTAGTTTCTTAAAATTTTGCCAAAAAAAAACCAGGTTTTCAAAGATATGAAAACCTGGCGATCTGATCTTTTAACGGATCAGATCCTTTATTAACCCCCATTAATAGTACAAAATTAGTTGCTAATTAATATTTAACAAGTAGTTTCTGTAAAAATTATTCAACACTAGTGTCATGGCAATGTAAAATGACTAATATTTTTTTTAATATTACACAAAAAATTGAACAAACTGGTGTGCGTATATGTAATAATCTTGTTCTCTTTCAACTCCCCTACCCCTGCTTTTTTTGGAACACAGTTTAATATCAGTCTTCTCATCGGATGAATTTTAGTCTTATCTCCCTTTCATTTAATATCGCACGAGAATGTGATCCTAGTTAGAACAGATTTAAACTTAGTATACCCCTCGCTTCTTCTATATGTTTAATTTTCTTTGCACTTAAGTTTGAATCAATTACAAATATTACAGTCCGTCTCTCACGACTCTTACCAAAATTTAGCATTAGAAGAATACCTGGTGCTTCATAGTAAGGAAGATATTCTTTTGTTTTACGTTAATGACGACAGTGTGGTAATTGGCAAGCATCAAAATCCTTGGAAAGAAGTTAATTTATCGAAACAAGGCGAAAGCCAAAACAAACATAAGATAGTGCGAAGACTCAGTGGAGGAGGAACCGTTTTTCACGATTCAGGTAATATCAATTTTTCTTTTATTCGCAACAAGAAAGCTGACTTTGTCAATTTCAGAGAGCACATAGAGCCAATAAGTGCAGCATTAGAATCTCTTGGGATACCCAACTCTATTTCTCCCCGCAATGATATTTTTGTAAACGAGCATAAGGTAAGCGGAAACGCTGAACACGTGAACAGCAAAGTCAATCGTATACTGCACCATGGCACATTGCTATACGACAGCAATATCATAAAACTAAATGGTAGCATACGACCCAAGAAACCACTTGCTATAAAAACACATGCTGTAGACTCTGTGCGTAGCCCGGTGATGAATATGCGAGAGGTCGCAGACTTGGGAAAAACAACTGATTTCCTTACTACACTAATGGATACGTTGCGTCACGATCTAAATGTGAAAAGCATACAAAGAATAACCCCATCTGACTATCCAGAAGTAAATGACCTGGTAACCTCAAAATACACCACGTGGGAATGGAACTTTGGTCACACTCCTCAGTTTACATACACCAATGATGACGGTATATCTTCCAAAATACGTAAAGGACACGTAACAGAGTGTACCGAAACCAAATGGATAGGCAGACGTTTTGATACTCTACTAAATGACGAATAAAGAAAGAGCTGACCAGATACTAACGATACTAGAGCGAGAGTTTCCTGTGGTACCAATACCACTAGACCACAAGGACCCTTACACCCTTCTCATAGCGGTGTTACTCTCTGCACAGTGTACCGATGAGCGGGTGAATAAAATCACTCCTTTACTTTTTGCCAAAGCAGATAATCCGTACGATATGGTCAAAATGACGGTTGAAGAAATAAAGGAAATCATTCGTCCATGTGGTTTATCCCCCATGAAAAGTAAAGGCATATTTGGACTTAGCCAAATGATCATCGACCTACATGGAGGCGAAGTACCTCAAAGCTTTGAAGACCTAGAGGCTATGCCCGCGGTAGGACACAAGACTGCTAGTGTGGTAATGAGCCAAGCCTTTGGCGTACCGGCATTCCCTGTAGATACACATATACATAGACTCGCCTACCGCTGGAAACTCAGCACAGGTAAAAATGTAGATAAGACTGAAAAAGACCTCAAAGCTGCTTTCCCAATAGAAACATGGAACAGGATACATCTGCAGATTATATTTTTTGGCAGAAAATATTGCCCTGCCCGGGGTCACGATCCTCTAGCCTGTCCTATCTGCAAAGATTTTGGCAGAGCTACGTTGTTTAATTAGCTCACCCTTTTCAGTCTCCTTTCTTAATGCTTACCTTTGCACTACGTAAATGAAATTACACGTAATCTACGAGGATAATCACCTTATTGCCGTAAACAAACCTGCTGGTCTTGTAGTACAAGATAATGAGCACGGGCTTCCTTCTTTGGAGACGCACGTAAAAGCGTATATCAAAGAAAAATACAATAAACCTGGAGCGGTCTTTATAGGCTGTATTCACAGACTAGACACCAATGTGACAGGTATTGTTCTCTTTGCTAGAACGAGTAAGGCACTTGTACGCATGAATGCTCAGTTCAAGGATAGAACCATCACCAAGACATACACTGCACTCATACGCAGAAAACCACAACCAATGGCAGGCACACTTACCCATTGGCTCAAAAAAGATCCAAAACAAAACCGTACGAAACTGTACGAAGAAGAGCGAGAAGGAAGTAAGAAGGCCATACTCCACTACCAATATATCAATACTGCCAACCACTGTTTTCTAGTAAAAGTAAACCCAGTAACAGGTAGACCGCATCAGATACGCGTACAACTTGCCAGAACCTTTACTGGAATAGTAGGCGATGTAAAATATGGCCAAACCAAACCCACAGCAGACAAGAGTATATACTTGCATGCACTCGGTCTATCATTCCTTCACCCCGTTACCAAAGAAGATTTAAATTTGTATGCCCCGATGCCCGATTTTGGCAACTGGAAATTTTTTAAAGACGTAGAAAAAAACTTATTAGCGAAATGAACCAAATAGTAAAAATACCAACCGCGGTAAACGAACCGGTAAGAGATTATGCTCCGGGTACTGCTGAAACGCAAAGCCTGAAAAGCAAAATTCAAGAAATGAAAAGTACACAGGTAGACATACCCATGTACATTGGTGGCAAAAAAGTATATACGGACGAAAAAGTAAGTATGCACCCACCACACGAGACCAGTCATAACCTGGGTACTTTTAACAGAGGAAATGCAAGTCACGTAACAGCAGCTATAGATGCAGCCCTTGCAGCTAAAGAATCGTGGGCAAATATGCCTTGGCAAGCAAGAGCCGCTATCTTTTTGAAAGCAGCAGAGCTTCTAGCGGGCCCGTTCAGAGATAAAATGAATGCCGCTACCATGCTAGCTCAATCTAAGAATGCTATGCAAGCTGAGATAGATGCAGCTTGTGAGATGATCGATTTCTTCAAGTTTAATGTGCAGTACATGAGCGAAATATACGCTCAACAACCACCAGAAAACTCTCCAGGGGTTTGGAATCAGTTAGAATACAGGCCACTAGAAGGTTTTGTATTTGCTCTTACTCCATTCAATTTTACGAGTATATGTGCCAACTTGTGTGCAGCTCCTGCTATGATGGGAAATACAATCGTATGGAAACCCGCAGAGACACAGATTTATAGTGCTCAGGTGATTATGGAACTTTTCAAAGAAGCAGGTTTGCCAGATGGTGTTATCAATCTAATATATGTAGATGGACCAACTACAGGAGAAGTGGTATTTAACCATAGAGATTTTGCAGGTATCCACTTTACAGGAAGTACAGGTGTATTCCGTCATATTTGGAAAACGATAGGCGACAACATCGCAAAATACAGAAGCTACCCACGTGTAGTAGGAGAAACTGGAGGTAAAGACTTCGTAATGGTACACAAAAGTGCAAATGTGAAGCAAGTAAATACGGCTTTGGTACGTGGATCTTTTGAGTTTCAAGGACAAAAATGCAGTGCAGCAAGTAGAGCATACATCCCAAGAAGTATGTGGGCAGAACTAAAGCCTATGCTTATAGAAAACACCAATAAGCTTAAAATGGGTACTACCGAAGATTTCAGCAACTATATTAATGCTGTAATAGATAAAAAATCATACACCAAACTAAGCCAGTACATAGATAAAGTAGCAGAAGCAAGCGATGCTGAAATAATAGCAGGTGGATCCTATGACGATAGTGAAGGTTACTTCATTAGACCTACAGTAATAGAGACAAGCAACCCTAAGTACACTACAATGTGCGAAGAATTGTTTGGCCCAGTACTTACTATCTACGTATACGAAGACGACCAATTTGTAGAAACAATGAAGCTATTGGATGAGACATCTGAGTACGCTCTTACGGGTTCTATCTTTGCTCAAGACAGAAACGATATAAACCTAGCATTGTACACACTTAGAAATGCAGCAGGTAATTTCTATATCAACGACAAACCAACAGGAGCTGTTGTAGGCCAGCAGCCATTTGGTGGAGCGAGAGGTAGTGGCACCAACGATAAGGCAGGTGCACCAATCAATCTAATGCGTTGGACATCCATGCGTACCATCAAAGAGACATTTGTAGCTGCGAGTAGTTACGAGTATCCCTTTCACAGTTAGGCCAACATAGCGGTTCTTGCCTACTATTGAACCGTGTGCAGCGATTGTATTCCTGCCATCAATTTTAAAACAAAGAAAACCCGCACTGACGTGCGGGTTTTCTTTGTTTTATATCCTCCCTCTACCAGTCAATCATACGTATCAGACAGCTAGTGGAATCTCACAATCGACTTC
>TARA_B110000902_G_scaffold37393_1_pt1 | contig 10786 bp, 9 predicted proteins | sample TARA_B110000902 | Tara Oceans TARA_B110000902 (sample SAMEA4398009) | marine metagenome | biome: Polar Biome; feature: [SRF] surface water layer (ENVO:00010504); material: water (ENVO:00002006), including particulate matter (ENVO:01000060) such as... | depth 5 m | reverse complement strand
TGATTATAAGTATTTTTTTGATAGTTTTATACTACTAATCTCATATCTATAAATTTTCTTAATTCTAATTTATTTGAATACACATTTTGGATAAAAATTATAAAACTAAATTAATAAACTCAACTATTATTTATAGTATTGGAAATTTTAGTTCTAAATTATTAATATTTTTACTTCTACCTCTTTATACGTTGTATTTATCAAAGGAGGAATTTGGTGTTTATGATATTTTATTAACAACTATTTATTTGTTAATTCCTATTTTATCATTCCAAATATCTCAATCTTTATATCGATGGATGATTTACTCGGATAATGATAAATATAATTCAATAATTTTATCGACAGCATTTTTTTTCTTATTAACTACTTGTATTTTACTCTTTTTTACGTTAGAATTAGTAAATATTTTTTTAAAAATTAAATTTTTTACTTATTATAATCTATTTATATTCCTATCTATATTAACACCTTTCTTTTTACAGACAACTAGAAGTTTAAAGAAATTAAAATTATTTGCCATTTCTGGAATTTCAATTTCATTGATGATTCTTTTATTTAGCATAATATTTTTAAAATTTTTAAATCTTGGTTTAAGAGGTGTTTTGTTATCCTATATTTTAAGTTATTCTCTTTTAATTGTTTTCATACTATTTTCAGCCAAGTTATTTGGGAAGATAAAATTGTATCATTTTTCTTTTAAGCTACTGAAAAAACTAACACGATATTCACTTCCTTTAATTCCAAATACAATTAGTTGGTGGTTAACAAATGCAGGTAACAAATATCTAATCACCATTTTTTTAGGTTTAGAGTTTACAGGGGTTTTTGGTGTTGCGTCCAGGTTTCCAAGTATTCTAGTTATTATTAATTCTATTTTTATGCTTTCATGGCAAGATTTACTTCTTTCGACAGATAAAAATGATTTAGACCAATCTAAAGTTTCAAGTATACTTAATACTTTCGTTTCTTTTGAGTTGTCGACATGCCTAGTACTAATTTGCTCATCTAGTTATCTGTGTAAATACTTTATAAGCAGCACTTATTCAGAAGTTTATCAGTATTTGCCTTTTTTATTTTTATCGACTAGTATATTGGCATTTAATGAGTTTTTGGGTGTGTTTTATATGAAACAAAAGCAAACGAAACAAATTTTATATACAACCTTATTTGGAGCAATAATTAATATCGCTATTACATTATTATTAATGAAATACATTGGGTTGTTTGCGCCCATTATTGGGTCGATAATAGGTTTTAGCGTCATTTTTCTACAACGATATAAGCAGCTCAAAAGAAAATATTTATCAGATTTTACTATAAAGTATTATATCCCACACTTTATAGTATTAATATTTGTGTGCCTTTTAGTGATTTATTCTAATACAGATTACCATATATATTTTATTGTAATGTCAATACCTATTTTTATTTATTTTAATAAAAGAATTCTTTTAACAATTAAAGCCAAAATTTTCAAATGAAACATTCTATTTACAGCTATTCTCATGCTAAAGGAGGGTTATTAAATATTGGAGATCATATACAAAGCTTAGCGGCCAAACAATTTTTACCGTCTGTTGATTTTTATGTTGATCGTGATAAGCCTAATGCAGATTATGAAAATTCAAAGATTATCATGAATGGCTGGCATACATTTGACCCTCAAAATTACCCACCATCAAAAAATCTTTCACCATTGTTGATATCTTACCATCTTAATCCTTTTTACGCGGATAAATTATTATCAAGAAAAGAATGTAGAGATTTTTTTATTCAAAATGGACCCGTGGGTTGTCGAGATTATACAACTTTAGAGATTTTTAAAAAATATAATATTGATGCATATTATAGTTTTTGTTTAACAACGACTCTAGGATATAGTTATTCATCGAATATTAAAAGTAATGAAATTATTATAAATGATCCATTTTACGAATTTAATCAAACACATTTATATAAGGCTAGTCCCGCTAGGCTCGCTTATCACTTTTTAATTGGTAAGACAAAAACTTCACTAAATTTAAAAAAACAAAGAGACTTATTAAATATAGCAGTTCCTAAAACCATTCAATATAATGCAATTCAAACAAACCATTATGTAAAATTTAAAAATAAAAATACAGATTTGATGTATGAGAAAGCAGATGCACTTTTAAAACGATACGCTAGAGCAAAGTGTGTCGTCACGTCAAGGATTCATTGTGCGTTACCGAGTTTATCCATGGGAACTCCGGTTTATTTTTTATTTGATGGCTTATCAGATCAAATCAATCATCTGTCGAGATTGAAAGGTACAATCGATCATCTAAATCTTCTTACGACTATACCAAAGGACAAGATTGATACTCTTTTTGAAAGAGATATGAATGTAATTCATCCTGAAGAAGTGAATTGGGATTATCCACATGATAATCCAAAGTCATTTGAACCTTTCAGTGAGAAATTAATACAAACTTGCAAAGGTTTTATTTCCTAGTATTCATGAAATTATCTTTTTTATTTTTATTTTTTATTGGTAGTATATTAATTCTTTTTATTATGAGGTATTGGGAGTTAAATAGGATTATGCCTTTTTTATTTACAGGTCATTTTTTCTTTATTTTTTTATATTTTAAGTCTCAAATTTTCGTAGATAGTGCTAGTAAATATATTTTCCCGTTGATTCTATATTTTATAATCCAGAGCTTTATTATTCAATCATCAGTATTAAGTCTTTTGCAGTCAATTCTTCTGCCTATTTTTTATTTTTTATTTATTCTATTAATATCATCTTTTAGGTCTGTATCATTAACTATTTTGAATAAATTGTCAATAGTTTTATTGTGTGTCTCTCCTTTTTTTATAATCTCATTTGAAACTGGCGGACAAGGGAGGTTATATGGTTTGTTTAGAAATGCAAACCTTACAGCTTACACAACCAGTCTTTTATTACCAATTATTTTGTTACATCCTAAAACAAAGATTAAGTATTTGGGAATATTTATTTCCTTATGCGTTTTATTTTTCACACAGTCTAGAGGAGCAACTTTGTCGATTATACTTGGTCTCATAGTTTTTTTTATTGTTAAGAAAAATGTTTATCGATTGAATTTATTCCATTACTTTTTAATTTTATCAATTGTTGTTTTAATTTCCGTAAATATTGTTCATCTATTTGAGACCTATTTTGCAGATTACGTTAATGATTATAAAGGTGAGAGCCACCTATTATATAGTGGGTACAATGGTAGAGAAGATCTTTGGAATATTTTTTTAGAAAGATGGAAAACCAGCCCTCTCTTTGGTGTTGGATTTGAAAATGATAAAGTTTTCTTAAACGGAACGGTCTATGGTGTTCATAATTCTTATATTGATATTTTAATGAAATCTGGTTTAATCGGTTCCTTTTTAGTTTTTTTGATGTTTTTTAAAATGTTAAAAAATATTATAAGTACCAAAAACAAAATTTTTATTCCAGCAATTATATCTTCATTTGCTATAGTTTTGTCCTTATCTACAAATACTTCATTGGTTTTTGTGATCAATTATTACCTTTTCTATTTTCTGTTCTTATACAGTTTAATTAATTTAAAAATTGTCAAATGATATGAAAATTTTACATCTTATAGCAACCTTTGAACCAGGCGGAGCGGAGAAATTATTTATCGAAATGTCTAAGGATTATAATAACGATCCATCAATTGAATTAGATGTATTAATCTTAAAAAAGATGTCATCTAAATTTTTAGATCAATTATCTTCTTTAGGAATTAACATATTAAATCCTATTTCAAGTAAATTATATGATTTTAATCACATAAAGAAAATTAATTCAATTATCAATAATTATGATCTTGTACAAGTTCATTTAGTCCATGCTTTTTATTATTTATATTTTTCTAAAGTTTTTACAAAATCCAAAACAAAGATTGTTTTTACAGAACATAATGTAACTAATAGAAGAAGAGATTTATATTTTTTTAAGTTTATTGATAAATTCGTCTATAAAAAATTTGATAAAATTGTTTGTATTTCTGAAGAAGTGAAAAATAGTTTATATAAACACACAAAAAATGACAGCAATTTCATAGTTATAGAAAATGGTATCAATATAGAAACATTTAGAACTGCGAAAAAAATTTCTAATATAGAATTTATAAATTTTGATTCCTCAGTTATCTGTCAAGTTTCAAGTTTCACTAAGCAAAAGGATCAAATTACATTAATAAAATCATTAAAATTTATCGATAAGAAAATAAAACTAATTCTAGTAGGTGATGGTCCTGAAAGAGTTAATTGCGAAAGGTTAGTTAAAGAATTAAATTTAGAGAAGAGAGTTTTGTTCACTGGTATAAGATTAGATGTTCCAAACATTCTCAAATCATCAAAAATTAATATTTTAAGCTCAGTATTTGAGGGTTTGCCTTTAGTAGCTTTAGAAGCAATGTCAACCGGTAATCCTTTCTTAGGTTCTGATGTTCCTGGGATTAATACTCTAATTAAGAGTCAAGAATTACTTTTTAAATTTTCTAATGAAAAATCTTTAGCAAAAAAGATAACCATACTTTTAACAAATAAGAGAATATTCAAACAGAACATCCATTTATCACAAGAAATCTCAAAAGTGTATGATTTCAACAAAATGATAAATAAATATAAGAGTTGCTATTTAGAATTGCATAAAAATAATTAGTTTATAAAATATCTAATATTTTAAGCTAACCTTAAATCCTACTGTATTAAAACAATATTAATCATAAAAACAAAGGTAAATTTTGGTTCCGTCCTACAATCTTGAATTATGTTCTGTTAATAATTTTACCTCAAAAATAATTATATTTAAAAAAAAATAAACTTGAAAATATTAATTAATCTCAATACTTCATGGAACGCCTACAACTTCAGAAAAGAACTTATTATTAGGTTATTAAAAGAAGGTTTTAAGGTGTATGTGTTAGCACCATTTGATCCGTATTCCACTAAATTAGAAAAATTAGGAGTTATTTTTATAGATGTAAAAATTAATCCAAACGGAATTAATCCTTTCACTGATTTTAAATTAATCAAAGACTATTTTCAAGCGATAAAAAAAATAAATCCAGATGTGATATTAAGTTACACAATCAAGCCTAATATTTACGGGAATTTTGCCGCCAGGATTCTAAGAATACCTATTATCAATAATATTAGTGGATTAGGGACATTGTTTATTAAAAGTAACTATATTTCTTACATCGGTAAACTACTTTATAAATTAAGCCTTAAGTTCGGTACACATGTGTTTTTTCAAAATCAAGATGATCGAAACTTATTTATAAAAGAAAATTTAATAACAGCTTCTAAGAGTTCTGTGATTCTAGGGTCTGGAGTGAATACTACATTTTTTAAATCTCAAAGAACATCCAACCCTGGTAAGCGTTTTCTTTTTGTTGGTCGCCTACTTAAAGATAAAGGGGTTATCGAATATCTTGATGCTTCTCTAAATGTTTTGAATATACATCCCGAAAAAGAATTTTTACTTGTAGGTGAGATGGGTTATAAAAACAATACTGCTTTAAATAAGTCTAATTTAGAACACTATCTTAATATTTCACCGCAAATTAAATATTTAGGTAAAACGGATGATATTAAATCCTTACTTAATTCCGTAGATATAATGGTTTTGCCATCCTACAGAGAAGGCTTATCTAAGTCCTTATTGGAGGCGGCTTCTATGACTTTGCCAATTATAACCACGAATGTTCCAGGCTGTAGAGAGGTAGTCAAACATGGTTATAATGGCTTGTTGTGTAAATCTAAATCACAATCAAGTCTTGAAAAAGCAATGATAGATATGATATCCCTTCCTGAAAAAACCAGACATTCTATGGGTGTAAACGGAAGGTTAAGAATAATAGAAAATTTTTCAAATTCTATTGTAATTGATAACTACTTACAACGAATTAAAACAATTTATAAAAATAATATACACTCCAAAATCTAAAAAATGAAATCCTATTTTGTTTTAAGCCTTATTGCTTATATGATACTTATTTCTTGCAGCTCTAAAAAGAACATTCTGTATGTTCAAGACATTGACCAAACCAATCTAGCTGTGCTCCGTTTTGAAAGACCTACACTCCAAGCCAATGATATTCTAAAAATCACAGTTGTAGCTATAGAACCTACTACCGCGATTCCTTATAATAAACCAACAGTTTCTTTAGGAAGTTCTTCTAATTTGGAATTAATGCGCCTCGAAGGCTATGAGGTGTCCGAATCCTTAACGATCCAATTCCCGCAATTGGGGACCATCTCGCTAAAAAACCGAACCCCATTGCAATTGGCCACCGCTATTAAGCAGCGTTTAGAGCTGGAGGGACACCTCATTAAACCGGTGGTTAATGTGCGCTTGCTCAATGCTAAATTCACTGTTTTAGGTGAAGTGGCACGGCCGGGTACTTATAACTTTACCGAATCTAAATTAAACCTTCTTCAAGCCATTGGTTTGGCAGGAGACTTAACTATTAATGGCCAAAGAACAAATATTAAATTGATTAGAGAAATGGACCATCAACGCAGTGTTTTTCACATTGATCTCACGGTATCCGACTGGATGAACTCAGACACCTATTATATATACCCGAATGACGTCATTATCATTGACCCAAACAATCCAAAGGTTAAATCTGCTGGGTTTGTTGGGAATGTCGGAACTGCTATAACGGTAGTTTCTGTTCTTTTGAGTACGATTATTCTTTTAACCCGTTAACGATATGCAATCCACCCCTCAACCTTCTTTTGAAACGGTCGAAACGTCCTCATTCAACATCAAATATGAATTTTTCAAATACCTCCGCTACTGGCCATGGTTTATTGGTAGTGTTATGATATTCCTACTAGGGGGTTTTATTTATCTCAGGTATACTCCTAAAGTGTTTGCTACCCATGCCAAAATAAAAATTTTAGATGAAAAAAGTGGTCTTGAGCTCCCTACCACTGCTTTGATTGTAAATCGCTCAAATATTAATTTGGAAAATGAAATTGAAATTCTAACCTCCTATCCTTTATTAAGTAGTGTCGTCAATCAATTAGAGTTGTACCTTCAGTTTTTTGAAAACGGACGTGTAAAATCGCAACCTATAATTAATTTACCATTCGATTTTGAGCTCATCCACTCTCCAGATCAAATAACGGAACCACAGCAGTTTATCATCTCTGTGGAGGCATCGGGTTTTAAAATCACTAATCAAACTAAGGACCTTGAATTTAATTTTCCAGAGTTTGATACGTCGATGGCTAAACACTCACTGCCGTTTGAGTTATCTTGGTCTTCAAATTTTCAAAAAGAAGACCTGATAGGGCGTGAGTTTGAAGTCGTTTTAGTTTCTAAAAAGTGGGCCATTCTAGATCTTAAAAGTAGAATTAGAATAGAACCTATAGGGGAGCGGAGTCATCTCTTAAATTTAAGTATGAAATCTCAAAATGTCAAGAATTCAGAACGGATTTTAAATACCTTGATCGATGTTTTTAATCAGGACGATGTGTTGGACCGTCAATTAATTTGGAAACGAACGATTGATTTTGTAGATGAACGTTTTGTGGACCTATCCATGGAGTTGGATTCGATTGAAAGTTATAAAAAGAATTTTAAAATTGATAATCGCTTGGTAGATGTCTCTACAGACGGCCTTGAAAGCCTTAAACAACGCGCCCAATCGAATGAAAAGCTGTTTCAGATCGAAAATCAAATTTCAGTTTCCAAATTAATTAAAAAATCACTTTCAAAACCCAAAGCATCGATCGACTTATTACCTGCAAATATGGGCATTGAAAATAGCAATATCAATTCCTTGCTGAAGGAGTTTAACACCATGGTTTTGCAACGTCAAAAATTGATTAGCAGTGCGGGGATCAACAATCCAACCGTGAGGTTGCTAGAAGCGAATCTAAGAGATTTAAAGACTAACATTAACAATTCAATTTCGACTTACGTAAGTCAATTAACCCTTACTAGAGATCAATTGAGTCGCAGGAATCAATCTTTTCAATCCAAGGTGTCAAAAATTCCTGAGAAAGAATTACAATTGCGTGCTATTGAACGTCAGCAAAATATTAAGGAGACCTTATTTATTTTTCTACTAGAAAAAAAAGAAGAAGCATCGGTCAACCTCGCAGTCACGGAGCCAACCCTGAAAGTCGTGGAGTACAGTCTTTCCGATATGATTCCCATTGCACCCAAACCTCTTCTGATCTATTTAGGTACATTTTTGTTAGGCTTTTTAGTGCCCTTTGGAATTTTTTATCTCATTTTTTTATTAGACTCCAAAGTCAATAACAAGCTTGATTTAGATAAACTTGCCTCCGAAATCCCTGTGATTGCAGAAATCCCCCTAATCAAAGCTGGAACACATACAGTTTTTATGAATCCGAATGATCGCTCGGTTTTAGCCGAATCTTTTCGAATTTTGACTACCAATATGAATTTTGTATTGCCAGCTAAAGAAGTTGGTAAAGCCATTTTTTGTACCTCTACAATCAAAGGAGAAGGGAAGACGTTTATTAGTCTTAATTTATCGTTAGCCATGGCAAGTTTAAATAAAAAGGTATTGTTAATTGGGGCGGATTTAAGAAACCCACAGCTACATACCTATGCAGATATCGATAAGAATCAACTGGGCTTGTCGAATTATTTATTAGATCCAACCCTTGACTGGAAACAATTAACGATGAAGGTCTTTAGTAAACAACCCAATCATGAAATTTTGTTTTCAGGAGCGATCCCTCCTAATCCTGTCCATTTATTAGCCAATGGAAATTTTGAAAAACTTCTTAAAGAAGCCACTTCTATTTACGATCTCATAATTATCGATTCAGCGCCTACCATTTTAGTCACAGACACGTTATTAGTCGCCCACCTTGCAGATGCCACTATTTGTGTGGTTCGTGCAAATCATACCGATAAAAAGTTAGTCCCGTTCTCAATAGATCTAAGTAAAAAAGAGCGGCTTAGAAACATGACGTACGTTTTAAACGGCGTTAAAGAAAATAAATCGTATGGATACAGTTATAATTATGGATATAGCTATGGATATGGAGAGCCAGAAAGCTAATGGATTAGGAAGCTGTTAGCTTCTTAAGTTCTTTAATGGTTTGAACCGGCTCTGAACTTTTAAACACAAAACTCCCAGCAACTAATACATCGGCACCCGCGTTTTTAAGTGCTTTGGCATTGGTTGAGGTGACACCGCCATCAATCTCTATCAAAGTCGATGCCCCTTTGGACGTTATAAGTGCCTTTAGTTTCTGTACTTTTTCATAGGTGTTTTCGATAAAGCTTTGACCGCCAAAACCAGGATTGACACTCATGATACAAACCAAATCAATGTCTTTGATGGTATCTTCCAAAACATTGATATTCGTATGAGGATTCAAGGCCACACCGGCTTTCATACCTTCGGCTTTAATGGCCTGTAGTGTTCGATGCAAATGAGTACAAGCTTCGTAATGTACCGTTAAAACATCACTACCTAGCTCCGCAAAGGTTTTGATATAGCGGTCGGGATCGACAATCATTAAGTGCACATCAATTGTTTTTTTAGCATGCTGAGCAATCGCCTTTAAAACAGGCATTCCAAACGAAATATTAGGCACAAATACGCCATCCATAATATCTATATGAAACCAGTCGGCTTCACTAGAATTTACCATTTCAATATCGTTTTGAAGGTTGGCAAAGTCTGCGGCTAAGATGGATGGTGCAATTTTTGTTGTGCTCATGTGTTCTGTATTATGATTACAAAAATAGGATAAAAAACAAAACCCCTACCAATTGGCAGGGGTTTTGTTTTTTTAACCTAAATAGGTTTTTAAAATTTTACTTCTCGACGTGTGTTTCAAGCGTCGGATGGCTTTTTCTTTAATTTGACGTACGCGTTCACGAGTCAGATCAAACGTTTCTCCAATTTCTTCTAAGGTCATTGGGTGTTGATTGCCCAATCCAAAATATAAACGAATTACATCTGCTTCTCTAGGGGTGAGCGTTTCTAAGGCACGTTCGATTTCGGTTCGTAAGGATTCATGCAATAAATCTCTATCTGGATTAGGAGATTCCCCACTGCGCAATACATCGTATAAGTTAGAATCTTCTCCTTCTACTAAAGGAGCATCCATAGAGACGTGACGTCCAGAATTTTTCATAGACTCCTTTACATCATTAATCGTCATGTCTAACTCCTTCGCAATTTCTTCTGCACTTGGAGGACGTTCATGAGATTGCTCTAAAAACGCATACGTTTTATTTATTTTATTGATCGATCCAATTTTATTTAAAGGCAATCGGACAATACGCGATTGTTCTGCTAAGGCTTGTAAGATAGATTGACGAATCCACCATACAGCATAGGAGATAAATTTAAAACCTCTTGTTTCATCAAAACGCTGAGCTGCTTTAATGAGGCCTAAATTTCCTTCGTTAATTAAATCGGGTAGGGTCAACCCTTGGTTTTGGTATTGTTTTGCCACAGAAACTACAAAACGTAAGTTCGCTTTCGTAAGTTTTTCTAAAGCAATCTGATCACCTGCTTTAATACGCTGCGCTAATTCAACTTCTTCATCGGCTGTAATTAAATCAACTTTTCCAATTTCTTGAAGGTATTTATCTAGGGACGCAGTTTCTCTATTGGTAACCTGCTTGGTAATTTTTAGCTGTCTCATTTAAAAGGTTTTATTTTTAAAATGGTTAGTTGGTTGTATCATTAGGTTATACGAGCGATTGTTACTAAATGTTACAAAAAAAACCGTTTTTAAATTTAAAAACGGTTTT
>TARA_B110000902_G_C14294287_1_pt1 | contig 10789 bp, 8 predicted proteins | sample TARA_B110000902 | Tara Oceans TARA_B110000902 (sample SAMEA4398009) | marine metagenome | biome: Polar Biome; feature: [SRF] surface water layer (ENVO:00010504); material: water (ENVO:00002006), including particulate matter (ENVO:01000060) such as... | depth 5 m | reverse complement strand
ATTCCGTATTTTCAAATGCAGCTAATAACACATCTATTCCTTTTTCTGCTGATAAACGTCCTACAAATAAAAAGTGATTACCCCTATTTAGTTCTTGTGTTTGTTCACTTATTTTTGTAAAATTTGGTTTCACCACTACTTGATGTGATTCCAATTCTAATTGAGATTCCAGCATCAGTTGTTTAGAAAACTCAGTTAAGCAAATGTACTTATCCACCATTTTAAACGTACCTATTTTTTTATGACACCAAAACACAATCGCCAACCAACACGTAAGTACAACCGAATTTCGATATACTCTTTTACGTACAGCAGACCAAGGAAATTTTTGCTGTAAGCTGTCTAAAAACAATTGATTATCATGCAATAAAATAGCGGAAGGGCATAATAAGCGATAATTATGTAACGTTTGTACCATTGGTACACCCATTTTATGAATTAAACGCATGATGAACGGCCCACTTGCAAAATGAAAATTATGGAGGTGAACTACATCTGGTTGAAATTGATTTATTTTGGAACGCACTATACGTCCTGCGCTTAAATTCCAAATGGAACCTAAGAATTGAAACATGCCTTTTATACCAGTCTGATTTTGAAAGTATAATACCTCAACGTCATGTGACTGTTTTAACAATGCAGTTTCTTGAATAACTACAGCATCTTCACCTCCAGATTGGGCATATTTGGTATGAATTATGAGAATTTTCAATTATTTAAGCATTAAGTACTTCTGTAATATCAGTATATACAGACGCTACAGTTTTCGCCCATGTATTTTCATTAGCAATTGAAAGACTTCTACCAGAACATTTAGCATAAAAATCTTTTTCCGTAGATAATTTTAATAAAAATTGAGAAAGGCTTGAGATTGTTTCTTCTTTATCAAAATTTTGCGAATTAACAATAGTAGGATAATTAGCTTTTAATATTTGACCTAATCCACCAATATTCAATGTAACGATTGGTAATCCAACTCTAAGTGCTTCTAAAGTAACTAAAGGACCTGCATCATGTAAACTTGGAAAAAGAAAAGCTGTTGCATTTTTGTAATGATCAAATAATTCTAATTGTGGAATTTGCCCAACAAAATTAACCTTATTTGCTATTTCTAATTCATGCGTTAAATTTTCCATTTCTTGCCTATATTTACCAGACCCTATGATTGTGAAAATTGAATTAGGGTGTTGTTTATTAAATAAATGAAATGATCGTATAGCCAACTCTAAACCTTTCCAATAGGTTAATCTTCCAACATATAAAATAGTCTTTACTTTTTCAGTTTCTAGCTTTTTAATTTCTTTACTTATTTCATCTGGAAATAAGCCAATATCAATTTTGACTTTAGTTTTTTCTATAAACTTATTTGGTATGTAACTCTTAGTTTCATTCGTTCTGGTAAAGATTATATCAGCATGGTTTAAACAATTCTTTAAACTTAACCTTTTTAAAGATAATTTATTCAACGTTGTTCTGATAAATTCAATACATCTATACTTATATGGCAAACCTGCTAGTAATAATTTTGGTATTGTTTCCCCCCCACCCAATGGTCCAAAAACAAAAGGTTTATTTAATTCATGAAGTCTAGAAGGTTGTCTAAAGACACCAAATGTAATATGATGAACGATATCATAATTATCAGGGTTAATATTATTTTTCACATAGTTTAAAAGTCCTTTTTGCCATAATTCATAATACAAATGTACACCCATCATTTTTTTCCTCTTAAATAAAAAAGAAGGTAAGTCATAATATTCAAATTGAATGGTTTCTAATTTCTTATTTTCAGAAACAATTTTATCAATATTCACTTTATTATTCGCTCTAGTTACAACTGTAACATTATAACCTAATTCATTAAGTGTAATTGCCCAATTCCATCCTATGCCTGGCTCAGAACCTTTATTAGGTTCACACGCATAGGCTGATAATAAAATTTTATTTCTTTTGGGCATAATCATTTAATTCTTTATAGTATGGTAGCAAATGTTCACTATTCTTTTCCAATTCTAATTTCAATTTAATAGCAGAAAATTCAAAAAGATAAGGTTTCCAGTCTTCAATCATTTGCGTATTAAAATAGCTAGTAATTAATGTCTTGTTTTCCTCAATAATTTTATGATTATGCTTTGTTGGTGATAATAAAAATGCAGTTTGAAAAATATAAGTGAATAAATCATAACCTATAGGCTGAACCCCACCCATTTCCCAATCATATACTTGTAATTCATTCTTATAGAACATCATGTTCCATGGACAAAAATCACCGTGCGAAAAGCACGTTTTAAGTTCAGAATTACACTCTTTTTTCGATACTATTTTTAATGTTACTAATGTATTTAACACACTCAATAGCTGTTTTTCAATATTTTGATTAGCTACGCGTTCTCCTTTTAGCACTGTTGTTTGAATAAACGTAAATTCGGTTTCATTTATATGTTGCTTTAATTGTGGAACAAAATCCAAGTCAACTAATTGTTTCAAAATTTCACCTTCATTATTTACATTTTTTCTTGATAAATCGGTATTAGCATATTTAATAAAAATTTCTTCTTTGGTTTTTAAATCCACACCTAAAATAGATATTTTTTGTTCAACACCTATTGTACCCCTATTAAAAGCTAATATAGTATCTTTATTAATGTATTCTTTTAATTGTACAATTGGTACAACCTCCTCAGGCTTGGTAACTTTACTTAATTTCCTAAATAATGCTACATTACACCATAACCACCATAATAATTTCCCTTTAAACGTATAAGGTTGATAAAAAGTAGTAAATATTTCATACTGTTTAAAACCAGTAGGAAATAAATATTGTTTACTAAACGGATTGAAATAAAAATAGTTCATTACTTATTTTTATAGCGTTTAGCAGTTCTTACTTTTAAATAATTGATAATTACCTGCTCAGTATCATACACTACTTTACTAGGAATTTGATTCCCATTAATAACAACCCCATTCTTTAATGTTTTAAACAAGTCTTGATAAGCTAATACTTGTCTTTTAGATTCTGCAGGTGTCACTTCCGCTTTTCGTTTTTGTATCACATCCCCAGGCACATCCAATAAAATCCATACATCTGGTTTTGGAATCATATAACCAATTAATTTTGTCCAAAATTGACTCGTCCCATTTCTATACCGTTTTGGATCAACCAAGATATCATGGTAATAGCGGTCAAAAATAACAAGCGTACTTTTAATCTTTAATGGATAAATTTTAAGCCAATACCCAATAGAATACAAGCCTAGAAAATAAAAAAGTTTAGCTAATGACCCAAAAAAACCTCTCGCTTTTTGACTATGAGGATCTATGGTTGGTGGCGCTCCTATACCCTCTTTGGGGAATAAATGATACTGCTTATGTTGACGGAATATTCCTGATAAATTATCTTTCATCCCATTAATAATAGTTGTTTTACCACTACCGTCAGGCCCCATAAACGCAATGACTAAACCTGTAGTTTTTAAAATTCTTAAAATTCTATTTTTAATTCTTGATAAAAAACAGAATACATTAAAGTTTAAATTTTGATGTAAATCATTTTTTAAATTGGAAATATTATTTTGGAAAATAACTTCATTACTACTATCCTTGAAAATGTTTTGAATAATTACTAAACTTTTCTTTGAAAAATAAGGAGTGATGGATGCTAAACATTTTTTTGGATCCAATTCCCATTGTTCTTTCAAATGTATATATTGATCTGCATCAAGACTTCCTTTGTCTATTTTTTTTAAAATATAATACACAAATTCTTTTTCTGGTGCCAATACGTAAAACCCTTTACTAGTCAATACCCTATTCACTAATAGATAATCCGCTTTTAAAAACAGACTACCATTTCTAAAATAATCAGCACAAACGTCTGGCATCATTTTATCATGCTTAATTCCGTTAGAAGCCGTAATAACACAAAAGTGAGCTTTTGCTTCATGTGAAATGATTTGTACCCAACTGATTTCAACATCTTTTAATAATCTCATAAATTCCCAAAAATCTGAAAATCGATTTGTTGGAATTATTATATCAATATCACTGTGTATATTATCCGGGTATAATTCCGTACGACCAGTTATTGCGTAAGGAATATTCGCCTTATTTAGTTTAGCAAAAAATTGGTTGAAAATTAATTTCATTTCTTGGGTTTATATAAAATATATACTGATAACCTTATACAAAATGATAAGATATTTTGGGGTAACGAAAGTTTTGAATTACTTCTAGATTTCCATCCCTCTTTAAGCTTGAGTGGTACGGACATTTGCCCACTAATACCGTCTAAACGATAGTTTACTATCGCTTTATCAACATAATAAAAGATACTCTTATCTCTTAAATATGACTCCAATACAAATTGATAATCTGACAAGGCTATTAACTCTATGTTATACAAATGCTTTTTGTATTCACTTCTAGCAATAAACATAGAAGGATGATTGTAGGTCATTCCATAATACTTAAATTTAAAAGCTGAAGGATTGTGTTTCTTTATCGTTTTAGTATCATTATCATCAATATCATAACGATTTGCGTGAAAAATAGTTTTTTTAGGGTGTTTTTGATACGCTGTAACCATTAATTCTGCAGCATTTAATTCATACCAATCATCACTATTAATCATACCAATTAATTCACCAGTTGCCATGCCAATACCAATATTCATGGCATCATATAATCCTTTATCTGGTTTACTATGCCAATAGGAGATATGCTTTTCATACTTTTTTATAATTTCTAATGTACCATCTGTCGAACCACCATCAATTATAATATATTCAATATTCTGATACGTTTGATTTATGACACTTTGAATGGTTTGTTCAAGGGTTTTGGCTCCGTTATACACAACTGTTATAATGGAAACTAATGGTGTTTGAATCATATTCTCTATTAAATTATACAGTCAAGTAATTGAACAATATTTAGTTGCGTTAGTTTATTAAAAATTAAGTCGATGTGAAAATATTTCTATAATGTTTTTCGTGTGATATTTATTTAATACCGATAAAATAGCTTCTTCTATAAATTGCCCTTGGTTTTAAAATGCTACTAATACTGATATTTCCATTATAAATTTATTTTAGCAAAGAATTAACCTTCTAAAAATACACTACTTTGTAGTATAGCGTTGTTTATAATTATTTGAGTTTATTTTTTAAACTTTTAAAAAAGTAAGGTGATATATAATTAATAAAAAAAATAAAACGTTGTTTTAAACTTATGTTTTTACTTGTAATAAGTGCTAGACTCTCTTTTTTTACTTCTGATTTTATACTCTGATAGAATAAAGGAGACGTGAATTTAGTTTCTACTACTATCGACATTAATAAGACTCTAAATGTATAAATTCTGACAACTAATTTCATCTCTTCTGCAACCTGTTCTTTCCAAAACTCTGTCAACAGTTTGTAAATTGTGAAATAGTATTCTGAGTTCTTTATATTCCAAGATGACATTATTGAATGTAAATTTCCTTGATAATAATTATATAACGGTTTTTTAATTAAAAATACATTGTCAGCATAATAAACTAGTCTCAAATTAAATTCTGCGTCTTCATGCAAAATACTAGGATAAAATTTTAATTGAAATTTCTCTAAAAGCTCTCTTTTGATAATATAACGTTGACTTGCTCCTACAGAATACTTTGTAATATATTCGCTTGCCGATAGAAAAACATCTTTATCTATTACTCTTTCCTCACGGTTTTTCTCTGAGTCATCATATGCGTATATTAAATTCGTAGAAATGACATTGTGTTTTTGCTCTAAGTATTTAAAAATAATATTTATACTATTTCCAACTATCCAATCATCGCTATCAATAAACCAAACATAATCTCCTGCTGCCTTTGCTAAACCATTATTCCTTGCAATACTTAATCCTTGGTTCGGTTGGTTAATAAGTTTTATATTTTCATGAAGCTTTATAAACTCATTAACAATATCAATACTACTATCAGGCGTCCCATCATTTACTATAATAACTTCGTAATCATCATTCGGTATATTTTGAATATAAATACTCTCTAAACATCGTTTAATATATTTTTCAACGTTATAAACGGGAATAATAATTGAAAGCTTCATAATAATTTCTTTTAATTTTTCTTATATTATTTTCTTTATTTAAAATATACAACGTTAATGCTATAATGATCATATTGCCCCCAATAAAAGCGGTTGGATAAAAAATAGTAGCAAAGATTAAATAAACATACCAACATTGTATATAATAATATTTAGGATTTATTTTTCTTCTAACTGATTCTTTTATAAGAATATATAATAAACTCATTGAAAACGAAAACCCAACAATAATAGCTAACCCTATAAAACCCAAATCAACCCAATTTATAGGAGTTACATTTACAGAAGCATCAGCCATACTATTCATTCGCCTACCGTATTCTGTATCACCTGGAAGTCCACTCCCTAATATAAATTCAATATTATTTTTAGCATGAGCATTAAGAAAATAATCTAATTGTACGAATCTTACATAAGATTCTTTTGAATTTTGATCTTCAATAGTTCTATTAATCGTATAATTAATTACCTTATTAACTTTTGGTATGTTTATTATTGCTATTCCACATAAAACAATTAGTAGTAAACTCACAAAATTTTTAACTGTAACCTTAAAATATTCATTTTTATATAACAGAAACATAATGGCTATTATTATGGCTATCATTATACTTCTAGACCCTTGTAATAAAAAATAAAAAGAAAGTAATATTGCTAAAAATAAAAATTTAACCTCTTTTTTTTCGTTGAATTTATTAATAGAAAATAATAATCCTAGAGACATAAATCCTTGCCCATAAAAAGTCCATCTAACCAAGTCTTCTGAATTAATACTAACATTTACATCAGAATTGAATATTTTAATTGGGTATAAATAATACTGAGCTACAAATAAAATAAACAATGCTATAGAAAATAACACAATTATCTTTTCAACTGATTTAATTGAAGCCCTGTAGGCTACTAGAAAATAATAAAAATAAATTTGAATTAAAAACAATGAAGTCTTTAAAGAAATTAATACATCTTGATTTCTAAAATAAGATGAAGAAATAAAATTAACAATTAATGAAATTCCAATAATGATAAAAAAAGAATCGAATTTAGTCGTTTTATGAAGTAAAATGGTCCCTCCGACACCAATAAATAACAATAGCCATTGTATTAATTTTACTCCGTTATCAATTGTTGAGAATGGAATAATAGATAAATTAAGGAAATCTAATTGTAGAACCAAAATTAATATTAGCAATATTATTTTACCCTTCATTTCTTAAATAATTTAGCAAATTTTTTTTTGAAATTCCAAAACAATTCTAGTGGAGGAATAATATTCATAAAAGGTAAAATTACCTTTGTAATCCTCAATATTTCTTTTATACGTTTTAAATGAAAATTATTTTTCAAATCTAAATTAACATTTAAATTTTCTTTGTAATTACTCAACTCAAATTCCCACCTAACTAAGATATTTTCAAATGAAAAATTTTCTTTTATATAGTTATGAATATCCGTATAATTATCATTTATCGTGCTTTGCTTAAGTGCTTTAATTAGATAACTTTCTAATTGTCGTTTATTTTTATAAAGAAATTTAGAATGGTTCACAGTGTCAATAAAACCTGGACATTTAATTGTAACTATCTCACAACCCATTAATTGCATCTCCAAAGCACTTATACCAAATGTTTCTGTATTACCTGACGGATTTGGCACTCCGACTTTACAATCTTTTAAAACATCATTTTTTTCAATCCCTAACGCTCCCAAAAAGTGTACTGATGGTAATATATTTTTATTTTCATCTGTAACAAAACCAATAAATTCATTCTCGTAAGTTTCTTCAGCTATTTCATATGTACCTAACTTACTATTTCTATCGTATAGTTTACCATTTCCAATAACATAAAGCTGAGCATCAGGTATTTTTTTTAAAACGTTCTTCCACGTTCTGGCTATCAAGTGAAAACCTTTTACAGGTACTAGACTACCCAAATATACAACCTTATTTTCTCGCGCCTTATTTAATTTAAACTTCTCCAAATAAAAATTCAACTCCTTTACGGGTATACCGTTATAAATAAAGATTGACTTGTTAAAAGATTTATGATCTCGATATAAATCGAGTGACTCTTTACCAACATGAACTATTCTTACAATATTCTTTTTTGATGAAAAATACTGTAAATCTTTATAAAGTATAAAGTTATGAGCCCAGATGAAATATTTAAGATTATTCTCTGTTTTATTGATAATCTCTTTTTCGTGATGCTTATAATCAATTATTAATATCTCAACATTATCATTTAAACAGGAGTTTACACAGTTTTCTAAATCCTTGACAACCTTACATTTCATATCAGGAAAAAAGCCATCTTCTTCAACATATAAAATAATATCTATATTATTTTTCCGCAAAGAAAGTAAATAAGAAATACATAGTATTTCATATTCAGACCCACCAATTCCTGGATTAGCATCAAGTACATTTGATGTATTTATACTACAAATTCCTTTGTTCCTTAAAAAAAAACCAACCGTCATAAACAATTCTACTTTACAATACCTACATAATGAATCACCTTCGATTTAATATAGTTTTTTTCTGAAAAATCTAATCCAACAAAATAAATCGCTGTTAATGATGTAATTACAGAAATACAACTAATAAGAAAAAATGATATTAAATTATCATTCAGTATATATTTAAGATATAATGGTAAAGGAATTGCAAAAGACATTACAAGTCCACACTTAAATATTACATTAATAAAGTATTCTTTTAATGAAATAAAAATCAATTGCTTAACAATTATTAATCTAACTACATACGCTACAATGGAAAAGAAAATATGCACTATGAAAACAGTATACGGTGCTCCTCCTAGTTTTAGAATTAAATACGAAAAAGGCAATATTAGCAGTAAAATACTTCCAATAATTAACTCAAACTTCTTTACTTTTCCCGTTGCCATAGCAGATATGATTAATGGATTAGAAATTGCATCAAATATTGATGTAATAAGTATTAATCTCAAAAAGATAGCTGTATGCATAGGCACTTCTTTTAACCATATATCTAAAACCACATTTGTTTCTAAAAATAAGGGTAAACAAATTACAAACAATAAAAAGAAAGTGAATTTGGTACTTCTAAATATCAAACTATACATGTAATGAAGCTCTTTAGAAGCATACGATTTTGTTATTTGAGGATTCAGTGCCATTTGAAAATTTACAAAAAACTGACTAATAACTCCCTGAACTTGAACTGCAATTCCTCTAGCTGCATTTACGACTGGTCCAAAGAAAATATTCAATAATATATTAATTCCTTGGTAGAAAGTCATGAATGAAAAATTACCAATTAAATTCCATCCTGCAAAAGCTGTCATTTCTTTGATTAAATTTAAATCGTATGTAAATCCTTTTAATTCTGTCTCTTTAAAATTCCTTTTACAATAAATAATATATATCCAACGAATACTAAGCTGGACAATAAAATATAAAAAAGAATAAAATATTAAATTATCAAATGAAGACAATGCTAATGACAATACAATTAGGAGCTTTAAAAAGACTTCAACAACCGAAATATAAGCAAAGGCCTTCATCCTTTCATGAGCAATAATTACCGCATTATAGGGTACACTAATTATTAATACCATCATATTTAATATCGCAAATTGATACACCCAAAATGCAGCTACAAATCTATCATCAGGTATATTCAACTGTGTATTAAGGAACCATAAACCTAATGTTTCACCTAAAATCAGAATAAATAATGCAATTACTGTATGAATAAACATGCTTATTGTAAATATAACTCTTAACTTTTCATTGTCATTTTTTTCTAATTCAAATGTCAAATATCTTTGCGTAGAAGAAGCCATTGCTCCATTTAAGAATAAAAAAGTTGACACTATTCCTCCTACTACGTTATATATCCCAAAATCTTCAATTCCAAGATACACCAGCACCAATCGACTCGTGTAAAATGAAATTGCCATCACAAACAACATCCTTATATAAAGGAGCATTGTATTTTTTGCGATTCTCTTATTGTTTTCTGAAGCCAAAACTTTATTTTAAATTATTTTGTTAAGTAATTGTACGTCTTTTGAATAACTTCCTTCAACTAATTATTTTTTAAAATTCTCCAAAAACCAGGCATAAGCACTTGCAATCCCTTGGTAAAAATCAATCTCTGCTTTCCAACCTAGGTTGTTTAATTTAGAAACGTCTAATAATTTACGAGGCGTGCCATTAGGTTTTGTGCTGTCCCAATTAATAGTACCCTTGTGGCCAACTATTTTTTGAATGGTTTCTGCGAGTTGTTTAATAGTTACATCGGTACCAGTGCCAACGTTGTATAAATGTTCGGGTAGTTTATTTTCAATAGCAAAAACAGCCGCTTTAGCCATATCATCCACATGTAAAAATTCACGCATAGGTGTACCAGAGCCCCATAGTTTCAGGGTGACGAAGTGATTCCGTGATTCCGTGATTCCGTGTTTTTTAAGAATTGCTATTATTGCTTCTTCGCTTACATTTCCATGAATACTCTCAATAGGTTTTTTGTTTAAATCGGCTCTTAAGGTATCCCAGTCCTTATTTTCTAATGCTTTTGCCAAATGAAATTTTCGCAACATAGCGGGTAATACATGAGAAGATTTTAAATCAAAATTATCAAAAGGTCCGTATAAATTGGTAGGCATTAGACTCACAAAGTCTTTTCCAAATTG
>TARA_B110000902_G_scaffold250773_1_pt1 | contig 10792 bp, 10 predicted proteins | sample TARA_B110000902 | Tara Oceans TARA_B110000902 (sample SAMEA4398009) | marine metagenome | biome: Polar Biome; feature: [SRF] surface water layer (ENVO:00010504); material: water (ENVO:00002006), including particulate matter (ENVO:01000060) such as... | depth 5 m | reverse complement strand
TTCAGTTGATGTAATTGCTTGCTGGTTAATGCTAACTATCTGGATTATTTATGAGGCGAAAAATCGACAGATAAAATATGGATGGATATGTCTTATTCTGGGATTATTCCCTGGCGTAGCTGTCGGTTTTGCCTTGTATTTAAACCTTAGATTTAGGCAGTTATCAACGTTACATAACTGATTAATAGCTAAGAATATATCGACAGCATGCTGTTATTTATGCAGATAGTTTGGTTATATGCTTTGTGTTATCAAAATATTAAAAGTTTACGATGGGCTTTAGGCCTGACTATATTGTTCTAATACCTGCTATCTAAGTGGCACTTTAGTGTGATGGTCACATTAGTGTAACAAAGCCCTATTAAGATGTTTGAAGCTATAGTCACAACTTCTTGTTTTGGGTTAATTATTGGGCTTGTTATGCATTTTAAAAAAATCACCAATGTCGATACGCCCTATGAAGGTGTAAGTGAAGCAGATTATCAAATTGAAAAGCATCGCTTGCAACTCGAAATTCTGCGAATTCAAAAGCGTATTATTCAAGAAAATAGACGATTAGTCATTGTTTTTGAAGGACGTGATGCGGCCGGCAAAGGCTCGACGATCAAACGTTTTATTGAAAATATGATTCCTTCCAGTTGCAATATAGTTGCCTTGGGTATTCCTACCCCTAAAGAATCAAAAAACTGGTTTAACCGTTATGAAAAAAATCTGCCCAAGCCGGGCAGTATTACTTTTTTCGATCGTTCTTGGTATAGCCGTGCGCTGATAGAGCCAACTATGGGCTACTGCAGTAAATCGCAATATAAATACTTTATGAGTAAGGTGTTGAATTGGGAGCACAAGCTGATAGAGCAAGAGGACATATTACTAGTAAAAATTTATCTATCAGTTGATAAAGAAGCTCAGTTATTTCGATTTGAAAACAGGTTAGATAATCCTTTAGCTTATTGGAAGTTTTCAGAAAACGATTTAAAAGCGTGGGAAAAATGGGAGTTGTTCACTCGCTTCAAAGAACAAATGTTTACTCATGCCTCGTCTGAGAAGTCGCCCTGGGTTGTTATTAACGCCAATAAAAAGCGCGAGGCACGGCTGACCGCCATGCTGCATATTGTACGTTTACTTGGCAAGAAAAAATTTGAAACATTAACTGGTGAAGATGTCACAAAGAGTTATAGTATCAAAATTGGAGGGGTTAAGTTTAGAGGGCTAAGCTCCCAGCAACATGCCGTACTAGAAGAGTTAAAAGAACAAGAAAGTTATTTCATTGATTTAGACGATAAGGCCGATTTTAAATAATGACAACTAATACTGTACCGAGCTTACAAGAAGCGATGGGTTTACCCGTAATAGAATCTGCAGGTGGCTTAGTTTGCAATAGTAGACATCATGTTTTACTGATGTTTAAACGTGGCAAATGGGATATGCCTAAAGGGCGGATTGAAGAAGGGAAAACATTGGAAGAGTCGGCGACTAGAGAAGTCGAAGAAGAAACTGGCTTAAAAGCTAAAAAACTTACCATTGAAGCAAAACTGACTCCTACATGGCATACCACCAGCCATAACAAAGTTAAGTATTTGAAGAAAACTCATTGGTATTTAATGCATTACGATGGCAGTGATGATGATACTTGCCCGCAAATAGAAGAGGGTATTATTGAATGTCGCTGGGTTCATCTTAGTGAGCTACCGCAATATCGTGAGTTGCTCCGAGCGCGGGTTAATTACGTTATCGATTTCTGGCATTCAAATATGGCCTATGTGCCTAGGCCCTAGCTGTCGAGCAGGCAATAATTAGTCGCTTAGTTTTATTTCAATAAATACCAATGCCTTAGCGGCACGCTCAATGTCTTGTTGATTGGGTATTTTGTCTTTGTCCAAACGCACGTCTGAAAAACTTGCACTGCGTGGTAACGCCGTTAAAAAGTCACTAAAGGCCTGGGCAATAGCTGCTTGGTCTTTGCTAATCACTATTGGTCTGCCGATTCGGCTTTTACCTTTAAGCAATAACTCTACCGACTCGACATCTTGTAAGTTTCGCCACCATTGATTTACATAATCAGTAAAACAATGGATAGAGCCATCTACAACGCGATAGCTAACCGGAGTTGACAGTGCTCGGCCGCTTTTACGCCCAGTAAATTTCAATAACACAATATCGCCGCTCATTATGAAATGTAGTGGTGAGTTAAGCAGCATTTTTACTATCGGATTAAGAACTTTAAAAATTGGATTAGCCATTTGGGTGCCTCTTGTTAACGTGCTCTTTTACGCAGCATTACTATTTGGCAGATCACTCCAACCATATAGATCACTAAAAATGCCAGATAAAAACCACGCAGCAGTGGATCTTCAATGTTGGTAACAATCGGGGCGTCAGTTGGTAGACGCATTAAGCCGTCAGTAATAGCCGGAATCATATGGAACAAAAACGTCGCTGAAAAACTAATAGCTTGGAGGTAAGGCGACAGTTTGCCAAATAATTGTTCCTTTTCAGCCAATACGCCGACGGCTAAGGCCAGTAAGGTTAAAATAGCCAATACATGAGCAGGGTTAAAACCGCCTTGGTGGAAAATAAACAGAGCAGTTGCTGCGGTAACGAAAGTACAAACTAGGTATATTTTACCAGAGCTTTGCTCAAGGCTAATCAGTTTGTATTTAACTAAGGCGGTAACCCCTGAGACTAAGGCAATAATGCCTATAATAGTATGAAACCAACCGAATAGACTTATCTCTGACATGACAAACTCCCGCTAATTATTTTTATAAAGCGCATTGGATAGGCTGATATCGCACTAAAATAATTATCCAAAACCACCAGCCATAAGCTGGCGGCTTGCATTACTACTTTTTATCAAAGTCGCTCGCGTTGTGGCGCTCTAGCAACTGGCCTGCTTCTGCCCCCCAAGCGCGGTTTACCATGCGGCCGCGTTTGACCGCCGGGCGATCATGTATCTGCTGTGCCCAACGCGCTACATTGGTATAACTTTCCACGTCTAAAAATTCTTGTGCATCATACAGATTGCCAATCACCAGCATGCCATACCAAGCATAGTTAGCCATGTCTGCAATGGTGTAGTCGTCGCCAATTAAAAACTCTCGCGTTGCCAGATTGTTATCTAATACATCTAACTGACGTTTTACTTCCATCGCATAGCGGTCAATCGGATATTGGAGCTTTTCCGGTGCATAGGCGTAAAAATGTCCAAAGCCGCCGCCAAGAAATGGCGCACTGCCCATATTCCAAAATAACCAAGACAGGCATTCGGCTCTTGCTGCACCTGCAGTCGGTAAAAAGGCACCGTATTTTTCAGCAAGGTAAACCAATATGGCACCAGACTCGAAGATCCGCGTCGGCGGAGTAGTGCTGTTATCCAATAACGCAGGTATTTTTGAATTCGGATTTATTGATACAAAGCCGCTACTAAATTGTGAGCCTTCAGATATATTGACTAGGTAAGCATCATATTCTGCGTCGGTTTTACCCAGCGCCAATAACTCCTCTAATAGTACCGTCACTTTTACGCCATTAGGGGTTGCCAGCGAATACAGCTGCAAAGGGTGGTTGCCAACAGGCAGGTCTTTGTCGAAGGTAGAGCCAGAGATAGGGCGGTTAATATTGGTAAATTTACCACCGCTTTGTGAATTCCACGTCCAAACTTTAGGTGGTATATATGTCGTTTCGGTCATAGTGTACTCTTCAAGGTATAGGTATATTGCACATAATCTAATAACAGAATAAGAGTAGCGGATATGAAAAACAAGACGCATAAGCTAACTAGTGTCACCGGCCTAGTATTAATGGCGTTAGCGGCTAATCAGGCGGTGGCACAGCAGCCAGACAAACTACTTTGGGGCGATACCCATTTACATAGCTCGTACTCAGTTGATGCCTATATGGCTGGCAACCGCTCAGCCGACCCTGACGTTTCCTATCGCTATGCCAAAGGCGAGCCGGTGGTTCACCCCTACAACAAAACCCGAGTACAAATTCAGCAGCCATTAGATTTTTTGTCAGTGGCAGACCATGCCGAGTATTTAGGCATTGTGCCATTGGTAATGAGTGGTGAGGCTGACACCAGTGAGATGGGTTTATTCGCCAGAATTAAATCATTGTTTGCGGTAATGGTGATGAATTTCATTATTGAAGACCCGCTAGATGGCACCAAATTCTTTACCGGCTTATTGCCAGTACCCGAAATAGTATCGGGTGATACCGCCGACCCAATCCAGGCGGCAATTGATGCCGGCACTGACGGTGGTTTAGAGACCGTAGGTTTAGTCGATGATGAAACCGCAGTGCGGCTCACTGCTTCCCAGTGGGAACGGTCAATGCAAGCGGCTGACCGACATTATCAACCCGGTGTATTTACCACATTGGTAGGATGGGAATGGACTCAAACAGCCAGTGGCGCAAATTTACATAGAATTGTTGTCTCTGACACCGATGGTAAAACTGCCAGCACCTTTGACCCTGTGGGCTCTGACGATGCACCGTACCCAGAGCAACTGTGGGATAAGCTAGCAGAAATATCCGCCGAAACAGGCGCAGACTTTGTATCGATTCCCCATAACTCTAATTTGTCTAAAGGCTATATGTTCGCTAAGCGCCAGCTTAATGGTGATGCATTTGATAGCGCTTATGCCACTAAGCGTGCCAAGTGGGAGCCATTGGTCGAAGTCACTCAAATTAAAGGCGATAGCGAAACTCATCCTGACCTAGCGCCAACTGATGAATTTGCTGATTTCGAGCGCTTTAACTTTTATTTGCAAGCCGTGCCTCAAGCGCAGGGCTATAAAGCGCAGCAAGGCGATACCATTCGTAGCGCTTTAAAAGCAGGCTTAGAGCTTGAACAGGAATTAGGTGTTAACCCCTTTAAATTTGGCATGATCGGCTCTACTGACTCACACTCAGGTATGGCCTCTGCAGAGGAACCAAACTTTTGGGGCAAAGTGTCTGTTGATTCTGTGCCAGAAAATAAACGCCGTAACGATGCGGGTAGTGAAGACATATATTCCAACGGCATAGACAGCTTTAATGGCTGGAATATGTCAGCCGGTGGCTTAGCTGCCGTGTGGGCGGTTGATAACACCCGCGAAGAAGTTATAGCTGCCATGAAGCGGCGTGAAACTTACGCGACTACCGGGCCACGTATTAATGTACGTTTGTTTGCCGGCTGGGAGTTTAGTGAAGCCGATCTAGCTAGCGATGATATTGCCACTATCGGTTATGTCAAAGGTGTCCCTATGGGCGGCGAGCTAAACGCAGCGGCTGAAGGCGTTGCGCCGAGTTTTCTGGTGAGCGCGGTAAAAGGTGGTTTAGACCATAATTTAGATCGCATTCAAATTGTAAAAAGCTGGTTGGATGTCAATGGCAGTGCGCAGGAAAAAATATTTAACGTAGCCTGGTCAAAAGGTCGTGAGTTAGACGCTGATGGTAAGTTAACCGCCGTTGGCAACACTGCCAATATTCGTACCGGCAAAACTGCCAACACTATTGGCGCAGACCAGTTAGCAACCGTATGGATTGATCCAGAGTTTGATGCCGGTGCTAACGCTATGTATTACGCGCGAGTGCTGCAAATTCCAACCGTGCGCCACTCGCAGTTAGATGCCATCGCTCTCGGAATTGACACCCCATATGAAGGCCCCGCAACCATCCAAGAGCGTGCTTACACGTCGCCAGTTTGGTATAACGCTAGCCTGTAGGGTTTAGCTGGTGACTAAAGAAGATATTTTTCCGTTAATAATTTACGGTTGTGACATATCGTATTTTACCGGAAAATTAGAAAATTACTTTCGACTAAAAGGGTTGCCTTACACCTTGCATGCTATGCAAGGCCCAGCCGATTTTAAGTTAGTGAAGCAAAAAACTGGCGTAGAGCAAATGCCTGCTTTACAGCTGGGTGATGGCCGCTGGATGACAGACTCAACTAAAATCATTGAGTGGTTTGAACAAGTGTTTCCAGAAACATCAGTAGTGCCGCTAGACCCGTTGCAAGGTTTTATTAGTTTATTGTTAGAAGACTATGCCGATGAATGGTTGTGGCGTCCTGCTATGCACTATCGCTGGCACTACCCTGAAGGTGCTCATCACTCAAGTAGACATCTGGTCGACGAATTAGCTGGCAGTATTCCTTTGCCAGGTTTCTTGAAACGCTGGGCAATGCGCATGCGTCAGCGCAATGGGTACACCACTGGCGATGGTATTAATGCTGACAATGTGAAAGGAGTAGAAGATATTTACCTGCGCAGCTTACAGCAGCTTGAAGCGATATTTAAACAGCGGCCATTTTTGCTAGGCGACAAGCCAAGTCTTGCGGATGTTGGTTTTGCTGGGCCCTTTTTTAGACATTTTGGTTTAGACCCTGTTCCACAAGAAATAATGCGCCAGCAAGCACCCAGCGTGTTCGAATGGGTCGCTAGGTTGTGGAACACCAAATTAGAGAGTGATAACAGCAGCTATGTTGATGGCATACCTGAAGACTTAGGCCCACTGTTAGATGAAATTGGAAATAGCTATCTGCCATATTTAGGTGCCAATGTAGACGCCGTTGCCGCCGGTAAAAAGCGCTTTGATACTGAAATCGGCGGGGTAAAATATGTTGGCGCCAGATACTCTCGCTATCGCGTGTGGTGTTTACAAAACATTAGAGACAGTTACAACGATTTGCCTGAGCCTGTAAAAAGTGAGGCTAAAGAACTATTAGAGCTACATAATTGTTGGGAGCCACTATGGCGTCATCAACAATTACCCCTGCTAGACGGACAAGAGGAAGGTTTGCCATTCAAAGGAGACACAAAAATGGTTGGTGCTAACGAATAATATTTTTTTGTTCTAGTTTAGCGATTTTTGGCCGTCACGGTTACAATGTCGACCTTGCCAATAGACTACTTATCAACTCTAACCTATGCCGATAAAAATCACACTGCTGTTACTTAGTTTGCTGCTGCAAACTGGCTGCGTTATGCAGCTGCATGAGCGTATCCCCGATCGAGATTCCGCCTCAGCCAAGCCATGGCAGTTGCGCTGTGAAGTCGCTCAGTCAGCAATGCCAACGTCAGTAGATAAGCTGCGTCAGGTCAAAGGTAAATGGTTGTGGGCGCAGGACGATAATGGCAACCCAGTAGAGCTAGCTGGTAACTTAGAAGACGGCTTTTATGTGCTGACAGGCTTTGCCAATAATGACGCTACCCCGAGTACTGAGCTATTTAGACAGCAGTGTTTAATGACATTAGCTGAGCAACAATTTACCGATCCGACAACTTTTATTAACATCCGTGCAGCACGCCGTGGTGAGGGTATTAATCTAGCTATTGTGATCCCCGCTGAAACTACTCAGCGCATGGTGTTGTTCGGTGACAGCTTGTCAGACACCGGTAGATTAAAAAAACGGCTAATCGTGTTCCCTGAGTCACCTTATTGGTTAGGGCGCTTTAGTGATGGGCCGGTATGGATAGATTATTTAGAAGCGTTTAATCATGTTGCAGTTCAAAACCACTCTTATGGTGGTGCGTTTACGGTTGATCATCGAGCTATTCCCGGTGAAAGCGTATTAGACAAAATAAAGGAAGAGGGGCAGCTTTTTGTCAGTGGCAGTATAGATCTGCAAGTGAGTGACTATATTGACCTCCAGTTGACTAGCGGCAGCCTAAAAGCAGTAGAGGCAACGACCTTTGTGTTATGGAGTGGCGCCAATGACTATATATCTAAAGAGCCAATTAGCGGTGTTATTGACACCTTTTTAAATACCTCTAAAGGTGCCCCCGGCTATAAAGAAATGGTAGATGAAACCATCCTGGCGCTTGAGCGGTATGTGAGACGTTTATACGCCATTGGCGCAAGACGGTTTATTTTGATGGACCTGCCTGACTTAGGCGAAACGCCAGTGGTGTTGCAGAATGAATCCTATATGAAGGGTAATTCAGAGCAATCTGACCAGCAGCGACGAGCGGAGCTGTCAAAGCGTTTGAGTGCTTTGTCTGCTGACCACAATATAGCGATTATCGAGATGCTTGCGCGCGTAAAAGTACAGTTTGATGATGTCGCCATAGCATTGGTAGAAACTAGTAAGCATATAGCCGAAATTTCTGTTGCACCAAATGGTTTTGATTATGGATTTGCCTTAGAGAAAAACAGTAAGCCGTTATTGTTAGCAGGTCGCAGTAAATTAATTCAGGACAACTGCTATTCTGGAGGCTATCTTGGCACTAGAAAATCAGCCACTGTTTGTAGCGATCGGCAAAGCGCTATGTTTTGGGATGTTGTTCATCCAACAACGCTCTCTCATTGTTGGCAGACCTATATGATAGTCAAGGATTTAGCCAAAGTAGGGTGGTATGGCGAGTTGTCACCGTTAGCAGATTATAAAAGTTGGTGTAAAAGAATTGCTAATGACAACGGCGTAGCCAATGATAAAAAATGGCTGCTGCGCGGTTTGACCACACAAAGTGGTCGTTAATATTAACGTAAAATTACGGAGGCATTATGAGTAGTAAAACATGGCAAGTATATTTGTCAGGCGAGATTCATTCAGATTGGCGCGAACGTATTATTGATGGCGCCAGAGCTAAAAATTTAGCCATAGAATTTGCCGGCCCCAATACTGACCATGACAGTAGTGATATGTGCGGTGTTAATATATTAGGCGCCGAAGATAAAGCCTTTTGGCAGGATAGACTGGGTGCGAATATTAATGCTATCAAAACCACCACCTTGCTAAAAGATGCTGATATTGTTGTGGTGCGCTTTGGCCCAAAATATAAGCAATGGAATGCGGCATTCGATGCAGGCTATGCAGCAGCATTAGGTAAGCCGTTAATTACTTTACATGACGAAGAGCACAATCATCCGTTAAAAGAAGTAGACGCGGCGGCTAATGCGACTGCAAGAACCCCTGAGCAGGTTGTGGCGATACTGGGGTATGTTTTAGCGTAGCGCTACCAGGTATCTACAGTCCTTTTATTGGGAGCAGCACAGCGCTTAACGCTAGCCGCTTTCATAGCCTTGAGCACAACACTGCGTGTATCTATCGGGTCAATCACTGCATCAATCTCTAAATAAGCTGCAGCTTCAGTGGCCTTGCCTAGGTCGTACATCATTTCTACTAAGCCATTAAACAGCTCTTTTTTTGCAGCGGGATCAGTTTCTGCGTCTAGCTCTTTTTTAAAACCTAGGTTTACCGCCCCTTCTAAGCCCATACCGCCAAACTCGCCGCTTGGCCATGATGCTGAATACGACGGGTTAGCAAAACTACCGCCTGCCATCGCCATGGCGCCAAGACCGTAGCCTTTGCGTAAGAATATAGTGACAAGTGGCACTACTATCGAGGCACCAGCAACAAATAAACGCGACAGCCGGCGCACCGCTGCCTCTTCTTCGTTGTTGGGGCCAACCATAAAACCGGGAGTGTCGCAGAGGGATAAAATAGGCAGGTTGTAACCGTTACACAGCTGTATAAAGCGCGCGGCTTTTTCGGCGCCAGCTGAATCGATTGCGCCGCCAAGTACTTTACAGTCGTTGGCAATTAAGCCCATGGCTTTGCCTTCAATACGGATAAACGCGGTGACTATGCCGCGGCCGTCATTATTACGTAACTCAATACATGAATTGGTGTCAGCAATAGTGCGAATGATTTTTCGCACATCGTAAACATAGCGTCTATCTTCAGGCATTAACCGTTGCAGCTCGCTTTGATCAGTGCATTTCCAATTGTCGATATCGCCTTGAAATACCCCAAGAATTTTTTTCGCAATGACAGTAGCGTCGGCTTCGTCTTTAGCCACAATATCTACCACACCATTTTTGCTTTGTACGTCAATTGGGCCTATCTCTGTTGGTTTGAACGACCCTAGACCACCGCCTTCAATCATGGCGGGGCCGGCCATTCCAATCCAGCTAGATTCGGTTGCGATAGTAATGTCGGCACAACCAAATAATGCGGCGTTGCCTGCAAAGCAATAGCCGTTGTTGACGGCAATGCGCGGCACTACGCCACTAAGTGCTGCCCATATGGCAAACGATGGAATGTTCAACCCAGCAATTTGGGTTGTTACATCGGTGTCCCCAGGTCTGCCGCCACCACCTTCTGTATACATGATGACCGGCAGTTTCTGGTCTCGAGCAAGGGTAAGAATACGGTCTAACTTTTTGTGATGAAAATAACCTTGAGTGCCGGCCAGTACCGAGTAGTCGTTGATGATAACGGCGACATTGCAGTTGTCTGGGTGTTGCGCTCCGTTAATAGTTGCGGTGCCGGTGATAATGCCGTCGGCAGCAGTCTTTATATACAAATCGTCTTTGTCGATGCGCGCGCGTTGGGCGGCAACCGCTAGCTGACCGTATTCGGTAAACGAGTTTTCATCGACAAGGTCAGCTAAGTTTTCTCTGGCCGTTCGATAGCCTTTGGCGTGACGTTTTTCTGTTGCCTCACTGCGGCCGTCATCAAGGGTATTTAAATGGCGCTGTCTTAGGTTTGTTAGGTCTTCACGCTCGGTAGTTATTTTCTTCTCTGTCACGTCAGGTATTCCAATCGCTTATTAATAGACGGCTACTTTAGCGTATTTGACGGCTTGCTGTAACGCTTGTTATCAACATGACAATTGAGTTATGCGCTTGACCAAGGCCGCATCACCATTGATGATTGTAGGACTAATAATAACGGCGAGATTATAAAATGCGTATTGTATTAAGTGCTTTGATTCTAACGGTTGTGATTACGGGTTGCGACGGTTCTTCTGACAATAATTCGAGTGCAATAATACCAACGACAGAGTCTTATGAGGCGACCATA
>TARA_B110000902_G_scaffold135927_2_pt1 | contig 10792 bp, 9 predicted proteins | sample TARA_B110000902 | Tara Oceans TARA_B110000902 (sample SAMEA4398009) | marine metagenome | biome: Polar Biome; feature: [SRF] surface water layer (ENVO:00010504); material: water (ENVO:00002006), including particulate matter (ENVO:01000060) such as... | depth 5 m | reverse complement strand
ATCACATCATCAAAAAATGACTGCATATCCTTACCTGCTACTTTAGTACACACTGCTATGAACTCAGCATGCGTGAACCCTCTGTCTTGTTTCTTATAATATTCCTTGTATAGGGTAGTCATTACATCATCCAAGCAATTTTTAGAATTGGCTCTGATTTCTAAATCCAACATCGCTGCGGCTATCATTCCTTTGTTGTAATAGCTTACCGTTTGATTCATGCTTTCCTCATTGGGCAAGTAAGCTTTAATCCAAGTTAGCATACTACTATGAGCAAGACTCATTACATCTTTACCCGGAGAATTTTCTAACCTATTAATTTGACTACTAATTACTCCCAGATACTCCTTCCTGTCCATCTTACCTATTTTATACAGTGTAAGATCGTCATAGTATGAGGTAATCCCTTCTGCTATCCAAAGCATGTCTGTATATACTTCTTTGTTATAGTTAAAGGGCCCAAGTTGAATCGGGCGTATACGCTTCACGTTCCACAAGTGAAAATATTCATGTGCTATGAGTCCTAAGAAACCTCTGTATCTACCCGGATTGGTATAGTTCCAGCGGGGCATTACACTTGTTTGGCAATTTAAGTGCTCTAAACCTCCGCCACCGCTACCTACATTATATATGAAATGTATGTATCTATCCGAGGGATGCTCTCCCATCATTGCTACTTGAAAGTCACTTATTTTTTTAAAATCTTCCCGAATGATATCTAGATCATAGTTTCCTTTGCCTATCATCACTACTTTGTGAGGAGTACCACCACTTGTATATTCGGTAGCATCAAAAGTGCCCAGAGCTATTGGAGAATCTGCGAGCAAATCATAATTTTCACAGGTAAAAACATACCCTGCGGCTTTGTTTTGAGGCAAAGCTACTTCTACATTTCTCCACCCAGAATAGGGCACTATTTTGAGCACAATTTCTTCCTGCTCGTAGCCATCTAAGTATCCGAAAGCGGACACACTGTGCAGAAAAGCGTAGTTCTCATCAGCATAACTCTCTCTGGCACTTATTGCAAAACAATATACGTCATAACTCAACGTAAGCATACGCTTACCCTTTGTATCAATTCTCCACGTATTCTTATCTGTACGTGTCACTTTAGTTTCTCCAGCTTCTACATTTTCATACCCTTTACTAAACTCTCTTACTTTGTAAGAACCGGGAGTCCATACGGGAACTTTGAAATCTACAAAATCTTTGCCAGCAGCATCAAACTGAATAGCAACGGTTACGTAATGCGATTTTACTTTGTCAAAACTTACAGTATAATTAGTGGCCATAGTACGTATCGAAAATAGTGCGAATAATGCGATTGCAATGAGTTTTTTATGCATAGGGCAAATGTGTCATTTTTTTTGGAAACAATAGAGCTTGTGCACTATGTACTTATTAGCTTTTTACGTAAATGATCAAAATTTTAAAATCCATTTTCGCGTGACAGCAAAATACCGGATCACAAATATCACTGCCATGGAAAACAGCATATTTAGAGTAAAGGGCACATGCAACATTTCGAGCAAGAGATAAACTAGACCACCTGCCACACACGTACTGGCGTATATTTCTGACCTAAAAATAAGGGGTACAATATTACTGAGTACATCGCGTATCACGCCTCCAAATACTGCTGATACTACTCCCATCAGTATGGCCACTGCTGGGTTCAATCCTACTTCTAGGGTAGTTTGAAGTCCGAGAATAGTAAAAACGCCTATGCCAATAGTATCAAATATAAACATGCTTTTGCGTAATCTCTGAATATATTCTTTGAACAAATAGGATACCAATAATGCCCCTAAAATAATCCAAAGATAATTAGCGTCGAGCATCCAACCTACGGGTGTTTTGCCAATTAGTATATCACGCAAGGTGCCACCTCCTAGTGCTGTGATAAAAGCAATAATAGATGCTCCAACCACATCAAACCCATTGTCTATAGCCGTAAGCGTGCCACTTATGGCAAACACAAATACACCTATTACATTCAAAACATAAACCCAATCCATTCGAACGTCAAAAAAACAACTTATTAACTGATAAAAGAATAAATATGCGTATTCGAATGATGCAAGAGAGTAACAAGTCAGTTACTCCTATTGCTTTAGATTACCAAAAACACTATTATTACACCACAAAATGAAAGACCTGCAATTCCCTATTCAATTAACCTTTAATATAGGTACACTGTCAAATGATTTTAGTGCTGTAGATGCAAATGGACGAACCCTTGCATATGTAAAGCAAAAGCTATTCAAACTAAAAGAAGACATTAGCATATTTAGCGACGAAAGCAAAACGGAGTTGTACTACAGAATAAAAGCGGATCGTTGGATAGACTGGTCTGCGGCCTATAGCATTACCCATGCAGATGGAAGAGAACTGGGTAAGATTGCCCGCAAAGGATGGAGATCACTCTGGAAAGCAAAATACCTACTCATAGATCAGCACCAAAAAGAGCAATTTACTATAGAAGAAGAAAATGGCTGGGTCAAAGTATGGGATAATCTACTGGGAGAAATACCCATACTAGGGATGCTTACGGGATACTTTTTTAATCCATCCTATGCAGTGACCAATCTGAACGGCAGAAAAGTAGTTCGTCTAAAAAAGCAAGCATCTTTTTTTGGCAGAAAATTTGAAATAACCAAACTCGACACTATAGACAATGATGATGACGAGCGGGTAATTCTCGGTTTGATGATGATGGTTTTATTAGAACGACGCCGCGGCTAGAAATAGAGGCTTTGAGCTACTCTAAACGTATTGGCGTGTGCTTCTATGATATCTTTTATCTGAACAGAATAACCACCCCCCATACTTACGGCTACGGGAATACTGTGTGCTATAGCTTGCTCAAAGACAAAACGATCTCGCTCCATGCAGCCCGCTCTGGTTACTCCTAGCCTACCCAGCTTGTCCGTACTTATTATATCTACTCCCGCTAGGTAAAGCATCAGATCAGGTTTCACCTGGTTGATCAATCGAGGCAAATGGGCTTTTAGCAGTGCCAAATAATCTGCGTCTTCTATTCCGTCATCTACACCTATATCCAAGTCACTTTTCTCTTTGCGTAGCGGATAGTTCTTTGCCCCGTGCATACTGAAGGTAAATACTCTCGGATCATTCTCAAATATTTTGGCATTGCCATTTCCTTGGTGTACATCCAGGTCTACAATCAAAATTTGCTTTACTCTTCCTTCAGCCAGCAACACATTTGCTGTGATAGCAAAATCATTGAAAATACAAAACCCTTCTCCCCTATCTGCATACGCATGATGTGTGCCACCTGCTATATTCATGGCCACACCATATTGCATAGCATAGCTGGCACATTGCAGTGTACCATTGGCTATATGTTTGCCTCTTAAGATTAGCTCTGGCCGCATCGGAAACCCAATAGCTCTTTGCTCCTTGCGATCGAGTAGATTGTTATTCAGCTTGTGCAAATACGCTGACGTGTGCGTGAGTAGTATCTGCTCATCACCCAAGGGTTCTGGATGAAAAAAATTATCTTCAGTAATCGTTCCTTCATGCAATAGCTGCTGAGGTAGCAGTTCATATTTATCCATAGGAAATCTATGCCCTGCGGGTAAATCGTATTTATATATGGGTGAATAGGCAATTTTTAGCACAGTAAAATAACCTTCGAAGTGTCATAAATGTTCAATAAACGCTGTAAATAAGGGTATAGTTATTGTTTTTCTAATAAGAATGGTACTTTTGCAGCCATTTTTTTCGTAAAGGAGGACATGATACATTGATAAATAACACAAACGAAAATCAAGATCCAATCTTGAATGACGCTACTGAAGCCAAGGATGCTACAGTTGAAGCGACAACAAACGATGCTCCGGTAGAAGCTACTGAATCTACCGAAAACACACACGTTTCTGAAACACCTGTTCACAATCCTGATTCCTTTGATTGGTCTCAAGATAAAGCTGGATTTGGTGCGTATGACGAGTCTCAAAACAAAGACATGAAAGACCTGTATGCTAACACTATTAAGCAAGTAGATGAAAAGACACTTGTAATGGGTAGAGTAGTAAGCATTTCTTCTGACGATGTTGTGATAGACATAGGATTCAAATCTGATGGTCTAGTCTCGTTAACAGAATTTAGAGATACTCCAGACCTAAAAGTAGGTGATGAAGTAGAAGTGTATGTAGACGAAACAGAAAACGTTCTAGGACAACTTGTTCTTTCTCGCAAGAAAGCTATCGCTGAAGGTGCTTGGGAAAGAATCCAGAAAATCATGGAGAATGGTGAAATCGTTAAAGGTTACATTCAATCAAGAACCAAAGGTGGTCTTGTAGTTGACGTGATGGGAATGGATGCGTTCCTTCCAGGATCTCAAATAGATGTTAAACCAGTGAGAGATTACGACCAGTACGTAGGTAAAACTATGGAATTCAAGGTTGTAAAAATCAATGAGGTTTACAAAAACGTAGTGATATCGCACAAAGCGATTATCGAAGATGACATTGAAGCTCAAAAAGCAGAAATGATATCAAAACTAGAAGTAGGACAAGTACTAGAAGGTACCGTGAAGAATATGACTTCTTTCGGTGTATTCGTAGACCTTGGTGGTCTAGACGGACTACTTCACATCACAGATATATCTTGGGGTCGTATCAACCACCCAGAAGATGTACTTGAGTTAGATCAGAAAATACAAGTTGCTGTTCTTGAGTTTGATAACGAGAAAAAACGTATCTCTTTAGGTATGAAACAACTTACTGCTCATCCTTGGGATAGCATGAAAGAACTCAAAGAAGGTGAGAAAGTTAAAGGTAAAGTTGTAACTGTAGCAGATTACGGAGCATTTGTAGAGATAGAAGCAGGCGTAGAAGGTCTTATTCACGTTTCTGAAATGTCTTGGTCTCAGCACTTACGCAACCCATCTGATTTCATAAAAGTAGGTGACGAAGTAGATGCAGTAATACTTGATATAGACAAAGAAGAGCATAAGCTTTCTCTTGGTCTTAAGCAACTTACTAGCGACCCTTGGGATAAGATTGAAGAAAAATACCCAATGGATAGCAAGCACACAGGTATCGTACGTAACCTTACTAACTACGGTTTATTCGTAGAACTAGAAGAAGGTGTAGACGGTCTTGTACACGTTTCTGACCTATCTTGGTCTAAGAAAATAAAGCACCCAGCAGAATTCACTAAGAAAGGTGAAGAACTTGAGGTTGTTGTATTGGAAATAGACAGAGACAACAGAAGATTAAGTCTAGGACACAAGCAAATCGATGAGAATCCTTGGGATACTTTCGCTAGCGTGTTCACCCTAGGTTCAGATCACGAAGGTGTAATTTCTGAAATCAATGACAGAGGTATTATTTTGACTCTTCCTTATGGTGTAGAAGGATTCGCTCCTAAAAAGCACATGAAGAAAGAAGACGGTACTGAAGCGAAGATGGACGAAACATTGAACGTTAGAGTAATCGAATTTAACAAAGATGCTAAACGTATCCTTGTTTCTCATACGGATATCTGGAAAGAAGTAGAAAGAGCTCAAAAATCTGAGCAACAAGCTGACACCAGACGTAAATCTGCAAATACTAACAAGTACGTAGACAAAATGAACAAAGGAACAGAGCGATCTACCCTTGGTGAATTAGATGTACTTGCAAATCTTAAAGCTCAAATGGAAGCATCTCCTGCTAAGAAGGAAGCTCCCAAAAAAGAGGCTCCAAAGAAGGAAGTTAAGAAAGCAGAACCAAAAGTTAAAAAAGCAGAACCTAAGGTTGAAAAAACAGAAGAAGTATCTAGTGATTTAGGTACTATGACTGTAGCTCAACTTAAAGCCCTTGCCAAAGAAAAAGGTATCACAGGATACACTTCTCTTAAGAAAGCAGAGCTTGTAGAAGTTTTGAGTAAATAAGCTTTTCTAATCATAATCTAAAGTCCCGGCCAAATGGTCGGGACTTTTTTTTGTCCTTTTGTTTGCGACATCGTTGGGTAGTAGATTGAAAAAACAGATATTTGACCCAAGATGAACTACTGGTTAATAAAATCTGAACCTTTCAAGTACAGTTGGGACCAGATGGTCGAGGATAATTCTACCTACTGGGACGGAGTAAGAAGCTATCCCGCTCGCATCCAACTGAGAGCTATGCGAGATGGAGACATTTGTTTCTTCTACCACAGCAATGTAGGAAAAGAAATAGTAGGCTTATGCCGCGTGATTAAGGAAGCATACCAAGACCCTACTACCGATGACGAGAAATGGGTTGCGGTAGATGTACAAACCATAAAGCCCCTAAACAAGCACGTAACGCTTGCTCAAATAAAAGCAAATGAAACACTGGCCAATATGGCTCTTGTAAGACTAGGCAGACTATCTGTAGGACCAGTAGAGGATTTTGAGTTTGACGAAATAATGAAAATGGGTGAGACTAAACTATAACGTATGAAGAGGATAATACTAGAACATCGACAAGTAGACCTTATCCTTACCCGCATCTGCCACCAACTGGTAGAAGAACATGGAGATTTTAGCAATACCGCCATATTATCACTGCAACCCAAAGGAACACCTTTCGGAAAAGCACTGGCAACTCGATTGGAAAAACTTTTCGCCATCAAAGCCACATACGGTGAACTAGACACCACTTTTCATAGAGATGATTTCCGACGTTCAGATAAATTACTCATCCCCAACGAAGTCAACATAGACTTCGACATAGAAAACAAACGCATTATACTCGTAGATGATGTACTGTATACTGGTAGATCTATACGAGCTGCACTAGATGCAGTAAACGACTATGGCAGACCAGCTAGCGTAGATTTAGTCACTTTAATCAATAGAAAATACAAAAGGGAAGTACCCATACAGCCAGACTACGTGGGCGAGCATATTGACTCGAGAACGGATGACTACGTAAAAGTAGAGTGGGAGAAAGCCAATTGCAAAGTTTGGATAATAACAGATACCAATAAATAATGTCATTACTATCTACAAAACACCTCCTTGGTATAAACGACATCACTAGTGATGACATCCACCTTATTTTCAAAACGGCAGACAACTTCAAACAGGTCATAAATAGACCGATAAAAAAAGTACCCTCCCTGCGGGATGTGACTATTGCCAACGTATTTTTCGAAAACAGTACCCGTACTAAAATATCGTTTGAATTAGCAGAAAAACGACTCTCTGCAGATGTGGTTAATTTTAGCAGTGGGAGTTCCTCCGTAAAAAAGGGAGAAACCCTTTTGGATACCGTGAACAATATACTTGCCATGAAAGTAGATATGGTAGTAATGCGGCACCCTGCTCCCGGGGCACACCAATTTCTTTCTAGACACATAGATGCGAGTATCATAAATGCCGGTGACGGCACTCATGAGCATCCTACACAAGCACTGCTCGATGCCTTCTCCTTACGCGAGAAGATGGGTGACCTAGCCAACAAGAATATCCTCATTGTAGGAGACATATTGCACTCACGTGTTGCCTTAAGCAATATATACTGCCTCCAAAAACTAGGAGCCAATGTACGTGTATGTGGACCTCCTACCCTACTGCCTAAGCACATAGCAAGCCTTGGTATAGAGGTAAGTCATAACCTACAAGAAAGCCTCGAGTGGTGTGACGCTGCCAATATGCTGCGTATACAATTAGAGCGTCAAGAAGACAAATACTTCCCCAGTTTACGTGAATACTCCCTGCAATATGGTGTAACCCTTCCGATGCTCAAAACACTCAAGAAAAAAATAATACTCATGCACCCAGGCCCTATTAATAGAGGGGTAGAAATAACAAGTGAAGTAGCAGACTCTGATCAAAGTATCATACTAGACCAAGTAGAAAACGGAGTTGCCGTGCGAATGGCAGTACTTTACCTGCTTGCAGCACAGAAATAAGAAATGCAGAGCAACGTATACATACTCTATACAGGAGGCACTTTCGGCATGAAAAGTACCGATGAAGGGCTACAACCCAGTTCTTGGGACGAAATCATCTCCTACCTCCCTGCCATCAAGAATCAAACCTATTTTCACTATTTTTCGGAGATAGATTTCACCTTTGATACACTAGAACCTGTTGTAGACTCTAGTGATATGACACCCGAAACGTGGAAGAGAATTGCTACTAGCATAGAAGCCAATTACGCGGACCACGACGGATTCATCATACTCCACGGCACAGATACACTAGCTTACACCTCGTCTGCTCTTAGTTTCATGCTCGAAAACTTGAGTAAACCCGTCGTACTTACTGGAGCTCAACTCCCTATTTTTCACCCACGTACAGATGGTATTGTCAATCTAAGTAACGCCATCTACATTGCGGGCTACAAAAGCTTTGGGATAGATTGTATACCCGAAGTATGCATTTGCTTCAACGACGATGTATTGCGAGGCAACAGAGCCGTAAAGACAAGCACCAATGACTTTGAAGGTTTCAGCTCGCCCAATTTTGACAACCTAGCCAACCTGGAGCAAAACATAGAAGTACTCTCACATTTGGTATACAAACCCAATGCGAAAGCATTAAAGCTGCGTACTGAATTTAGTGAACGTGTAGTCAATGTGACGGTTTTTCCGGGCTACAACACCAGTGTACTCATAGAATTGGTACGCAGCGGCAAGCTAGAAGGCATAGTTTTAAAAACCTTTGGAGCAGGAAATCTTCCTTCGGGAAAGGAATGGAAGGTACTTGTAGAGGCCTGCGAGGAGCAAGAGACTATTATCTTGGCAACGACACAATGTCCCAATGGGCAGATAGAGTTAGGCCAGTATGCAAGCAGCAATGTGCTAAAAAGTAGAGTTGTAGTAGATGGGAAAGACATCACACCAGAAGCAGCACTTACCAAATTGATGTGGGTTATTGGTAACTTTGAAGCTTCGAAACGCTGTACGTTGTTGGCCCAAAATCTACGGGGCGAAATATCGTAGCATAAATAGCTGATAATTAGCTATTTAAATCTAAATTATTGTGAATTGTTTGTGGATATATCCGGCAGACTTAAACATCACTAAGCCCACCTAAAAATCGTACTTTCACGCTTTAATTTTAACCAAAATAATGAGCGAACAGAACAAAAGTTATGATGCCGATAGTATCCAAGCCTTAGAGGGCATGGAGCACGTAAGAAAGCGTCCGTCGATGTATATCGGAGACGTTGGAGTACGAGGATTGCATCACTTAGTTTATGAGGTAGTAGATAACTCTATAGATGAAGCAATGGCAGGCCATTGTGATAAAATAGACGTTTGGATAAATGAAAACAACTCCGTATCTGTAAAAGACAACGGTAGAGGTATACCCGTAGCTATGCACAAAAAGGAAGGTGTATCTGCTCTACAAGTAGTGATGACCAAAATTGGTGCTGGAGGCAAGTTTGATAAAGACTCGTACAAAGTTTCTGGTGGTCTTCACGGTGTAGGAGTATCTTGTGTGAATGCACTATCTATAGACTTAAAAGCATCTGTATACAAAGATGGAAAAGAGTGGGAGCAAGAATACTCTCAAGGTAAAATAAAATACGAAGTACGTGAAGTAGGTCCAAGTACAGATCAAGGTACAATGGTTACTTTCTTGCCAGATCCAGAGATCTTTGGTGAGACTACCGTATACAATTACGATACATTATCACTGCGTATGCGTGAGCTTTCTTTCTTGAACAAAGGAATAGAAATTAGCATCACAGACAGAAGGCACAAAGACGAAGAAGGCAACTTCATTCGTGAAGATTTTAAGAGCACAAATGGTCTTAGTGAGTTTGTTCGCTACCTAGACGGCACACGTACACCTATAATGGGTAGTGTTATAGCCATGGAAGGTGAGAAAAATGGAATTCCTGTGGAAGTTGCCATGATATACAACACTTCCTATTCAGAGAACTTGCATTCTTATGTAAACAATATTAACACGCACGAGGGCGGTACTCACCTGAGTGGTTTTAGACGTGGTCTTACCCATACGCTTAAAAAGTATGCAGACGAGTCTGGAATGTTGTCTAAAATGAAATTTGAGATACAAGGAGATGATTTCCGAGAGGGACTTACTGCCATAGTATCTGTAAAAGTTGCTGAACCTCAATTTGAGGGACAGACCAAGACCAAATTGGGCAATAGAGAAGTAAGTGCTGCGGTAAGCCAATCTGTAAGTGAAATGCTTTCTAACTACTTGGAAGAAAATCCTACAGAAGCCAAATTAATCGTACAAAAAGTAATGCTTGCCGCTCAAGCAAGACACGCAGCTGCCAAAGCTCGTGAGATGGTACAGCGAAAAACACCAATGGGTGGAGCTGGACTACCGGGTAAACTATCCGATTGTTCAGAAAAAGACCCTGCTATATGCGAACTATACCTCGTGGAGGGAGACTCTGCAGGGGGTACAGCAAAACAAGGTAGAGACAGAAACTATCAAGCGATACTGCCTCTTCGTGGTAAGATTCTGAATGTTGAGAAAGCTCTAGAGCATAAGATATATGACAATGAGGAGATCAAAAATATGTTCACCGCATTGGGTGTTACCATAGGTACAGAAGAAGATGCTCGTGAGCTAAATACCACCAAACTGCGTTACCACAAAATAGTGATAATGACAGATGCGGACGTAGACGGTAGCCATATTCGTACACTTATCCTCACCTTAGTGTTTAGGTATATGAAAGCACTCATTGAGCAAGGATTCCTGTACATTGCTACACCACCTCTTTACCAGGTGAAGAAGGGAAATAAAGCATTATACTGCTGGAGTGATGATGAGAGAGATGCACTCGTACGTGACTTGGGTGGAGACAATCCAGACAGT
>TARA_B110000902_G_scaffold123621_1_pt1 | contig 10795 bp, 9 predicted proteins | sample TARA_B110000902 | Tara Oceans TARA_B110000902 (sample SAMEA4398009) | marine metagenome | biome: Polar Biome; feature: [SRF] surface water layer (ENVO:00010504); material: water (ENVO:00002006), including particulate matter (ENVO:01000060) such as... | depth 5 m | reverse complement strand
CGGTTGGCCCAAATGTTATAAACACTACCATCGAATTGGCGCCACACTGCGATGGCATGGCCGCTGCTATCAATCGCGACTTGAGAATCAGCGGCGTCCCCAACGTCGTTGATCTCAATCAGCTCGGCGGTGCCCCAGCCGGGGCCACCAGAACGGTTGACATCAAAATGGTTGGCCCAAATGTTATCAACACCATTAGTGTCTTCTTGGTGCCACACTGCGATGGCATTGCCGCTGCTATCAACCGCGATTTGAGTATCACCGGCGTTACTATCGTCGCCGGTCCCAATCAGTTCGGCGTTGCCCCAGCTGGTGCCGTTAAAACGGTTGGACCAGATACGATAAACACCAGCAGGCCCAGGCCTAGCTCGCCACACCGCAATAGCATTGCCGCTGCCATCAAACGAGACTTGAGGGGAATTGGCGTCATTTGTGCCTGTCTCAATCAGTTCGGCGGTGCCCCAGGTGGTGCCATTAAAATAGCTGGCATAAATGTCATAAGCAGCATTATTGAATTGGGACCACACTGCGATGGCATTGCCGCTGCCATCAAGTGCGACTTGGGGAGAAGTGCGGGTAAGTGTGCCTGTCGTAATTTATATTCTTAAAAGCCTAACTCCTTTGCCAACTGCCCTATAGTTAAGCCCATTTTCAGCGTAGCGGCGTCTATCTTCCATTATAGACCGCAGCTGTTCTATAAATTCTGCTGAAGGCGGCGCCAAACGATTCTTTTCCGCTAAAAGCTCTGGTTTATTAACCAATCCCTGGCTTGGCATTGGCATCAGCAGATTTAATAAATCATCATTTACTCTAAGAAGAAGAAAATTGGTACTCAACAGCGCAATTGCCGACGGAATATATTGATAATCGGCATCCCACCGTTCATTCGGAAAAATCAATTGCTCAAACAACACGATAATAAATATATATACGCCATTAAAACCACTTAGCCATAACCGTAACTGCCGCCGACTTTGAACAAGATCAATACGCCAGTGCCTAGCAATGGCGAATAACGCCAGACTAAGCAATAAAAACTCAAGCACTTGAGGGAGCTGAATAAGAATTAAGCCAAGCAAAGGCCCATTAGACTCTTGGATAAAGGTGGCGATAGCAGGCAGAATAACTGTCACCCCCACTAAACCAATTTTCCATAGCTTTAAGCGGAAATGATCATCGAACAAGCTGGCATCAAATAACCAAAAAGCACCTGGCACCGCAGTCTTAAATGCTGAAGCCAAAAACCCGATTGGGGTAGCTGTCAACTCCCTCGCAGTTAAATAACCCAATACAGCAAATAACAAAAAAACAAATAAGCGCTGCTAAATAGTATTAAAACCGAAGCGAGACAATAGTGCTAAGGCAAGCGCGACTTGTGATAGCGCAAATCCAATAGCAAATGAGTAGATAAAATCCATAACACAATTAATTGATTAAATTTAGCCGCAATATTAACTACACACCAATTAAGTGCAACAACTAAGAAATTATGCGGATATTCTTCTTCGACAAACTAAAACTAAAGGTACTACTTTCACCTAAGCTACTTTTAATATTTAAATGGCTGTCATGCCTGATCAGTACATGCTTAACGATAGCTAGACCGAGTCCAGTTCCACCGGTGGCAATAGAACGACTTTTATCAACCCGATAAAAACGCTCGGTGAGCCGCGAAATATGCTTAGGGTCAATACCGATCCCAGTATCAGTTACACTAAATTCTGCGCCAACATCGTCTAACTGCCAACTAATTTCTACTTCACCCCCGGCAGGAGTGTATTTACAAGCATTGCTAATTAAGTTGGTCACTACACTATTGAGTTCTTTTTCTTGACCCAAAGCAAATAGGTTTTTGTCGAGCTTAGCGGTAATCGTTTTATCCGCCGCTAAACTCACACTCATATCTGCCACTGCATGCTCTACTAAAGATGATATATCTATTTGTTGGTCTTCGATCTTACTAGCTACGGAATCCAATTGAGCCAACAGCATCAAGTCCTCGACTAACACGCTCATTCGTGTGCTTTGGGTCTGCATCTGCGACAGGGCTTTGTTTACATTGGCATTATCACTGAAATTGAGTGAATTTAACGTTTCCAAGTAACCAGTAATAACTGTTAGCGGGGTGCGTAATTCATGCGAAACATTAGCAACGAAATCTTCGCGCATACGCTCTAAGCGTTTAATTTTTGTTAGGTTTCTAGCAAATAGTAATCGATGACCTTCACCAAATTGGCTAAGCTCTATTTTTAAGGTTAGGTAGCTATTCTGTGGGCCAGCCATTTCAATGCCGTCCGCATAATTACCTGATTTAACAAACTTAGAAAACTTTGGACCATCCAAGAAATTAAACAAAGACTCACCCTGTACCTCAGGAAAACGAACGCCCAGTAATATTGTCGCCGCCGAGTTAGACCATTGAATATCGCCATTAGCATCAATCATTACCACCGCATCAGTTAATGCGCTCAAGGCCTGATACATATTCTCAGCCGCTGCTTTTACATTTTCCTCTTCTTCGGTCAGCTCATCTCTAAGCTTGTAAATGCCATCGAGTACCTGCTCCCACAATCCACTACTATGGGGCGCATCCGATGCCTCGTTAGTCACTAGCCAACGGCTTAATTTATATAGCTGCCATAAATGATAAGCCACATATACTACGCAACCAATGACAAAAGACAACCACAACTCACCGAGAAGTACGCCGATAACAAGCGCCAATACTAGAATAAACTCTAACCGCAACAGCTCAATGGCGAAAACTTTTTTAGCCATTTCTAATTACCGGCCTCTGGAGTAAAGCGATACCCTGCACCGCGCACAGTCTGCACATAACTGCTAACGTCACTATGCTGCTCTAGCACTTTTCTCAAGCGACGAATATGGACATCAACAGTACGCTCTTCAACATACACATTACCACCCCATACTTGGTCAAGTACTTGCGCGCGCGAATACACACGATCTGGATGAGTCATAAAAAATAATAATAATTTATATTCGGTAGGACCAACGTTAATAGTATTGCCGGCAATAGAGACTCGGTGGCTAGATGGATTTAGCTGTAAAACACCAAACTCCAAAACTTTTTCTTCATCTCCATGGCCAGTTCTTCTGAGCAGTGACTCTATACGTGCAATTAACTCTCTATTTGAAAACGGTTTTGTCACATAATCATCCGCGCCAGACTCTAAACCATGTATTTTACGGTCTTCATCAGCACGCGCGGTCAACATAATAATAGGCACTTCCTTAGTTGCAGAATCCTTTTTCAGCCGTTTAATTAGCTCGACACCACTCACTTCTGGCATCATCCAGTCCAATAGTACTAAATTGGGCTGCTCATCGACAATCAGACTGTGGGCGATAGTCGCGTTTTCAGCTTCAATACACCTAAAGCCATGCAGCTCAAGCGCCATCCGTAACATGTCGCGAATATGGTCTTCATCATCAACAATTAATATTTTTGCTTCGGGCACTGGTATTCCATCCTTTATTTGTTTGTACCTATAGATAATACAGTTTTTTGTTACACTTTGATGACAGTGTTAATAATGCCCCTACAAACCTAATTATTTATTCCGATAAAGCTCAGGTATAATGCACGCAATTAAAATTCGGTAAAAGTTCATGCAAACAGCCACTCCCCTTTTCTCACACCGCAAATACTGGGCAGAATGCTTCGGTCCTGCGCCTTTTTTACCCACAACACGTGAGGAAATGGATGCTCTGGGCTGGGATAGCTGTGATGTTATCGTCGTCACCGGTGATGCATATGTAGATCACCCAAGTTTTGGCATGGCTGTAATTGGTCGAGTATTGGAGGCGCAAGGCTTTAGAGTGGGTATTATTGCTCAGCCAGACTGGACATCAAAAACCGACTTTCAACGCCTAGGAAAGCCAAACCTATACTTCGGGGTTGCCGCCGGTAATATGGATTCGATGATCAATCGCTATACCGCCGATCACAAAATTCGTAAAGATGATGCTTACACACCCCATAATATCGGCGGTAAAAGGCCGGATCGCTCGGTTATTGTCTACTCGCAGCGTTGTCGCGAAGCTTTTAAAGATGTACCCGTAATTATTGGTAGCATAGAGGCAAGTCTGCGTCGCATCGCCCATTACGACTACTGGAGTAATAAAGTACGTCGCAGCGTTATATTTGACGCCAAAGCTGACCTACTTCTTTATGGCAATGCCGAACGCGCTATCGTCGATTTAACCCATCGCTTAGCCAATGGCGAAAGCATCGATACTATCACTGATCTGAAAGGCACCGCTTTCATCCGTAAAGAGATGCCAAAAGGCGCCATTGAAATAGATTCAACAGAAGTTGATCGTCCGGGCAGGGTGGAATCTATCCCCAACCCCTATGAATATATTGACATGGACGACAAGCCTTGTGGCGACCCGGATGCGAAACCGGAAACGCCTAAGGAAGCGGTTGTTCAAGTCCTTAATTTTCCTGTGCCAGAAGGCGATATTAAAAGTTATATTCGCCTACCCAGCTATGAGCAAGTAAAAAACGATCCTGTGCTCTATGCACATGCCTCGCGGGTAATGCATTTGGAAACTAATCCTGGCAATGCCAAGCCTTTAGTGCAGCGCCATAGCAGCCGAGACTTATGGTTAAATCCGCCACCGGTGCCCATGTCTACTGAAGAATTAGACGGAATATTTGAACTCCCCTATGCCCGCGCGCCACACCCTAGTTATGGTGACGCAAAAATCCCTGCTTGGGATATGATCCGATTCTCAGTCAACATCATGCGTGGTTGCTTTGGCGGCTGTACTTTCTGCTCAATCACCGAACACGAAGGCCGCATAATACAAAGCCGATCTGAAGAGTCAATTGTCAAAGAAGTAGAAGCTATACGCGATAAAACCGAAGGTTTTACCGGTGTTATATCAGACCTAGGCGGCCCTACTGCCAATATGTGGCGCCTGCATTGTAAAGATCCTGAAATTGAAAAAAATTGTCGCCTTTTGAGCTGTGTTCATCCAGGTATTTGTAAAAACCTAAAGACTGATCAAACTCCGTTAATAAACTTGTATCGTCGAACTCGCGAATTACCGGGCATCAAAAAGGTATTAATTGCATCAGGACTGCGCTACGACTTGGCGATACAAACTCCAGCTTATGTAAAAGAGTTGGTAACTCATCATGTGGGCGGTTACTTAAAAATAGCACCCGAACATACCGAAAATGGCCCACTTGACCATATGATGAAACCAGGTATTGGCAGCTATGAAAAATTTAAGATGCTGTTTGAGAAGTATTCTAAAGAGGCGGGTAAAAAGCAGTATCTAATACCCTACTTCATTGCTGCTCATCCTGGGACCTCAAACGAAGATATGATGAACTTGGCACTATGGCTTAAAGAAAACGGTTTTAAAGCTGACCAAGTACAAACTTTTTATCCATCACCAATGGCTATGGCAACGGCAATGTACCACGGTGAGCGCAGTCCGTTAAAGCGCGTTTCACGCAAACGCGATGTCGTTGTGAGAACCGCCAAAGGGATTAAGGCGCGGCGCTTGCATAAAGCATTTTTACGTTATCACGACCCAGACAACTGGCCACTCCTGCGTGATGCATTAAGACAAATGGGACGCCAAGACCTTATTGGCAACAGTCCTAAGCATTTAATACCCAGAGTACAACCAAGAAGTTGGGCGAATCGCAACAAAGCGACACCTGAGGGCAAAAGAATACTAACTCAACATACTGGTTTGCCACCAAGAGACGATGGCTCGGGCAAGCCACAAGGTACAAAGAAACTAAGAAAGTCGTTTAAAAAATCATATTAGAGGCCAGCTAAGGTTCTAGTAATTCAGCGTATTGAGTGATTACACCCTTGATACTGGCAACTTGCCGCCGATTAGCGGCAACGCTATCTGCGGCGCGTCTAGCTAGCAAAGCTTTGCTGGTCTCTCCTGCCTCAAATAAATATTTCATTTTCGCCAAATGAAATTCTATCTCGTCAGGCCTTAGCTTCAGCGCTTTGTTAATGTTTTTCATCGCATTACTCCAATCTGCTTTTATTGCAAATTCAAAGGCCTTATTGGCATAACCGTAAGGATTATTTTTATTCAGTTTTTCAACCATACCTAGCAATGGCTCGGCTTCGATATCTCGATCATAGCTTTGATACAATACGGCCAAATTTTTCATTGCGTTACGTGAACTACTATCCAATGCAAGGGCGGTCAAATAACTGCTCTCGGCAGCCTCAAATTGATTATTGCGACGGAATAAATAACCCAAATTACTCCACAAAAACTCCAAGTTTGGAGCCAGCTCAATGCTCTTTACCATATAAGAGTAAGACGATCTAAAGTCATCCCGCGCTAAAGCATCCATTGCTACGTTATTAAAATACTGGGCATGGGCCTGATTGTCTTTGATTATTGTTTTACTACTTGCACGCACATAACGCTGTTTAGCTATATCAGCAACAAAGCTAGATCCCATTTTAGCCTTAATAACTACATTGATATGCAAGGGTACATAAAGCAGACCATCACCGCGCTCCCAATTAGGTTTCACTTTTACCTGTTGATATCTTGTATTCAATCCAGCATAACGCCCCATCGCCACAAACACATTGGCAAAACCAACACAATTTGCGCGCCCCGAATTGTAGGCTTCAATAGCAGTAGTGGTTGCACCATTATCGTATTCAATACCAATTAAAGCTTGATTAAATAGCGCATTATTTAGCGCCGTAATACGTGCCGACTTGTCATGAATAGGCACTATGTAGCGGTCAACAAAGCGCCGCATCTCATCACTAAGAGCTATCGGGTCTTCAGTAATGGTAAGCGTCTTAGCCTGGTCAGCGGTGATTTCTTTGCCATCAAACATTAAGCGAGGAATATCACTGACCTCAGCAGAATATTGAGCACAGCCACTGGTAATTACCACCAGTAGGGCAATCCCTATCTTGTAAGCTAACTCTGTCAATGTGACCGCCAAAATCTATTAAATAATTAAACTCATTGAGCAGCCTATACCTGAATGGCTATTAATCAAAATGCCAATTACTTATAAGCATAAGATGTTAGCAAAAATTACCTAACGATTGATCTAGTCGCAATGACAAGGCGTATAAACGGCGATTATGCAATTACATGTTCATTTGGAGAACACAATGACTCGTTTTATTTTAACTGTACTAACTACCTTAGCAATTGGCCTTTCATCCATCACCTCAGCGTCGGAAACTTCAAAAATTGTTGTCTATCGAGACGCAAGTAAGCTGGATGTATCATTTTCAGTATTCGCTAACGGAGACCAAATTGGTCGCCTAAAGAAAGGTAAAGCGATATCTATGGAAGTGCCTGCCGGAGAAACAGTTATTTCCAGTAATATCCGTGGCGGTGATGCATTAACCATTCAAGCTAAAGCCGGCGAGACTGTATTCGTCGACGGTAAGCTAATCAAGACACGTTCAGGTAAGTTTGAAACTGTTTTCACCCTAACTGATGAAAAAATTGCTCTGGCAAGTAAGTCTAATGTAAGTACTGTTATTTAGTTATTAACAACTTTAGTTTGCCCTCTTCGTGAGGGCTTTTTTTTGCCTAGAATTTCTCAATGGAGGCCGCAATCGCCCGTCAACATTGGCTTATGCTTTTGTGAAAATAAACTACCGTCTTTTATGAATTTTTGACGTTAGACCACTACCTCTTACTATGTTGTACTAACCATGTTGGCTAACTCAAAGATGTCATTTGGCCTCATATCAATGTGAGCAATGGCTAGAATACGGTTAGCTACATAATGTTAAGGAACCAATAATTGCACAGGATTATTGACAGCTAATAGTCCCTTGCACAATGAGGATTGCCTATGAAAAGACATAAGAGAGATATGACCCAGCGAGCATTTCAACGTGGTTACAGCGCAGGATTAACTGGTAAACCAAGGGATTCATGCCCCCACGAGTCAACCGCACAACGCGCACAATGGATGGGCGGTTGGTTAGAAGGTAAAGAGGCTAATTGGTCTGCAATGACCGGAGTGTCAGGAATATCTAATTATCAGAAATTTACTGGAACATAGTTAAGATAAATTAATCAGAAAAATCCCAGTATTAGCTGGGATTTTTCGTTTTGGCCTGTACAACTATCTTCGTATATAAGATCCTATTAAGCTATCAAACTTAACTAAAGGATTTTCAATGCCTTATCTGATCTTGTTAATATTATTAAGCATTACCTCATTTTCCTTCGCTAACAGTGTAGAAGTTGGCTCCACAATTTTGCCGATTGAAATAAATCGTAAAGGGCAAGTTGTCATTATTGACGAAAAACTGATCTATCAACCTTGGAAAAGTGCTGAAGAACTAGGGCAACGGCTAGCATACGTGCAACACCTTGCCGCCAGAGTTGGGCTTAAAGAACTCAATAAAAATCTTTCAGATGCTATTGTGGCTCAAGCAATACCGGCCGACCTATTAAGTTCAGTCATTATCATCAATAGCGATGACAGCGCTTTTGGCACAGCTTGGCTAGTGTCATCTGAAATCAAAAGTAATAAAAAGGCTTATCCTTCATCTACATTCATTGATGACAACAAAGGCACTGCCGCAGATGCTTGGGATCTTCCACTTAAGTCTGTCACATCACTTATTATCGCGGCCAACGGCGAAATACTGTTCCGTAAAGACGGCGCAACAACTGAGCAAGATATTACCGCAGTCATGGTGATATTAAAAAATCGCTTACCTGGATTCACAGCTAAGGCTCAAACTATCGCAGACGCAGGCGATTAACTGCTAATCGTTTCACTGTTATTTAATAACAGGGCTATTAACAAATAGTAACTGCCTAGCTAATGTTATCTAGCGTTGATTTAGCGACAATATACGCACTGTATAAAAGAGCTCATTAGCAAATGTCAGATGCATACGACTATATAATTGTTGGCGCCGGTTCCGCAGGCTGCGTCCTAGCTAATCGGTTATCGCGCGAAGCTAGCAATCGCGTCTTGTTAATTGAAGCCGGTGGTAAAGATAGAAATCCTTTAATCCATATCCCACTCGGTTTTGCATTTCTAATGAAAAATCCAAAGGTTAATTGGTGCTATCAAACCGAACCCGAAGCCAATATGAATAATCGCCAAATAGACTGGCCACGCGGTAAAGTGCTAGGCGGCAGTAGTGCAATAAACGGCATGGTGTATATACGTGGCCAAAAACAAGACTATGAAAACTGGGAGGCTAGTGGCTGTCCAGGCTGGGGTTATAAAGAAGTTCTGCCTTACTTCAGAAACACCGAACATAATGTCGATGGTGATAACAAATATCATGGCATTGGCGGCTCTCTCTGGGTCGATAATCCAATCAATAAATTCGAGCTTACCAAAGTATTTATCGCCGCTGGAGTCGATATAGGTATTCCTGTAAATGATGACTTCAATGGCGAAACACAAGAAGGCATGGGATATTATCAGCTCAATATAAAAAATGGCCTCCGTCAAAGTTCAGCAACGACATTTTTAAAGCCAGTAAAAAATCGGACTAATCTAACGGTCCAAGTAAATAGTTTGGTGCACAAGGTTGTTATTGATGACGGCATTGCCACTGGCGTCAATTACAGCCACAACGGCAAACAAGTAAATGCAACTGCTAACGGTGAAATAATACTCTGCGGCGGAACAATTAATTCACCCCAATTGTTAGAACTATCTGGTATTGGCGATCCAGAATACCTAAAACCTCATCAAATACAGGTACATTCAAACTTGCCCGGCGTTGGCGAAAACTTACAAGACCATCTAACCATCAACGTTCAACAAAAACTTAAAAATATCGTTACTTTTTATGACGAGGTAAAACCACTAGGTTTTATTAAAAATATCGTTAACTTTTTCTTTAAACGTACTGGATTACTAGTACATCCGGCGTCTGAGGCAGGTGCATTTTTTAAAACCACTGTTAATCAGCCCAGAGCAAACGCACAAATACATTTTGCTCCTGCAGCTGGCGAAGAAGATGGCAAAGGCAATATAAAAACGGTGCCTGGCACCACAGCTACAGTTTGTTGCTTACAACCTGAAAGTCGCGGTAGCGTTCATATAAAAAGTGGTGACTCGCAAGTTTACCCAGCTATTAAGGCAAATTACTTAGCCACTAAAAAAGACCAGCGAGATATAATCGATGCTTTGAATAAAACTCGCGCTATATTTAAGTCAAAAGTAATGAATCGATATCGAGACGAAGAAGTATTGCCTGGTCGTCAATGCCAAACCGATGAAGAAATACTTGAATATATTCGCGCTGAAGGAAACTCGGTATATCACCCCGTCGGCACCTGTAAAATGGGTAGCGACGACATGGCAGTAGTAGATCCAACGCTTAAAGTTATTGGCATTAAAAACCTTCGGGTAGCCGACGCTTCAGTTATGCCAATTATTCCTTCTGGCAATACTAATGCTGGCACGGTAATGATTGCCGAAAGATGTAGTGAATTTATTTTGCGCGACGCAAGAGAAAAATCAGACAAAACTCTTGCTGACAACTTACCAATGAGAAGTTATGACTAACCGAGGCTAGCGATGAACAATAATGAAAATACGAGTTTAAATGTATTACTGGAGCGCCAAAGAGCCGCCTTCCTAGCAGAAGGACCCGTCAGTTATGAAAACAGAATCAACCGCCTAGACCGATGTATAGCAATGGTTGTCGATCACCAAGAGGCTATCATTACCGCTATAAACCAAGACTTTGGTTCACGCTCCCGTCACATAACTTTAATGACAGATATATTCACCTCTGTTAACGGG
>TARA_B110000902_G_scaffold55633_1_pt1 | contig 10845 bp, 15 predicted proteins | sample TARA_B110000902 | Tara Oceans TARA_B110000902 (sample SAMEA4398009) | marine metagenome | biome: Polar Biome; feature: [SRF] surface water layer (ENVO:00010504); material: water (ENVO:00002006), including particulate matter (ENVO:01000060) such as... | depth 5 m | reverse complement strand
GTATTTTCACTAGCATACTTAGGTTATGGTACACTTAATCTTTGGGGACATAACTTAAATGGGCCTATTAATAGAATATGGATCAATCTCATTGCACCGTTTGAAGGCAATCACGCAGATCATCATAAAGCGAGTATTAAATGAAATGGATACTCGCACCAATCGATAGTCACTTAGAAGATATTAAAACTCTGTTTGCAAAAACAGAAGGCCATAAACATGCTAACAATTACAGTAAATGGCCATTGTTTCAACATACAAAATTTGCCCGTATGGCTTGGGATTCGCATCTAATATATTATAGTGCTGGCATTGAGCGCCCGGAGTATAACGGTAGCATACGCATTATGAGCAGGCACACTAGAGACAGACAGTACAACTTTGGTGGTCTTAAAGCAGACCTTGCTCGAGGATTAGAAACGTTAGATGTTAGTACATCACATGCTATTAGTTTAGGCTACAAAGACATTTGGGTAAGCAGGGAGGAAAATGGCAAATTGCTAGATTACTTTCAACACCATTCTAAATATGATTGGATAATAACACAAGAGGAAATACCTTTGGGAGGAATACAATGGGTAATGAGATTAGCGTAGAAAGTTTTAATGCTATTAAACATAATGATACCAAAAATTTAACTGTTATATGGGATCTAGGACGTAGATGTACATACGATTGCTCTTATTGTTCTCCTCACTATCATACAGACTTTTCTCCTCTTATGTCTAAAGAAAAGTTTACGAAAACTGCAGACAGTATAATGCGGTATGCAGACATGCTTAATGAATACCGAAAAGAACCTGTTTGTACAAGTTTAGCATTTACAGGAGGAGAACCTACATTACATCCAGGGTTTTTTGAATGGTTAGAAGAACTACGTGAAAAATATCCTCGAAAAGTATTAAATTTAAATGTTACTACAAACGGTTGTTATAATAAAAAACGTGTTATGCAATTAATTAATACTGTAGATAATGTTACAATAAGTTACCACGCCGAAGCAACACCTGCTCAAAAAAAATTAGTATTAGAAAACATAGATACTTGCAACAAACATAATTTTAATTTTAGAGTTAATTTAATGATGCATAAAGATTACTTTGAAGAATGTGTACAACTTGCAGAACATTTTAAAGAAAATAATATTAAGTATGTGCCACGCATAATCGGTGATGGCGTTTCAACGCAAGAATCTAAAACAACTCAAGTATATAGTAAAGAACAATTAAATTGGTTTAAGCAATATTGGCAAGAAAAAAATCAAGTAACTAAGAAAGATTGTGGGTCATGTAGCACAACTAATACAAGTTTAGGAAGACCATGTTGCCGACAAGATCAACTGCAACTCAAATTTGGTGATACATGGCAACCGGGAACGTTTGTCCCTAGCACAAACTTTAACCAATGGCACTGTACAGTAAATTGGTTTTTCTTTTACGTTTGTAGCGAATTTGATTACTTTGGTTATCATCAAACTTGCGAAGTTAACTTTAATAACAAGATTGGTAAGAACGGCAAAGCATCTGAGATTGACTTATTTACAGACAAAATTAGAACACGCTTAGAAGAAGGTACAATGCCAGTAATAAAATGTCCTAAAATGAATTGTGGCTGCGGTCTTTGTGCTAGTAAATCACTACACAAAGAAGACCTTGAACAAGATATAAAAGAAAATTACAACTTTGTTCCTAATTTTATTGACGGGGAAGTAGAGAAACGAGGTTCAGAACTTTGGCAAACGTTAGATAGAATGGAAAGTAGGTACGGAGGTGTATTGAAATGATTATAGGCATAACTGGGCATACAAGTGGCTTTGGAAAACATATTGTTCAATCATGTGAAGAACAAGGATACACTATAAAAGGCTTTAGTAGATCTAACGGTTATGACTTACAAGTTGATTGGGAAAAGATATTCGATCATAAAATAGACTATATTATAAACAATGCCGACATTGGTCTAACACAAGTCAATGTTAGCGTTAGAGCGTATAAAAACAAAATAAGATGCATAAACATTGGCAGTAAAATTACAGAAGCAAAAGTGTCCGGAGTACTTGAACAAATACAAAAAGACAATAAACTAACACTACGGCACTTTAGTAAAAATTATAACCAAACATATTTAACATGGGGATTTTTAAAAGGTCATCCTATATTAGAACACAATCCGCAATTATTAGAAACAATTACTATAGAAGATGCTGTAAAGGAGGTACTCAATGAGTTGGGAACTACACAATAATATAAATGCATTCGGCGATGTATGCGAGTTAAATAATATCCATTGCAGTGCAAAGCAAGTGATGAAAGAACTAGAACAATTTGAAAATGACTGGAAGAAATTTAATTCAGGCAAGCCTCGAATATTAAGAGACGGATTAAGTGTAACAAGTTTACACGGAGAATTAGATGGTCCTGATCTAGATAGTCTAAAAGACTTACAGGAAAGAACAGGCAATGTATATACCGAGCTTGACTTTGCTACACTTACAGATGTATATCATAAATGCCCTGAATTACAACAATTAATCGATCCGTGGAAACCTTGGTTAGCAAGATGTCATTTTTTGAGATTGCCACAAGGCGGTCATTTTCCTCACCATCTGGACGGTGGCAGAAATCCCCCTCCAGATGTATTTAGGATTATTGTTCCTATACAAAATTGTGTCCCACCTGATTTCTTTATGATGATTAAGTCAGGCGCAAACTTCGAAAGCATACCTTTTAAATACGGCATGAGTACATTTGTTAATACAACTAAAAGACATGTGTTGTTTAATGCAAATAGTAAAGACTCTATAATGCTTATTATGAATATAAAACTTACAGACGATTCTTTTAGCAAGTTTAGATTTGAAGTTTATTAATGATTCCTTATTTTGCCTCAACAGATTTAATTTCTAAACAAGAAACTGAATACTTAGAAAGCCTATTGCCGCAAGGAGACTTTGTTGAATACGATACTATTAGCGGAAGTCGCGATGGCAATTTGTGCTGGGATAAAAATATAAATGAATTTAATAAGTTTAACTTAAAAAGCTACACATTCTTTGTACACCAGCCTGGCTATACTAAAGTAACTGCACACGTTGATAATACAAAATGGAAACGTAACACTGTTTTAATTGTACCGTTACATTACCACAAGCATTATGCTCCCTGTTATTTTACAACCGGTCCTCAGATACATTTAAGCACACCATACTTGTTTAACACACAATTAGAACATTATATTAATAATAACAAACACGATAGATACAATTTTCAAATATGCTTTGAAGAACCAATAGAGGAGGTTGCTAAATGTTTGACCCTAAGATGAATGAAGCATTTGTTCATTGCGACCCAATCAGCAATACAAAAGAGCTTACACAATTATTTTATAACATGACTGGTGAAATATGGACCGACCTAGACTTTGGTGACCAAACATATTTAAATGTGTATATGCAACGTCCGAAAGATTTAATGACTAAACGAGATATCTATAATGGCCTTAGAGGCTTTGATATGAAAGACGAATCTAATTGGCTAGACTATGTTACAGAAACACAATACGAAACAGGTGTGCTATACTATGTAAAACTACGCAAAGAAAATGCAAGGATAGAAGATCATCAATGGCTTAACATCTACTGCTTTGTACATAAAGATTTTAGAGAGCTTGGTAAGAAGTACTGGGACGAACTTGAACAGACTATACCAGACTTAAGAAGTAACTACTGGTTTAGCTACATGGAGCATGATTGTTGTTTCCAATGGCACACCGATGGTGATACTGGATTTAGATATCATCATGTACTACTTAACGACGGTGAAGGAGTAACTAGTAGTATCGAAACTAGTGACGGTAGTGTATTCCGTAACCCCGGAGAAGGATTTATTTTAAACACTGCTAAACCTCATAGTGTTGTACCCTGTCGTAGTGTTAGACTACATGCTGTTGCTAGTGTTAATGGTCCTAAGAGTACACGTAAAGATCATAATAATCAGTGGTTAGAAGACTCTAATTCAAATTGGAAGGAGTGGGCCAAAAAAAATGGTTACGATAATTGACGATTGGCTAGATGAGGAAACATTGTCCATACTAGATGCTGTGGTTCAAGGTCCCACCAAGACACTAGATAGCAGTGGAAATCATGTAAATTACTACACAGAGTACGAATGGGACCTTGTACAATGTGATTTACGTGAACATTCTTCTAAACACGTCTTATTTGCTAAGTTAAGCAAAATCATAGGCAAACACATACCCACGGACAATTTAGAGCCAATTCAGTTATTTGCCAAACAGTTTGATAAAAATAGCTTCTGCGCACCACATACTGAAGATCCAAAGTACTACGGTGACTGGGTATTCATGTTATATCTAACAGATGAAATCGACGGAGCATTATGTACCCCTGACATGCGTGTACTTCCTAAAAGAAATAGACTTGTAGTAATGCGTACAGGATTTGAACATTGGGTCGAAAAATGTAGTGGTACTAGATTAAATGTAACTGGGTGGCCGTTTGCTACTGCTGAAGTAAGAGACCGTTGGAAGAAGCAACAGAAACAATAGTATCCCAGTCAACTGTATAAAGTGTACTAAAACTTAGCATAGCTCTAACATCATCATTTGGAGTTTGTTCTACACTGTGCCAAATTCCTGTCCTAAATAAACACGGTTTTGTAATTTCATGCTCGTATATGCATGTCATTTCAAAATCTTTATCGTACCAAAAATCGTATGGATGGATATTATCAGGATTATTTTGTCGCCACCATTTTGTTTTTACTCCTTTGGATTCAAATAAAGGAATATTAAGAGCCCCTTGAACTATTACATAACGATCTTGATCGTATTGATTGTGTTCGTTGACGTCTAGATGTATTTTAGTAGTGCCTAGCTTGCTCGGTTTATGACTTAGAACTCTTACTACAGGACTAAACCAATCTGCTAATTCACCCAACGGTTCAAATATTTCAGGGTAATGTTTTCTGTGTATTTCGGGCGCTCTGTCACTACGAGCATTTTTTTCTTCTAGTAAAAAAATTTCTTGTACACGAGATTTATAGTTTTCAGTTATTTCAATAGAAAGGTTGTAACACGGGTTATACATCTGCTAAATCCTCTATACCATCAAGTGTAAACATCAATGCTATCCTTGGCTTGTTACTCATGTTAATTACAGCATGTGGATAGCCAATATTTAGAAAATAAGCATTACCGTTATCTAGGTTATATGCTTCTAATTTTCCATCACGTTTAAATAAGTTAATTACTTGTTTATCTCCAAAGATAGGAACAATACAACGCACACCATAACTTACATCATAATCAACATGGAACGGAATGTTTTTGCTAGGCGCTAGTTTTGTAATACGGATACGACTCGCTGGGGCGTTTAGTTGTGTTACTATTTCTTCAAAGTAACTGCCAGTATAATCTTCCGTAGGTATGTTATATAAGTGTTCTTCGCGGCGTCTTAGACGCTCTTTAATGCTGGCTGTGTGCGGCAAAATCTCACTAGGCGTAGTTAGGTTTATCTGTTCAAAATTATCGTACACACTTTGGACTAGTTCTTCGTGATTCATGCACAGCATGGGGTTTGCTGTACGTACATCAACAAACTTCTCAGCAAGTGCTGTTGTTGCATGTCGTAACGCATTTAAGTCAATATTTAAATTAAAGTTATGTATACTTGGTAAATGTTTCTTATTCATCTGTTTATTAAAACTCCTTTGTTGTTGCAAAAGTTTACTGCACCGTCGAAACTTATTAATGGCCAAAACTGAAAACTTGCCATTTTTCTTACTGATGAAGTTTTAACTGTATGCCATACTCCTGTATTAATTAAGAGTGGTTTTTCTTTTTGTACGAAACTGTCTACTATAGTTAAATCTGTTATACCGCCATACCCTGGGTGCTGGATATCAAATTTATTCATTTGTAAATCATGACCAAAATATACAACATCATCGTTACTCTCAGATAGCAAAATATTAATTGTAGCAGGCCTTTGAATGTGACAAGGTATTTCGTCTTTATATGCTGTATTTTGATTATCTATATGCCATTTATACTCTGAAGAATTATTAGAATTTCCTCCTAATGATACTATTCTAACCTTTTCTAAAAAACTGTTATTAAAAAAGTTTACAAATTTTTTGGTTTCGGGACCTAATTTAGATATTGGGATATAGTCTGTTCCCCAATCGTCATAATTACAGTCAACTAAATTTAACTCGTGGCGTAAATTAGAAACTTCTATATCAAGTTCATAAGCGCACGAGAACATAATCATCCCTTATTTTTTCTGCAGTATATTTTTTAGATGTCACATACTCATAAAATTCTTGTTGATGATTATACGCCCCCATTAGTATGTAACTATTAGGATTGCCATACTTTGCCCAATAATCAAACTGTATTTTATTTTCAGCATACAAAGGACTTACATCAAAAATCACTAGATCAAACCCATTATTCCAATCATACTTAAAAGGACTAGTGTCAAGTATTAGTGTAACATTATCACAATCTTGAAAGGTTTTTACAAGTAAATTAAAATCAAAGTAATTGTGATACTCTTCTGGAAAATGTCTTTTAACACTTCGCTTCCAATCTTGGTCTTTAAGGTCTTCGTCTAGTCCTTTACTCTTACTTAATTCAGCTTTACCAATACTATATTCGCCTCTATCAGTATTTGGCATATGATTAAGTTTATAATCGTGGTAACTTTGTACAGCAAAGAAATGACTATTAGGTAATAGTTTACTTAACTTATATGTAATTCCACCGTAATATGTACCAATTTCAATACAGCTTTTTGGCTGTAGACGTTCAGCTATTTCTTGGTGTACACTAATATTTGCGCCATCATGCATTGAATACATCTTGTTTCCTTATAACATTTTTACTATATATACTTACGCTTTTTTCTATTAGGTCCCAGTGCTTTTTGGCATTAACCTTTCCTAATATAAATCCTATTAGTCGATCTTCTGCATCTGCTTCTACACCATGTGCTTGGTCTTGATTGCGTATTAAAAACGCATCTGTTTCTTCAGGCACAATACAGCGATGCTTTTCTTGCCAAGACATGTCTCTTGTATAATCATATTCTTTACACATGTACATTTTATCTTTGCTACCTTTTACAACAAATCGATATCCAATAGGTTCGTGTGCCATGTTGTACTCAAGTACTTCAGGCATAATAGCAAGGTGGTGTTCGTGTGTTGGTGTAACAGCATTGCCATCAATGTGTGGAGGTATCTCGTGTTTAGCTCTTGCTATACGAATATAATAATATTCGTCCATTGGCATGTATGTTTCGATCCATTCTATTAGTTCGGGATAATTTTCTTTAGCAACATCTGTCCACTGTTGTGGCTTTCCTAAAGGATTGTTGTTTTCTTTTTCTCCCAATAAAGTTTCTTCGTCCCACCAAATATAGAATTCAGGAGCATTAAATCTATCAAGTATTTTTTGCTTGTTAGGTATTGGCGGTATTGCCAATGGTGTAAAGATAATGTCCTTCATTTATTTTTCCTTTATGTGTGCAAACGGACTAGATAATTCCATGTAATCATTTTTAATATTTAACTTAGGCATACCTAGTTCACTGCGCACTGTGTCTATGTTATCTTTAAAATAAATTAATTCTTTCCCCCTGCCTAAATTTTTATGCAAGTATCGTAAATCATATCCTTCTAAATTCAATTGTGGTGCTGGAGTGAATATCCTAGCAAGCGAAAGTTTTACTTCTTCAACACAACAACTTATAAACGGCATATCGCTCAAGTTCTCAAAGAAATCTTTCATTGTATCTTTAGTGATAGTTTTGTCAATGCCAAAATTGTAGAAGGTATTAAAGTACCACCAATTTAAATATATTTGTGTAATTTCATTTAAGTCATAACTACTACATTCGTATATCATTTCAAACTGTTCTTTGTTTGGTAATATAATTTTTTTAGTTTGAATTCTATGTTCTTCTTTATATTCATTAGTTGCCATAGGTGTATTTGGCAACACATACAAAGGATAACTTCTAGCAAAGTCAATGCCTAGTTCAGGGTGTTTAAATAATGTATCAGCCCAACTGTCTGCTGTTTCTCCCGGCAACCCGATTATAAGTTCACTATTAACTTTTACATCTCTAAGTTCGTCTATAATACTCAGTAGCTTGTCTGTTGAAATATTTTTACGCTGGATTGTATCAAGCACCGCAGGTGTTAGAGTTTGCAAACTGATCTTTACATTACGTAATTTATCATTAAAGTTATCCATTGTAAGATTCATAATTTTTGCTAGGTGGGGAGATCCGTTTTTAGCAAAGCCTGCGAATGTTAACATCATGTCGTCACGGGTTTTGTTGTCAACAATATGTTGTACAAACTCTACATCTCTTGGCAGTATTCCGTAGTTAGCATCTAGTATTTCTAAACGCTTTACATTATCAAAACTTAATACATGTTCGATTGTTTCTTTAACTGCGGTATCTTTTAGTTGTGTAATCTTACTACGACTTACTCCGCCCCAGTCACAAAATGCACAATGATATGGGCACCCTCTATTAGTTTCAAATGCAACTGCTATATCATCTTCGCGAGTTAATAAGTCATCAAAAATTCCATCAGTATAAGGTGTTGGTATTGCATATTCACTATCACTAGTAGGATCTAAAAACTTTTCCCACTGTAGTTCGCCAGGGCCTGTCATATAATGATCTACGTAAGGACGTTTAAATTCTTCTAAGTTTTGTTCAGGAACATTTGGGCCACCGTATATAACTATACCGCTTGGATTGTACTCTTTAAACTTTTGTGCTATTGTATCGTTGGCATGCTGATTCCATACGTAACAAGTTAGTCCTAGTATATCTGTCTTTTTTAACGTTTCGTGTAATTTAGGAGTGTCCCATTTGTTTTTATACAACGGTTCAAAAAATGTGTAGTCTCTTGCAATGTTAGGATTTTTCATACAATGAGAAATAAGACACCCTACAGGATAAGGCACCCAGTCATTGTATGTACTACTGATTGTTCCTAAAAGGATGGTACTAGGCATACCCTATTTACCCCGTCTCTTTTAAATTTATCATAAGCAGGATTGTTAGTAGTTGCTAGCCACACACTATCACTGGGTGTAAATCCATATTCTCTACAAATATGATGTTGTCTAAATTCTCTATTGCGCCAAATGTATTCTATATCAAATTTATTTATAACTGTTTCAGCAACATTGTGAGCAAAGTAATTATAATATTTGGCACTGTGCGTTATAGCTTCCAACCTTTGATCAGGGCTTCGTGTAAAGATCCAGCCTGTGCGAACATTACGTAACCCGAATGCTTTACTTAGACTATAGAATACATATTCTACGTTGTCACTTATTTCAATTGGCTGTGCAATAGTACTTCCTACATATGCTAAATCTAATGCTATAGGCGTATGTGTTGGAACTTCTTTAAAGTTGCCGTCTTTACATGCAGGAGAACTCATATACTTTATACAGTCATCATACTGACTGCCACGTTGCACTACCCATTGATAGTCACCGTCATCCATATATATGCTACGAGTCTCGTTAGCCATCCACCAATTTAAACCTTCAGTGATTCCATTTGTAGGATACACATAGAAGTCTTCGAGATCAATTACAGGTTTTAACCATTGTTTTATGTTAGTAGTGTACGGATTAATGGCGTCTAAGTCGCATTTTAAAGCCCGTACAGCGGTGTTTACTTCAGGAAGTGCATAAGTACGCACTGCGGTACTCTGCTCTAATATAGCATTACAGATGCTCGTGGCCACTTGCTACCCTCCATAATATACGTGTTCCCATATGCTCGAAGTGCCAGCGTTTATGTATAGTCACTACTTGTTCTGCTACGTTTAAATCACCGTCTTTCCAATCATGATGATACATATATTTTTCGTTAAGAATATGATTTTGTAAATATTCAATAAGGTCTTGGCTTTCTTTTTGAGTAAAGCCAAGTACTTCAAATATTTGATAGAACGGAAAAAAGATACCCTTATGGTTACCAAAACTTTGTATAAGTTTTACAGGATTGTCTATATCTAAATGATCCTTAAACAGCGGCGTATCACTGTAACGTCCTGCTTTGTATCCGCAGATAACATTTAGATCTTCAAGTTGCAATTTAACATCTTTTGGCAAGTCTTGATATGCCCATGCATTGTTTAACCAACTTGTTCTACTGCCTGCTGTACCTGTAAGTGCGTATAACCAAATTAATTTTTTACGAATAGGATTACTAGGTTGATTAGCATGCCAGTCTAAGTCGTGTTTGTGACTAAACAAACTAGGCTTGCCTGTTAACTCATCTCCGCCTACTCTAAGTATACCTTCGCCTGCCCATACATCACCGCTGCCTCCGTGAGCACGTTGAGCATCTTTAGGATCTTGTTTTTGCACACTGCCTATTACTTCGCTAATGCGCAACAACTCTGCTTCATCTAGATCTTGATCACGGAAGTTTAATACAAGGTGTTTGTAAATATCTTGAAATATATCAATAAGTTCATCTTCGGGCATGCCTTTTAATTTAATATCGTATTCGGCGCACCAGTTGTCACATAATAATTTCATATTTCCCTACACTTTCCTTTTTGGTATCTTTGAGTCAGCACTGCTTACACAACTCTTAGTTATGCACGTCTTAGGTGTCTTAAATATAGTAAAGCCTGTTTCTATATTACCAAGGGGTGCATCGTGACAAGAATAACTGCGTTTTACCGAACCGTCTGGCTCGCGTATTATAAGTCCACTGTAACCGGCGTTACACCGCCATCCTTCAAAATTGTTGAAATTAAAGGCATTAAA
>TARA_B110000902_G_scaffold58748_1_pt1 | contig 10846 bp, 10 predicted proteins | sample TARA_B110000902 | Tara Oceans TARA_B110000902 (sample SAMEA4398009) | marine metagenome | biome: Polar Biome; feature: [SRF] surface water layer (ENVO:00010504); material: water (ENVO:00002006), including particulate matter (ENVO:01000060) such as... | depth 5 m | reverse complement strand
ATTAAAAAGGTGCCTTCTTTAAGAGATATTACAATTGCCAATTTATTTTTTGAAAATAGTACCAGAACAAAACTCAGTTTTGAACTTGCAGAAAAAAGACTATCTGCAGACGTAATAAACTTTTCTGCAGCCCAATCTTCTGTAAAAAAAGGAGAAACCTTAATAGACACCGTAAACAACATTTTGGCGATGAAAGTGGATATTGTTGTAATGCGTCACGGAAATGTTGGTGCTGGCGTTTTTCTATCTAAACACGTAAATGCTAAAATTATAAATGCGGGGGACGGTACGCACGAGCATCCAACACAAGCCTTGTTAGATTCGTATTCGATTCGAGAAAAATTAGGAACAGTAAAAGGTAAAAAAATAGTAATTGTAGGAGATATTTTGCACTCGAGAGTTGCATTATCTAACATTTATGCGCTGCAATTGCAAGGTGCAGAAGTAATGGTTTGCGGGCCAACCACTTTGATACCTAAATACATCTCTAGTTTAGGAGTAAAGGTAGAGACCAACTTAAAGAAAGCTTTAGAATGGTGTGATGTTGCCAATGTTTTACGAGTACAACATGAAAGAATGGATATTAAATATTTTCCATCCACGAGAGAATACACGCAGCTTTTCGGAATAAACCAAGACATATTAGACAACCTCGGTAAGAAAATTACCATTATGCATCCAGGACCCATTAATAGAGGTGTAGAGATTACAAGTGACGTTGCAGATTCTAATGATTCCATTATTCTGAACCAAGTAGAAAATGGAGTGGCCGTAAGAATGGCAGTTATTTATTTATTAGCCCAACAAATAAAAAGATAAGATGCGAATAGAAAAAAAAGATAAATACACCCTTATTTCCTCGGATGAAAACACATTTGAGGCATTTCAAAATTCACTTCTTGAAAAAATAAATGATTTTGAAAATGCACATTTAATACTACAAATTTCTGAAAAAATTAACGTTAAGGATAAAGATTTTTCGCTAATTTTGAAGGTAACAGAAAACAAACAAGAAAAAAACACCTCCGTTGTTATTATAAACGCGGATCTTAATTTAGACGATTTTCCAGAGCACATAAATATTGCACCGACAATGCAGGAAGCAGAAGATATTTTAGAAATGGAAGCAATAGAAAGAGAGTTAGGATTTTAAACTGTAGTACATGATAAAAAAATTACTTTCCATTTTACTTTTATCGATTCCTCTAATTATTTTTTCACAAGAGAAAAATGTATCGAATTTATCTACTGCACCAAACCCATTTACAAATAGTACTGAAATTACTTTCAATGCCCCTTTAAACGCATCCATAATTTTGAAGGTCAAAAATATTTTAGGGAAAACAGTTTTCAAAAAAACATACACTGTTAAATCGGGTAAAAACAACATCACTTTTTATAAAAAAGACATCGCTTCTGGTATGTATATCTACAGCATTCAAAATAAGAATAAAATAATTTCTAAACGTTTTATTATTCAATGATAAACCTTACCATACTAGGTTGTCATTCAGCAACACCGCGCGTAAACGCTTTTCCAACTTCACAATATTTAGAAATAAATAACAATCATTTTTTAATAGATTGCGGGGAAGGCACACAACGTCAGATGCGAAAATATAAAGTCGGTTTTTCTAAAATAGACCATATTTTTATTTCTCATTTACATGGAGACCATTTTTACGGTTTGGTGGGTTTACTATCTACTTACGGCATTTTAAGCAGAGAAAAAGAAATGCATATTTTTGGCCCGAAAGGAATTAAGAGTGCGACGCTACAAATGTTAAAAATTTCAGAATCTCATGCTAAATTTAAGATGATTTTTCACGAATTATCTTCGAAAGAAAGTGAGCTTATTTATGAAGATGAACGGGTATCTGTCCAAACAATTCCGCTAACGCACAGAGTGTATACAAACGGATATTTATTTACGGAAAAAGAAAAGCCAAGAAAACTGAACATGCTAAATATTAGCGGATATCCTGAAATTAACAAAGCTGATTTTTTAAATATAAAAGCAGGAAGGGCGGTTACCTTATCTTCTGGAGAAGTAATTCCTAATACCGAATTAACAATAGACCCGGAACCACCGCTAAGTTTTGCTTTTTGTAGCGATACGAGTTACAAACCAGACATTGTTCCCATAATAAAAAACGTAGACTTATTATATCACGAAGCTACCTTTTTAGCAGAGAGACAGGATTTAGCAAAAAAAACAAAACACTCTACTTCAATTGAAGCGGCACAAATTGCAAAAGATGCCAATGCAGGTCAATTGATTATCGGACACTATTCCGGGAGATATCCAGACATTTCTCTATTTCAAAAAGAAGCAGAGACTGTTTTTAAAAATGTTTCTTTAGCAAAACCAGGAGCTGTATTTACTGTAAACTAAATCCTATAAAACCAGTAATTTTAGATGCTGAATTTCTGTCAATACATCATGTGTAAATACTGATATTCAATGAGATACCACAAAGTAATCATATGTAGTTAACCTCAACTGAGCAATAACAGGATGTCAGTTCAATTTTATTATTTTGTAGTTCACGGAAAAAGTATCAAGACCACATTAATCTTTAAAAGCAATAACACACTTAATACTGGTTGGTCGCTAACAAAACCAGCGTGCATGCAACTTCACTTTCAATCTTATTTTCTAATAATAATTTCTCAAACACTGTGTTCTCTGTTCCTGGATTAAAAATGACTCTTCTCGGCTTCAAACTAAGTATATAGATATAATACTCCTCTTGCCTTTTTGGGTTTAAATATAAAGTAACGGTGTCTATATTTTCGTAGGGCAACTGCGCTGTATCAATAGTAACATCTGCTACTGTTCCCTTCTTTAAACCCACCGCTACCACAGCTTTATTTTTATTTTTTAAGCTCTTAATAGCTCTGTTAGAATATCGACCTTCATTTAAAGAAGCGCCTAAAACTAAAGTTATTTTTGTCATGTGTGTAAATTTAAATGGTATCTTTTGCTGCTTTTTCACCTACTTTCTATGTTAAATTAGATAGCTCAGGCCTCTTATATTCTAATTCTTATGAACAAGATACTTCAAAACGTAAAGGTAAAATTATTGAGGTTAGTACTCACAAAAAAAACAATTGTTTAATAGTATATAATAACGTTCGACTAAAATTTTAAAGTACCATCAAAAAAAATGATTCATTATTCCAAAAGTTTTATTTTTTTGCACACTATATTTCCTCTAAAACCAAATATAAAATTTTTAAAAAAACTAAATAAAAAAGATGCTACAAAATGTAGCACCTTTTTTATTATTTTTGGAAATATCATCGTAAAAAGAAGACTTAACCTCTTCTTCCCATTCGATTGCTTCTCATTTCTACCATCTTCTCACGCACGGTAATTGTGTAATTTTTTTTAGTAATTTCTTTTCCTTTCTCTGGCGCCTCGATAACCGTATTTTCTTTATTAATAACAATTTCTGTGCATAACAACGTAGTATTTTCTACACTTACTTCTAAAATTAAACCAGGTAAACCCCAATATTCAGCAGGCCCTTGCGCAACAGGAATTTGTGGCGCGTACCATGCTTCTACAATAACTAAGTTTTCTTCTGGTGCTTTTTTACCAGCCTCCTCGGTAGTATTGGTTCTTAAATCGCTCCAAGAAAAATCGTACCAATTCAATTCTTCAGCAGGCATAAAAGCTTTTGCTTTGTAGCAGGTATAATCTCCTATTTTTTTGGTCTCTGTTCCCATCGTCCATTCGATTCGGTACAAGGCATCTTTCACTAAAAAACGTTTTCCATAGAATTCCTGGCTCTGCACCAATGTACTTTCTTTAACATTCTTATAGTGATCTCCTCTTGAAAAATAACCACCCCAAGAGTCCGTTGCACCAGAAATAGCATCAATTTTTTCTTCTTCTAAAAAGGTAGATTCGATATTATTAAAAGTTAAAAAATATGTTTTTTCTAACCTATTTTTTAACCGTGCTGCAATTTGTTTTTTTCTAGCTTCACTAAAATTAGCGCCGTAGGTACCAAGATCCATTTTAGATTTAGAAATATAGGTTGCCTTACCACTAAAATTTTGAGCATTTGTGTTGAATGTAAGCAATGCAATGGCTGCACATAACAGAAAATTAGAAGCAATTGATTTCATCATTTTAAATATTTATTTTGGGTTCTTGTCTATCAAAAGTAATAAAATAATAAACAAATCTTTTAGATACACAAAAATTAACAATACTTTAGGCTGGGACCCATTCTATCATTTTTGAATAGTTCGGTTAAATCGTGACATTCAAAAAAGAGGCACAACCACTGAACCTATTGATTAAAAAGCAATATTTATAAAAAAACATGATTTTTCACTTCATCTTTACACCTTGTTCTAAGCGCTATTTTAATGTGGTATATAATTCCTTGAAACATATCAAAATAAAACAATAAAAAAGGTGCTACAAAATAGAGCACCTTTTACATAAGATCGAAAATTAAATAACTAAAAGCTAAATTCTTACCAGCGTATAATGACAGAGCCCCAAGTAAATCCGCTACCAAAAGCAGCCAAAACAACTAAATCATTGTCTTTTATTTTACCCAGTTCCCAAGCTTCAGTTAATGCAATAATTACAGAAGCTGCGGTAGTATTTCCGTATTTCATAATATTATTAAACACTTTATCATCCGACAGTTGAAACTTCTTTTGTATAAACTGTGCAATACGTAAATTCGCTTGATGTGGAATTAACATATCTATATCTTCCTTTTCTAAATTATTAGCTTGTAATCCTTCTACTATTGCTTCCGAAAAACGTGTAATGGCGTGTTTGAATACAAACTGCCCATTCATATACGGATAGTAGGAAATATCATCCGGATTATTTGCTTCTAAAATTTCTGGCACCCAACGTTGTGTCGAAGGTCCTTCTAAAACTAATTCTTTTGCGTGTCTTCCTTCCGAATGCAAGTGAGAAGACAAGATTCCTTTCCCTGGTTCTTCACTTCTAGAAAGTACAGCTGCTCCTGCTCCATCGCCAAAAATAACAGAAACATTTCTTCCCCTTGTAGATTTTTCTAATCCACCAGAATGATTTTCAGCACCAATCACAAGAATATTTTTGTACATCCCTGTTTTAATAAATTGGTCTGCAACAGACATTGCATAAATAAAACCAGAACATTGGTTCCGCACATCTAAAGCACCAATTGTTGGCATCTCTAACATGTCTTGCACCTGAACGCCACAACCAGGAAAATACATGTCTGGGCTCAAAGTTGCGAACACAATAAAATCAATGTCATCTTTTGTTAAACCAGCTCTTTCTATGGCAATTCTAGCCGCTTTTGCGCCCATAACTGCAGTTGTGTCCTCAGATTTAGGATCTATCCAGCGTCTTTCTTTAATTCCGGTTCTTTCTTGAATCCATTCGTCTGAAGTTTCCATAAATTCCTTTAAATCGTCGTTGGAAACAACATTTTCAGGAACATAATAGCCAAGTCCTATTATTTTAGAATTGTACATAGTTTATACTTTTATTTACTAATTGTTTGAGTAAACAAAAATAGTGATAAAATAATATCTTTACAGAAAGACTTAATTTTAATTGTCATGAAAAATCTTTTCTACTCTTTTATAGTGTACAATAATAGCAGACACTACTATCTAAAATGGAATACTAGTAGTTTTAAAACTTAGAATATTCAAAATAGTAGCGTAAAAATTAATGCATTTATCTATTTAGAAACGTTTCTTAAATTTAAGATTTTTAATTTAAACTCTTTTTTTGATCACAATAAAACAACGCACTTTCTCATTTATCCGTTCTTTAGAATTCATGACTCATATCGATTTTTTCACAACTAAATTATTAAAACATATTACAGCGATTCAGAGGCTATTATTTGTGAGCTTATGCAATAAACAAAATGGTACAAATTGGTCAGATTTAGAATTAGAATTCCCTTTAAGACTTAAAGAGGTACTAAAATCATTTTAATTCTGTCATCTTGTCACTATAATCGCTTTGGTATTTTTTTTGACTAATAGAAACTGAAATTATAAATAATAATTGTTTGTCAGTTCAAATGCCAGTTTTTTTTTGATGGGCTGTATTGAGAAAGTTAAAATTTCTTGATATAATTTTCAAAAAAGAAAAGCAAACGAAATGTCAACTTAAAAACAAAACATAAATAAAATGGCAAAAGGAAACATTAATGTATCAGTAGAAAATATTTTTCCGCTAATTAAAAAATTCTTGTATTCTGACCACGAAATCTTTTTACGTGAATTGATTTCTAACGGAACAGATGCAACCTCTAAGTTAAAACACCTGATTGCAATTGGTGAAGCAAAAACGGAGTTAGGAGATGCTAAAATTGAAGTAAGCATTGATAAGGATGCTAAAACAATTACGATTAAAGATCAAGGTTTGGGAATGACTGCTGTTGAAGTTGAGAAATACATCAACCAAATTGCATTTTCTGGAGCTGAAGAGTTTTTAGACAAATATAAAGACAACGAAGCAGGAATTATTGGTCATTTTGGATTGGGCTTTTACTCTGCATTTATGGTAGCAGCCAAAGTAGAATTAATTACAAAGTCTTTTAAAGACGAACCTGCTGCACATTGGACTTGTGACGGTTCTCCTGAATTTACCTTAGTAGAAAGCGATAAAGCAGACAGAGGAACAGAAATTATTTTACATGTTGCAGAAGACTCTTTAGACTTTTTAGAAGAAAATAAAATTGGAGGTTTATTAGACAAGTACAATCGTTTTAACCAAGTGCCTATTAAATTCGGAACGAAAGAAATTAACGATCCAGAATTTACACCTGCAACTACAAAAGATGCAGAAGGAAAGGAAACTACGGAAGCACACAAACAACTTACTGTTGATAATATTATAAACAACACAGCACCTGCTTGGACAAAAATGCCGGCAGATTTAAAGGAAGAAGATTATGACAACTTCTACAGAGAGTTGTATCCAGCACAATTTGAAGAGTCGTTATTTCACATTCATTTAAATGTAGATTATCCTTTTAACTTAACAGGAATTTTATTTTTTCCAAAGTTAAGTCCATCAATGGACATGCAAAAGGACAAGATTCAATTGTATCAAAACCAAGTTTTTGTAACAGATAATGTAGAAGGAATTGTACCCGACTTTTTACAAATGTTAAAAGGTGTTATTGATTCTCCAGACATTCCTTTAAATGTTTCTCGTTCTGGTTTGCAAGCAGACGGTGCAGTGAAAAAAATATCTGGTTATATTACTAAAAAAGTTGGTGATAAATTAGTTACATTATTCAAAAAAGACAGAGCAGATTTTGAAACAAAATGGAACGATATTAAAGTAATTATTGAATATGGAATGTTGTCTGAAGATAAGTTCTTTGACAAAGCGAAGAAATTTGCATTGTATCCAACAGTAGGAGGTTCTTATTTTACGTTTGATGAATTACTAGAAAAAACAAAAGCTTCTCAAACAGATAAAGATGGGAATCACGTTGTTTTATATGCCGCTAACAAAGATGCACAACACAGTTATATTCAAGCAGCAACTGCAAAAGGATATGAAGTGTTAATCTTAGACTCTCCTATTATTTCGCACTTAATGCAAAAATTAGAAGGTTCGGCTGAAAAAGTGAAATTTACAAGAGTAGATGCAGATCATATTGATAATCTAATAAAGAAAGACGATAACGTAATTTCTAAATTATCTGATGAAGAAACAGCTACTTTAAAACCAATTATTGAAGGTGCAGTAAACTCAAAAACATATACAGTTCAGTTAGAGGCAATGGATTCTGCTGCTTCTCCGTTTATTATTACGGTTCCAGAATTTATGCGTAGAATGAAAGAAATGCAAGCTTCCGGCGGTGGTGGTGGAATGATGGGAATGGGTAATTTCCCTGACATGTACAACTTAGTTGTAAACACGAACAGTCCTTTAGTTTCTGACATCTTAAATAATAAAGATGAAGAAAAACAAAAAAACTTAATTTCTCAAGCTTTTGATTTGGCTAAGTTATCTCAAAACCTTTTACATGGTGAAGAGTTGACTAACTTTGTAAAACGTTCTTACGAGTTAATTAAGTAAATAACTTTAATATTTCTACCTCGGTAGAAATTTATAATACCAAAACCTCTTTGTGAAAACAGAGAGGTTTTTTTTATTTGGTATGCTAAAAAAAAGAAAAAACTTAAAAACAGCTCACTTCTTAAGTAGATAAGAACACTCGTTACTTAAATCTTCAAAAACCACATTTCATAATTCCTTAAAAAGCCTACATTTGCAAACATGCGAATAGATATCATTTCAGTAGCTCCAGACTTATTAGAAAGTCCGTTTAATCATTCGATTATTAAACGTGCAAAAGAAAAAGGTTTGGCAGAAATCATTGTGCACGATTTACGTGCATATGGTTTGGGCAATTACAAACAAATAGACGACACACAATTTGGGGGTGGCGCCGGAATGGTAATGATGATTGAACCCATTGCAAACTGTATTAGAAAATTACAAGCAGAACGCGTATATGATGAAATTATTTATATGACTCCAGATGCTAAAACATTGAATCAATCTGTTGCAAATACACTTTCGCTTAAAGAAAATATTCTTATTTTAACGGGACATTATAAAGGAGTAGATCACCGAATTAGAGCCCTATTTATAACCAAAGAAATCTCTATTGGAGATTATGTTTTAACAGGTGGTGAGTTAGCCGCAGCAGTTTTAGTAGATGCCGTTGTGCGTTTAATTCCTGGTGTTATTGGTGATGAACAATCTGCGCTTACAGATTCTTTTCAAGACAATTTATTATCGCCACCAGTATATACAAGACCCTCCAATTTTGAAGGAACCACAGTTCCTGAAGTCCTGTTATCAGGAAATTTTCCTAAAATTGACGATTGGCGCAGTGAAAAAGCATACGAAAGAACACAACAAATAAGACCAGACCTTCTAGATGAAACTTCGTAGCTCTCTTTTAGTATAAACTACCAAATTATAAACTTTGAATATCATAAAAACTCTTATACAAAACAACAAAGCCATTTCTTGGGTTTTAGGATTTCAATTGTTTAGATTAATTTTATTACCGTTTATGGGCCTAATGCCCCAAGACGCATACTACTACTTATACGGACAGAATTTATCGCTTTCGTATTTTGACCATCCAGGAATGATTGGATATATTTTACGCCTTTTTACAGATGTTTTTGGAACTTCTATTTTTGTTGTAAAGTTTGCCGACTTTTTTATTACTTCCCTGACCATACTGAGCTTTTACAAATTAGCTTCTTATTTTCTATCCAAAGAAAAGTCACAACGTGCTTTTGTTTTGCTTGCTTCCACCATATTTGTCTCTATTTTATCGTTTAACTCAACACCAGATGTTCCTTTATTGCTCTTCTGGACCCTTAGTTTAATTTGCTTATACAAAGCAATTTTTGAAGAAAAAAAGTGGTTTTTTATTTTAGGTGGAATTGCAATGGGGCTGGCTTTTAACAGCAAATACACTGCTATTTTATTACAATTTGGTTTGTTGGCTTTTCTAATTTTCTCTCATCGTTATAGAAAATTATTACGTTCTCCTTGGCTGTGGTTTTCTTTAATTATTTCTGTTGCAGTAACATTCCCTGTTTGGTATTGGAATTATAAAAATGAATTTGCATCGTTTGTTTTTCAATCGTCAGAAAGAACAAGTTCTATCACAAAATTTAAAATTTCTCCAAAAAATTTCTTTGGTGCCATCGGCCATCAAATGTTCTTATTATTACCTGTTTTATTTTTAATTTTTATCACTTTTACCTATAAATACGTAAAAAGAGCATTGTTAAAGTTTAAACTCCCAAGCGCTAAAACATTATTTTTATTAGCCTTCTTTATTCCCACTTTTGTTGGTTTTTTCCTCCTTACACCTATTTATTGGGTGAAATTAAATTGGATGATGCCTTCCTATATTACTGGAATTATAATAGCAGGAATGTTTATCAGTAAGAAATTGTTAAAAGTCCAAATTATAATATCCATCGTTTTTCACGTGTTAGCCACCATACAGATTCTATTTTATGTAGCGCCAATTAAAAGTGATGATACTTGGGTTGGTTGGAAAGAATTAGCGCTAGAAACAGCACAATTACAAAAAACACATACAAATACTTTTGTTTTCTCTAATGATAACTATAAAACATCTGCGTGTCTAAACTTTTTTATGGATGGTAAGGTGTATGCACAAAATATCATCGGTTTGCCTGCCTTGCATTTTGATTATTTAGGTGATAATTTATCACTATTAAAAGGAAAAAATGCTTTGTTTATAGACTCTGACAAACGTTTTAATACTAAAAATAAGTTGGGTGAAATTAATCCATTGTTACATACTTACTTTAAAACTGTTACTGAATTAACACCAATTGTAATTAAAATAAACGGTAAAGAGAGTCGAAAATTTTGGGTTTTCTATTGTACTGACTATCAACCTAAAAAATAGTTACGTTTTAGTTTTATCAACTGAAAAAAAGTACTATTTTTGCAGTCGCTAAATTAACCTCTGACGAATATATCGTGTACGTTGTTTTACAAAATCAATTAAATTAAAAATATGGAAGCTTTAGTAAAGTTTGTACAAGACGAGTTTGTAGCAAAAAAAGAGTTCGCTAATTTTGCTGCTGGTGATACAATCACTGTTTATTACGAAATTAAAGAAGGGGAAAAAGTACGTACTCAGTTTTTTAGAGGTGTAGTTATTCAAAGAAGAGGTATTGGAGCTTCTGAAACGTTTACAATCAGAAAAATTTCTGGTACCGTAGGTGTAGAAAGAATTTTTCCTGTAAACTTACCTTCTATTCAAAA
>TARA_B110000902_G_scaffold229313_1_pt1 | contig 10846 bp, 10 predicted proteins | sample TARA_B110000902 | Tara Oceans TARA_B110000902 (sample SAMEA4398009) | marine metagenome | biome: Polar Biome; feature: [SRF] surface water layer (ENVO:00010504); material: water (ENVO:00002006), including particulate matter (ENVO:01000060) such as... | depth 5 m | reverse complement strand
CCCATGGCTTTAAGTAACTTACGACGCTCTAAACTCATTGAACTAGGCATGGTTAATGTGATTTTATAACCTCTAGATGCCGCAACAAACGCGAGGGCTATACCAGTATTGCCACTAGTTGCCTCAACAATTTCATTGCCCGGTTTAAGTAATCCTCTTTTTTCAGCATCCCAAATCATATTTGCACCAATACGGCATTTAACACTGAAACTTGGGTTTCTTGATTCAATCTTTGCGTAAACGTTTCCGCCTGTAACGCGATTAAGCTTAACCAAAGGGGTTTTACCGATGGCGAGTGAATGGTCGTCGTATACTTGCATAATTATTTCCTTACTTAATATTATACTTTTACAGTGTAAACCTGATTGTTACACCGGAGATTAGATATTGATATAGCCTGCTTTTTTCTTATATATAAAATACAACAATAGCCTTTATAAATATTATTGATACATATAGCGCCTAAAACTGTTTTATCATAAAGACATTCATACATAGAGATAAGGGAAGGAAGCTTCATTTTAAGAGCTTTTTTGCTATATCTTATGGTTAATCAATTTTTAATAAGGTTTGAGGTTTTACATGGCGTTTATTGGTACAGAAAAATATATTGCTAGTCGAGAGTTGCAACTTGCTGTCAACGCGGCTATCACCCTAGAAAAACCGTTATTGATTAAAGGTGAACCAGGTACAGGTAAGACTATGTTGGCAGAAGAGCTAGCACAAAGTTTAGATGCTAATTTGATTCAGTGGCACATTAAATCTACGACAAAAGCACAACAAGGATTATATGAATATGACGCTGTTTCGCGTTTACGTGACTCGCAGTTAGGCGATGAAAAAGTCCACGATATTGGCAACTACATTGTCAAAGGCAAGTTATGGCAGGCCTTTGATGCAGAAAAACGCACTATATTATTGATTGATGAAATAGACAAAGCGGATATCGAGTTTCCAAACGATTTGTTATTAGAGCTGGATAAAATGGAGTTTTTTGTTTATGAGACTCAACAATTAGTCAAAGCTAAACAACGTCCTATTGTGATCATCACATCGAACAATGAGAAAGAATTACCTGATGCTTTTTTACGTCGTTGTTTTTTTCATTATATTCAATTTCCTGATGCAGACGAGATGCGTCAAATAGTAGATGTGCATTTTCCAGAGATAAAAAAAATACTACTGAATCAAGCTTTGGAATCATTTTTTGATCTACGTGATGTACCTGGCTTACGCAAAAAACCATCGACCTCAGAATTATTAGATTGGTTGAAATTGTTGGTGGCTGAAGATATACCGGCTGAGGCATTACAAAATAAAGACGGAAAACAAAGTATTCCGCCTCTTTATGGTGCTTTGCTAAAAAATGAGCAAGATATTCACCTATTCGAAAAACTGGTCTTTATGGCACGTCGATAATGTTAATTGATTTCTTTTTTAAACTTAGAGAATATCGCTTATCAGTGAGTCTAAGAGAGCTTTTGGACTTGCTGAACGCGTTAGAAAAAGGTGTCATATTTGCCAATATTGATGATTTTTATTTTTTGTCAAAAATGATCATGGTTAAAGATGAAAGTCAGTTTGATAAATTTGACCGTGCATTTGCTGACTACTTTGAAGGAGTACAAAGTATTGACTTGTTTGGTAAGGACATACCTGAAGAGTGGTTAAAAAATGCCTTAGAACGGCATTTCAGCGAGGAAGAGAAAGCAAAAATTAAAGCACTGGGTGGTCTTGAAGAGTTGATGAAAACTCTTAAAGAACGTCTAGCTGAGCAAGAAAAACGTCATCAAGGAGGCAATAAATGGATTGGTACAGGCGGTACATCACCTTTTGGTGCTAATGGATACAATCCAGAAGGTGTGCGTATTGGTCAGGAAGGCAATAGAAATTTTTCCGCAGCAAAAGTGTGGGATAAACGAGAATTTAAGAATCTAGCGGGTGATGTTGAGTTAGGCACACGGAACATTAAAGTTGCGCTGCGTAAACTGCGTAAGTTTGCCCGTACAGGCGCAACTGAAGAGTTAGATATACCGACTACTATCGGTGCAACGGCTAAAAATGCTGGGTTTTTAGACATTCATATGGTGAAAGAGCGTCACAACGCAGTGAAAGTGTTGATGTTTTTTGATGTGGGTGGCTCTATGGATGCCCATATTAAAGAATGTGAAGAATTGTTTTCAGCTGTACATACAGAATTTAAACATCTTGAATATTTTTATTTTCATAATTGCGTCTACGAAGGTGTCTGGAAAGACAATAAAAGGCGTGAGTCAGAAGTTATACCTATTGCTAATGTTATTCACAAATATGGCGCTGATTATAAACTGATATTTGTGGGTGATGCCACTATGGGCCCCTATGAAATAACTTATCCAGGTGGTAGCGTAGAGCATTGGAATGAAGAAGCTGGTTCTGTTTGGATGCAACGTTTACTTCATCATTTTGAACATGCAATATGGCTTAATCCGCAGTTAAATCAGTATTGGAATTATTATGCCTCAGTGAGCATAATGAAAGAATTGATGACTGACAGAATGTACCCCCTAACGTTAGATGGAATAGGAGAGGGGATAAAAAGTCTAACTAAAAGAAGCGGATAAAATACGGTTATGGAAAAACACATCACCTTAGAAGCGAGTCAATCAGTTAATAGTATAGAGTCTGAATCGACAGATAATATCCATAGTATTGCGGATTTAACTCGCAAAGAAACCCGACAAATTGTCACACCATATGCTTTTTTTGTAGCTGACGATTTGCTGGGCACACCCCTTGCAGGACCATTTCGTCGGGGATTTGGCTTACTCATAGATTTGTTTTTTATTACTTTGCTAACACAAGTCAGCAGTTTAGTTTTAGCTGCAGTCGCTGCTTGGACTTTTTTTAGAGCCGGCAATAGATTAAAGACTAAAAAACGTTTTAACGGAGTTCGAATTTTTCTTAGGCTTCTAGTGGCATTATTATTATTTGTTGTGGCTTTGGGCATTGTTGATGAGATTAATGACGACAACCCTCCTGATCGAGATTCGTCTGATGCTTCAGTAAACACGGTCAATACAGTGGAAGGAATAACGTTAGTGGCTTTAACGGCAAAGTTTTTGCTTAAAACCAACGCCATAAAACAACAGGTTGCACAAGGTGAGTGCAAACCAACCTATGATTGTTTTCAATCTTTAGGAGAAGAACTTGTACAAGGTGTCGTTGCTATTGGTTTAAATAGAGATGCCATAGAGGGGATTTTGGAAGGGTATCTAGGCTCAGTATCCAAAAACCTTACTAACGAGCAACAAACGGAATTGACTGCCCATCTACAACAATTTGTCGATACAAAAAAAACTGCTAATGATAATAAAAGCGCTGAGCAAGCATCTATTAAAAAATCTCCTACTAAGCTAGTCGAAAGCAGTTTAGAAAAGGACAAGCCTTATACTCAGTATAAAAGTTTAATTAATTGGTTAAAAAAATTAGTCGAAGAATTTGGTCTTGGGCTTGGATGGGCAGCGTTTTATTTCAGTATATTCACTGCATGGTGGAAAGGTCAAACACCGGGGAAAAAAATGATGGGTATGAAGGTAATTAAACTAGACAACACACCTTTAAACCTGTGGGAAAGCTTTGGCCGTTACGGTGGATATGCTGCTGGTTTTGCAACGGGACTTACAGGGTTCATGCAGGTTTTTTGGGATCCTAATCGTCAAGCGATTCAAGATAAAATTTCAGAAACACTAGTGATTGATTTACGCAAGCCCAAAGTCCCTTTTATTAAACAAACGGCGTCATTACCCCATGGCAAATAGAATAAGTCAGTTACTAAGCCATCGGAACTGGCCAAAATTCGATGCTGGACGTTACGTTCAGGGAAGATGAACGTCAGATATATGCCGAGGATGGGGCGAAAAACATGGCCCTATTTAGATGTGCGCTACTTAATTTAATCAAAGCCCACCCGCTTAAAGACAGTGGTGCTGGTAAAATGATGCGAACGGGTTGGGATAGCAAGTTTAGAGCGGAAATACTGTTTGGTAAAAAACCAACTAAAGTATAATCCGACCCTGCCAAGCAGAAGCTTTACCAACTTTATATTCATACGAATTTAGTGTTTACCTCTATCATATCTCGGTAAACCGACATCATGACATGACATGACTATTAACAAGTTTAGATAAATGCAACACACAACAATATTAGTAATTCAGCAATCTAAGTATAGATCTTCAGGCTATTTGGATAGTGACTCTATGGATGTTCAATATTAATCAAAGCCCTGTATTTAAGATAAGACTTAATGAAAGGTTTGCTTGTGAGTTTTATTTGTCTATCTAGGTAACGTGATGCATTTTAAAATGTTCGGTTTGTGTCAAGTTTATTATTAGTAGTTTACAAGTTCATTTTGCTTCTGCCTCTTTAAAATTAATAACTCTGCCCAATATCAAGATCATGACTCAAAATAAACGCTTGTCTAAAAGTATCCTCTATTCAATATTAGCAATTACCTTTCTGTGGTGCTTAAAGTCTGCTGAAATTTTGTTCGGATTGAATTTATCTTTTATGGGATTGGTGCCCTTAGATGCACAAGGTATGTTAGGTATTATCACAGCGCCTTTAGTACATGGTTCTTTGGAACATATTTTTAATAATACTTTTGCGATCCTTATTTTAGCTAGTTTTTTGTATTATGGTTATCCTAATTCTTGGTTGAAGGTGTTAATTTTTGTGTGGATTTTGTCTGGTCTGGGTGTGTGGTTTTTTGCCCGACAGGCTAACCACATAGGCGCTAGTGGTGTGACACATGGTTTATTTTTCTTTTTGTTTGTGGCCAGTATATTCCGCCGCGATAAAAGTTCAGTCGCTATAATGATGATTGCTTTTTTACTTTACGGTGGTATGACAATGACGATTTTTCCTAGAGAAGAAGGTATTTCTTTCGAGTATCATTTTTTCGGTGCCTTAGCGGGTGTTGTTGCCGCTTTAATATGGCGTGACAGTGATCCTAAACCTGCGGTAAAGCGCTATGAATGGGAAGAAAGTAGCTCGCAAGATGACATAGACATAGGCGATGAATGGCAAGTTGATGACCCTTCAGAAGCAGAAGACAAACACCGATTTCATTAAGGAAAATAATGCATAACACCGCGCAGCCAAACATATCAACGGTCAAAAATCAGTTCACTTTATTATTAAGAGTTCGATATTGTGAATGTGACGCTCAACAAGTTGTATTTAATGCACGATATGCTGATTATATTGACATTGCTTTAACAGAATACTTCAGAGTAGCAGTAGGTGGTTTTCAAGCTTTGTTGGATAAAGGCTTAGACAACCAAGTGGTGAGTTTGCATATTGATTGGCATTCGCCAGCAAAGTTTGATGATGTTTTGGCCATTGAAGTGTCATTACAAAAGCTTGGCAATACTTCTTATGCTTTTGAGATAATGATCAGCGACTTTGCATCAAAAAAAATCATAGCTAAAAGCACCACTACTTATGTAATGGTCGACACCCAAACCTATCAAAAAACACCCATACCCGATTGGTTAAGAGAAAAATTACAATCACCTGCAGCATTACCTTTGGTTAACCATGCTGGCGTGACTATTTAATACGCGATGGACATAGAGAAGTCAGGGAAATACCTAACACGCCTATAAAAAGTGTTATGTTCATATTTGATACTGGTATAATAAACACCATATATTTCGTTAATTTTACCAAGAGGGTGCATTAATGGCCGAGGCTGACAGTCGTCCGACCAATTTTATTCGTCAAATCATAGATAAAGATATTAACGAAGGTTTACATACTAATATCCAGACTCGTTTTCCGCCTGAGCCAAATGGTTACCTGCATATTGGCCATGCTAAGTCTATTTGCCTTAATTTTGGTATTGCCCAAGATTATCAAGGTCAATGTAATCTTAGGTTTGATGACACTAACCCTGAAAAAGAGGATATAGACTACGTTAATGCTATTCAACAAGACGTATCTTGGTTGGGTTTTAAATGGGATGGTGATGTGCGTTATTCATCTAATTATTTTGACCAACTCTATGATTTTGCAGTTGAATTAATTAATAAAGGTTTGGCTTATGTTGATTTTTCTAGCCAAGAGCAGATGCGTGAGTTACGCGGTACCTTAAAAGAGCCAGGTAAAAATAGTCCCTATAGAGAAACCACAGTTACTGAAAATTTAGCTTTATTTGAGAAAATGCGTGGCGGTGCTTTTAAAGAAGGTGAGTGTCTACTGAGAGCCAAAATTGATATGAGTTCTTCTTTTATGTGCATGCGCGACCCTGCGTTGTATAGAGTTCGGTTTGCTCACCATCACCAAACAGGTGACAAGTGGTGTATTTATCCTATGTACGATTTTACCCATTGTATTTCTGATGCGATTGAGGGTATTACCCACTCTTTATGTACATTGGAATTTCAAGACAACAGACGTTTATATGATTGGGTGCTTAGCAATATCAGTATTGAAACTACACCTCATCAATATGAATTTTCAAGACTGAATCTTGAATATACAGTGCTAAGCAAGCGTAAATTAATTCAACTAGTCGACGAAAATCAGGTTAATGGTTGGGACGACCCACGCATGCCAACGGTGGCAGGTTTGCGTCGACGTGGTTACACCTCGGCTTCTGTGCGTGAGTTTTGTAAACGTATTGGTGTGACTAAAATCGATAACATGGTTGAAATGTCCATGCTTGAATCTTGTTTAAGAGATGAGTTAAATGCTGATGCGCCCAGAGCGATGGCGGTGCTTGAGCCACTAAGACTGGTAATTGAAAATTATGAAGGTGATGATGTCGAAAACCTAATTGCACCAAACCACCCAGCAGATGAAACTATGGGCCATAGAAGTGTGCCTTTCAGCAAAATAATCTTTATCGAAGCTGATGATTTTAGAGAAGAAGCCAACAAAAAATTTAAGCGCTTAGTGCTTGGCAAAGAAGTGCGTTTAAGAAATGCCTATGTCATTAAGGCTGAACGAGTTGAAAAAGATGAGCAGGGTAATATCACCACTGTTTACTGTAGCTACGATAAAGATACCTTAGGTATAGATCCTGCTGATGGGCGAAAGGTGAAAGGGGTTATACACTGGGTGTCGGCAACAAAGGGTATTCCAGCTGAAATACGTTTGTATGACAGATTATTTAAGGTACCCAATCCTGCAGCAGAAGAAGATTTATTAGCTTGTATCAATGAAGAGTCCTTAGTTGTTAAACAGGGAATCATTGAACCTAGCCTTGTTAATGCAGAACTTAACAAACCAGTTCAGTTTGAAAGAACAGGTTACTTTTGCAAAGATAAAGATAGCCAAAGCGACAAATTAGTCTTTAATCGTGCAGTAGGGCTTAGAGATACTTGGGCGAAAATGGACCAAGGTTAAAATAGTTTAAAGTTAATAAAATAAAAAACCGGACATTTATTGTGCGGTTTTTTGTTTTTGTTGTCGCTATTTTATCTTACGTCTGATGAGACCATCACATTAGGTTATCCAGGTTGCGCATCGAATGTCTGACCGGTCTCTTTACTTGTTTTATTATCCATCAAGTATAAATATAGGGACATTATTTGTGCTGGTGTTTTCAAGTTATCAGCAGTTTCGGCAGGAAATGCTTTTGCTCGCATAGCCGTTTTAGTAGCGCCAGGATTAATACAATTAAATCGAATGCTACTGTTGTCATATTCATCAGCCAATACTTGCATCATACCTTGAGTGGCAAATTTAGAAATAGAATAAGGTCCCCAGTATGCCCTTCCTTTTAAACCCACACTTGAGGTTGTAAAAATCACTGAAGAATCAGCAGCCTTTTTCAGAGCAGGCAGTAACGCTTGGGTCATTAAAAACTGACTGGTGACATTCACCTGAAATACATTTTGCCAATCTTGCTCACTAATTTGTGCAAAGGGACCTAAATGTCCTAAGACACTGGCGTTATGTAATAAACCATCTAAACAACCAAATTGATCACTAATAGTGCTTGCCATACCCCGATAGTGTTTTGCTGTTGCTCCTTTTAAGTCTAAAGGCACAATGGCTGGCTCATTTCCTCCATTATTTATTATTTCATCATAAACATTTTCTAACTTTACTACCGTCTTACCCAGCAAAATGACAGTTGCGCCATGGTTTGCATAGTGCAGAGCGGCTTGTTTTCCAATACCGTCGCCGGCCCCTGTGACTAAGATTGTTTTTTTATCGAGATAAAGTTTTTTGGGGGTGTAGTTGTGCATAGTAAACATCTAATTAAATCAATAAGTAAATGATATCACTGAAGTACTGGCATGAGAAAGTCATAGGTTTACGGTATTTCATTATTTTAAAGGGATGTTTATATGAGTTTTACAAACAGACTGAAAAGGCAATAGTATGTCACTTAGTTAACTGTTAACACTACCTTAACAAATATAACATTTGTTAATCACAATGGTTTGCTAATTTATATATATTACAATGGCTTATGGTATAAAAATAAAACCAAATAGAAGCAGTATTATGAAAAAATACTATTATGTATAGGGGTAATCATACTATTTGGATTTTCATCTTGTGGGGGTGACCTACCTGGCGACGTCACAGTCACAGATGATGCCCCCAGTGCAGTGGTATCTGTTCCTATATAAAACAATGACTTACAAACCCATCGGCACCGAAGCAAGCCACTACACAAGTAGGTTTTACCTCATAGAGCCTGTAACAGATTCTGTGTAACTGCCATTATTTAAGATGTTTCTCGAGGCGGTCCCCGAACTCGATAATAAAGCGAACCATCGCCTGTCGCCAGTTATGAATTGGCATAGCTCACTCTTTTGATGCTTCGGTAATAGCTAAGTACACCTTTTTCTTAGCTGAATTGTCACTAGTAAATATCTTTTGTTTTTAAGTGCATTATGGATAACACTGTTGAGAGACCCTATGGCGTTGGTCGTATAAATCGCTTTGCGGATGTCCGCAGGGTAATTAAATATGTTGTTTGATTTCTGCCAATGGGCTTGCTGGGATTTACTGCTTTGGAGGTATTACTCGTCCCAAGTGTTTCTGAAGCGATCTAGTTCAAGCAAGGCTTCTTCCTCTATATTGAACGTTACATACTCTTTATACCAGTAGTACCAGCCTTACAGTCTTTCCAATAAAGATATTTAAGTGAGTTACGCACCATGTGCACGATACAAATCTGAATATTGGTTTGTGGAAGAACTGCATTAATCGCGTCAAGAAACCCTTTGAGGCCATCTACACCGGCTATAAGTATATCTTCCAGACCACGATGTAGCAGGTCGGACAGCAAACTAAACCAAAACTTAGCTCCTTCTGGCCTTCGGTATTAATACAAAGTGCTAAAAAGATGGATTTGTTGATAACCCGCTTGTCTTGGCGAATTTTCACAATAAAACAATCTAGATAAATAATGGGTTAAATGGGATAAATGGTGTCAAGCGGTCGTGATTGCCATTCAACGACTTTGTCGATGACGGCGCTAGTCACTCTCGATATAAGCGTGGGTGAGATGTCTGCTCCGTAACATTCATCAAAGGCTTGAACATTTCCCTTGTACTCATGCCCGGAGCATACAACCAAAGAATTTTCACATCCGTGGAGGTAAATAGAGACTTATTTTTTGACCAGTTTGGGCTCAAAAGATCCACCAAGATCACTTAGTGAGTCGAGATCGAACTCACCATCTTCTGTTTTTATACGCTTAGAAGTCATGCCATTACGACTATTTTTGATTGCTGACTTAGCATGTTTCTCGTAGCCTGAATGCTCATCCATCTCAGTGTTTAATGCAGCTTCAACGGTTATTTTCTTTAGCATTCGACTGAAATTATTCAGGTCTTCTGAGGTTTAATGCCTTTGGCCGCTTCTTTAGCGAAAGCTACAAGTTCTTTTCTGTTCATTTGTATCTACCTATACTTAACCCTCAATAGAATAATTTATGATAAGAAGTTACACAATATTCGTTACAGCCTCGATATTGTATCATTTGGCTTTCTTACTGGCTTTAGCAATCGAACCTTTTAATATTCCTGCGGGTAAGCCAAACTCTTTGCACACACCTTTTACTTCTTTGGGTGCACTAACACTTCGTTCTTCTAAACAAAAAAACACTAACCCAAAGGGAAAAACCCCAATCGGCACCTCACAATCCATAGCGCGCCTAAATTATGTAAAGTTAGGCCCAAAGCGATCGCGTACGCTGTACCCAATACACCCCACATAGAGGTAAGCCAGAGCGCACATACAATTGTTACTGGGCCAGAGAGCATCGTCACGTTACGCATATCTCGCTCATGCCCCGTCATATTTAAGAGAAAACTTACCGATCCCGTCGCCATGTTAATCAGCTGGCCCGCGGCAATAATCACCAGCAGCTCAGCACCACTCTCAAAACCCGCACCAAAAAAACTCATAATGAAGCCCGAACATAGCACCATGGCAATCACTATAGGCAGCGAAAGTACCAGCATCGCTCGAGTGGATTTTTTTGCTAAACGCTTTATCGCCGGTAAATCTCCCTCGTTCCATAAACGCGAATAACTTGGCGCAATCACCGTATTCACAACCACTAAAACAAAAGCGATCAAACTTGCTGTACGTTGTGCCGCAACTAGATAAGCCAGCTCTTGAGACTGCACATACGCCCCTGCAATTAAAATACCTCCGTAAGCAGCTGCGACACTCATAGCGTTCGCCGACCACATTTTGCTACTGGATTCCCAGATTTCAGGATTTTTGATTACAGGGAAAATAAATTGCACCTGGGGTTGTCGAAACCATAACCAAAGCCCAAAACCCAACACCAAGACTGTAGAGAAAAAGTAGATGGCGGCCGCCG
>TARA_B110000902_G_scaffold202144_1_pt1 | contig 10846 bp, 7 predicted proteins | sample TARA_B110000902 | Tara Oceans TARA_B110000902 (sample SAMEA4398009) | marine metagenome | biome: Polar Biome; feature: [SRF] surface water layer (ENVO:00010504); material: water (ENVO:00002006), including particulate matter (ENVO:01000060) such as... | depth 5 m | reverse complement strand
TCAGACGATTATGTTTTTTATATAGTGTTGTTTGGGGATTTTTCTGTGTTCCAGATTTAGTTTCTTTCATCACAAATGATGGAATGGCTGCACCAGCACCAGTTATCGCAATGGGACTAATCTCGTACGTGCTTCTTCTCTATGGCTCAAAAAGAGGAACTGCATAACATAGACTTCCCTTCATGATATCTCCTAAATAAACTGTATAGAATATATAGGAACTAAAATTATATGGAAAGACCCCGTAGTGATATTATTACGAGGTCTTTTTATTGTATAGGTCCTTGTTTTAATTCTTATTGGTTCAGCTCACATCGAAAATCCTGCGAATAGGGTTTCGCTGGGCTGGATGTAATACGAGCAACTGACAGGCTTGTAGCTTTCAAACCTAACGTATTGAATATCGGTTCTATACATTATTCAACAAGATGGGAATGGGGTAGTACACTATTTTACGTTTATAGCAAAATATGACACAACATATTAGTTGAAACGTATATAGATAGTCATTAATTTGTCATATTTTCGTGTTTAACATCCTTTTTTTTAAGGGACATAAATAAAATTAACAAGATGAGGGGGAGATTAAGTAGTGTGATTAGAGTGTTTTTAGTGGTTTTGATGTGTTTGGGCTTTAGCTACAACGTCAGTGCACACTCAGGGATAGGTGTCATTGTTAAAGACGGCTGTGGAAATTGGTATTTGGCAATTGGTGTCTGGCACTCAGGAACTGAGGTGCAGAATGCGGTATCAAGTAGTAATACAGGGATTTATATTGATATGAATCAGAATGGAGCCTTAGCTGGATGCTGCCTAGGTGGAGGAAGTGAGTTTTATACATTTACAGACCATACTTCTCCTGTTGTATTTAATACCCCTTGGAGTAGCGTAACAAACGGGTCCACAGAATTGGTGAATTTAGAAAACTATTTCAATACCAATATTGCCTATAATCCTACAGTAGGTACTACACCGTTCAGTGCTTCAGTAGTATGGGCTCCCGGTTGTTCTGGTAGGATGAGGTTAAGGTCTTGGTTAATACTGAAATTGCCATCTGGTTTGCAAGCTGGGGTTGACTATTTATGCCAAACATCCAATACGAGTGTAGTTGAAAAATCGTGTACTCCGGGTGATCAGTTTTCAATACGCTATGAGTCTCCAATTGAAGTTACAGGAGATGATTTTTTATGTTTAGGTGACTCTTTAGAGTTAGCAACATCTGCAAATCCAAGTCTTATTTGGTATAAAGATGGTTCAGTAATAAAAGGACCTTCTCCAGATTCACTACTTACCGTTTACACAGGAGGTAATTATACGGTAAAAAAAGGTGGAGCTGGTTGTACAGGAGAGGTTAGTGATGATTTCAGGGTTTATTCGCCCAAGAGTTTAGACTTGGGCCCAAACGAGATTATCTGCGTAGGAGACTCCCTGTTGTTAGACGCTGGTCAAGGAAATAGCTTTTTATGGAGTACGGGAGCAGTTTCACGATTTATCCATACCAAAGAAGATACGGTTACCATTCTTCGGAGTGATACGCTAACATGTACTTCTCGTGATACTATTGTGGTGGTTGAAGCTTCTTTACCTACGCCCAATTTAGGGTCTGATACTGCGATATGCAGTTATTCCAGTATTAACCTATCATTACCCAAAATATATGTTGCTTACAATTGGAATACAGGTGAAGCAGATCCAACGAAAGAACTGCTATTCCCTGGGGATCAATACCAGGGACTAGATTCCAGTTTAATAAGGGTACAAGTTACGGATACGAATAATTGCTTGGGTTCAGATTCCATTATGGTGTATTCGCATCCAAGGCCAAGAGTGAAGCCAAGGCGTATAAATAACTCACAATGTCTTAATATTAATTCATTTGACCTTCTTGATTCTAGTGAAATTAGTTTTGGTAGCATCGCCGCGTATGGTTGGTATCTAGACAATAATTTGATAAGCACCTCTAAGGATACAATGAATCTTACGTTTAGTGTTGCTGACACCTTTAGCTATAAACAAAGTGTTGAATCAGGTTTTGGCTGTAAAGACACATCTCAACCGTTGGATATTTTCGTCCGCCCCATGCCTGTAGTCCAGTTTGTTACAGACACTGCAACTCTGTGCGAGCGAGGCAATGTTTTCGCTATCGACTACCAAGGATCTATCTCCGCAGGAACAATGAGTAAACTATGGAGCTACGGAGACGGAGTAACCAGTACTACTGCAGAAGATACACTAAAGACGTATGCTACTTTTGGTGCGTACCCGGTACGATTAGAAGTAATCTCAGACTTCGATTGTAGAGATACCGTAGAGCAAACCTTAACAGTATTTGCACAACCCAATGCACAGTTTAGCATAGACGATAGTTTAGAGTGCTACCGCGACCACGAGATAGTAGCTATCAACAATAGCACACTGGGTCAAGGAGCCGTACAAACCAGAACATGGAGTACCGCCGGAGTTGATTTTCTCAATATAGATACGTTAAGACAGACATACGCCAGTGCCAATGATTACACGATCCAACTCAAAATAGAGTCAGATAAAGGCTGTTTTGATAGCTTGACCAAAGCTGTATCGATACATACCATGCCTGTAGCCCAAATATCAGTAGATACAACTGAAAAGTGCGAGGAAAATCATTTATTCAATTTTGTAAATACCAGTGCTATAAGCAATGGGACGTTTAATCATCGATGGGCTTTTGGAGATGACTCAACTTCTACCTTAGCCGTACCAAGTAAAAAGTACTTAGATCACGGTGTGTATGATTTGCAGTATGTAGCAACATCAGGGTTTGGATGTGCAGATAGTGTAGATATTCTACTTGTTGTTCACCCACAGCCTAGAGTTAGTTTCATACCAAGCGATGTAGAACTTTGCATGAAAGGCAATGTATTTTCTTTTAATAACACAACGGTAATGGATACGGGAAAGGTTGCTGCACATTCTTGGAATGTAGATCATGTAGAAACGTCTACAGCAGATTCTTTTTTAAACTATATTTCGCCTAGTCTCGGTGTTTATCGTATTTCGTTGATAGAAACATCTACTAAAAACTGTGTAGATTCAAGTAGCGTAACCATTGAAGTATATCCTCAAAATAGCATTGATTTTAACCTGTCAGATACTATGGAGTGTTTACGAGGTAATTCAATAATAGTGTCTGATAATAGTATGATACCGTATAGTGCAATTACCAGTAAGATAGCAACATTGGGCGATGGTAGCAGAGTAGGTTTAACCAACGATACACTACGACATACATTTGCAGCGGCTGGAGTATATACAATTACCTACTTTACAGAAACGGAAAATACGTGTAAAGACACAATACAAAAGGTCATTGAAATAAAACCACATCCTGAAACCAGATTCATTGTGAATCAGGATTCACAATGTTTCAACCAGCACATTTTTGAATACACCAACTCTTCATCAATAGCTAACGGAACAATAGCAAATACCGTTTGGAACGTAATTGATGTTGATACATTTTTTAACCAACCTCAACTTAGTAATCTAGTGTACGCATCACCAGGAATGAAGAGTATAGAACTTGTAACGACGAGTGATTTTGGTTGTTTAGATTCACTTACGAAGGTAGTGAGAGTGTATGCGAGTCCGCAGAATAGCATAGCCTTAGATCGTGCCGACAGTTGTTTGAATTCCAATAGTTTTGACTTCAATGGTTTTAGTGGAATTACTGAAGGGTCTGTTGTAGCACATCAATGGGATCTCGGCGAAGGCAAGGTTGCCGTTGCCAGTAACCCTGGTGTTATAAGCTATTTACTAGATACAACTATACAAGTGTCGTACACCGTAACAAGCGATAACGGATGTGCTGATACTGCATATAGAACAATAACGATACACAGTAATCCTGTGGTAGATTTTATTATTAATAACGATACACAGTGCCTAAACGGTAATCTCTTTGCTATGACCAACATGGTTACTATTAAAAACGGCAGTATAGCCAATTGCAATTGGAGCTTCGATGATGGTTTCACTAGCTCATTGACCAACCCAATGGCAATTTCTTATGTAACTACAAGAGGGAAACAAATGTCTTTTGAAGCGGTCTCTAACAATGGGTGCAGAGATACTATGCTCAAAGATGTGTTTGTTAATCCTATGCCGGAGGCACAATTTGCTATGGATGAGGTTTGTCTGAATCAAATGACAAATTTCGATAATTTGTCAAAAGTTGAGTTTGGTACTATGACCAGCCGATGGAGTTTTGGAGATGGAAATACAAGTGACCAAGAGTCTCCAAATTATCGATACAGTAGAGCAGACAGTTTTGATGTTTCATTAATTGTAAGAACAGATCGAAATTGTTTCGATACGATAAGAATGGCCAAAGCAGCAGTAATACACCCTGTGCCACTTGCATCTTTTAGTCATCAAAAGGTAAACTCTTGGGAGAAACAGACGACATATTTATTTAGCAATAGTTCTATAGGTGGCGAGTTTTTGACGTGGGAGATTAATGGTATTCAAGAAGGGTTTGACGAAGATTTAGAATTCCTGTTTCAAGATTCGGGTACGCGTAAGGTTAGCTTAATTGCAAGTAATCAATATAACTGCTCAGATACGGCAGATTTAGCATTATCGGTTTTCCCAGATTTAGATTACTTTATACCTACAGCCTTCAGTCCCAATGGAGACAACCTCAATGACGTATATAATCTTGCGGCTCTAGGGTATGTTGATATGTTCAGTTTAACAATTGCTAACAGGTGGGGTGAGATACTGTTTAAAAGCAACGACTCAAACATAGGATGGGATGGCACCTATAAAGGAGAATTGGTTCAAAATGGGTCATACGTCTTTATAGTTAATTTTAGAGATATTGGTACGTCAAGACAGGTGTTTGAAGATGGAATAGTACACGTAGTAAGATAAGCCTGCTGGTTATCGTTTCAAGTAATGGGTAGTTTTTATTTATTGAAATAGAAGTTTTTTTTTAATGCGTATTGGCTTGAGTGGTTTAGGGGATAGAGTCCCACCCTATGCCATTTTTAGATTGGCTGATACACATTACTAAATAGATGAGGCTATTTGATTGGTAAGATTAAAATTTCGAGTGCTACGATTCCACTATTTAGCTATTATCTTACAAGTTAGTCTCAATTATGTATACTTTTGACCTTAGTTAAAACCATGCTCGAGCAATACACTATACAGAACGAATACTTAGAAGTTACAATAAAAAAGAAAGGTGCTGAGCTATGTTCTGTGCTAGATTCTAGTGGGTTTGAGTACATGTGGCAGGCTGGAGAAATTTGGCCACGTCACGCACCAAACCTATTCCCTATAGTAGGAAGTCTGCTAGATCATCAGTATGAGTATGAGGGAGAACTATATGACATGAGTCATCATGGATTTGCTCGTAATATGGATTTTGATATGCTTCATCAGAGTGAGCATTCTATATCCTTTGTATTAACGCATAGTGTAGATACACTCACGAGTTATCCTTTTCAGTTTACGTTTTTGATTAGTTACACACTTGCAGGAGATACACTCGAGCAGCGTTTTCGAGTTATCAATAAGGATAGCAAGAATATCCCGGTTTCTTTTGGTGCTCATCCTGCATTCAATGCATCGCCTGTTTCAGATTACTCTATTGTGTTTTCTGATCAAGAAAGTGTAAAAAGTAATAAATTAAGCGGTCCGTACATCAGTGACCAAGAGGTTGATATTATAGAAGGAAATGTAATCAGACTAGATGGCCATACTTTTGACAATGATGCTCTTATTTTTCAAAAGCTGAGGAGCAAAGAAGTTAGCCTAGTTCATAACAAAAGCAACCATAAGATCACAATGGATGTTTCAGCGTTTCCTTACTTAGGTATCTGGGCCAAGCCTGGAGCTCCTTATGTATGTTTAGAACCGTGGCAAGGTCTTGCAGACTATGAGACACATAGTAAGCGTATAGAAGACAAAAAGGGGATAGTGCTAATAGAAGAAGGGGCAGAGCTTAAGAAGAGCTTTATAATGACCTTTACCAAATAATATGACGATACTCAGTTCAACGTATAAAATTAGATTTCAGGATTGCGATCCTTTTCAGCATTTGAATAATGCACGTTACATTGATTATTTTCTCAATGCACGGGGAGATCAAATTTTAGAATCTCTGGGAGTAGATATATATGGCAGTCAGGGTTTTAGTTGGGTAGTAGGCACCAATCAACTTGCGTATTTTAGACCAGCTATTCTCAATGAAATGGTTCTTATCGAGAGTCAAGTAATAGAATACTCTTCTAGAAAGTTGGTGATTGAAATGAGAATGTACAATGAAAGCAGAAGCGAATTAAAAGCTCTTCTTTGGGTTACTTCTATTCCTATAGACCTAAAAACCATGAAGGTGTCTGCTCATTCTGAAAAGCTCATGAGTCTTTTCAAAGAGTTGCATGTTCCTGTGGCTTCAACCTACTTCGAAGAAAGAAGAAGGGCAGTACAAAAAGACACTTAAATTACTGCTTTATTTTCTCGTAGCTACTCAGATTAGAGGGGTCTAATTTTCCGAGTAAATCTATTGCTCTGTTTTTCATGCCTGGATCTGCTTGCTGAAAAATATTGATAAGTTCCTGTCTCTTTGTGTTAAAGAATATCTTAAATATTACGCTATTGGGGAGCTGCTCCTGTATACTTCTTATCTTTTCTAAAGATTCATATATCGCTTTACGCGATAGATCATTGTCATCCTTAAACTTATCCATACCTACCATATGGTATTGATAAAGAGCCCTTCTCAACGACTTAAAACGATCATTTAATAGTTGGTCTATGATGTAGTATTTATTTCTATTGCCACGACCGTCACTTGGGTTCCAGCCAGCAGAACCTTGGGCTAGATTACGTAGTTGTAGGGCTTTGTTATAGTATACTTGGCCGCCTTCTGGGGCAAAGGTGTCAAAGTCTAAACCAATAAGCACATTGGCATAAAATGCCAGTAGTGTTGTAAGCTGCATGACATTCGCATTTTCTTGATAATCGAGTGCTTGAAACTGTGCATAGCTAAAAAACCAATCCTGATCAAAGTGTTGGAAAATGGGTGTATTATAGGTAGTGCCATACACGGGTCTGCTACTCGTAATGTTTACCTCTGCTTCAAACTGGTCAATAGAGAACTTCGTAATATTGATGACGAAATTGCAGTTGATTTTTTCTTGGGTTTGTACTTTGTCGCTTATCCATTTACGTTGGTTCATGAATTGGGAAATAGCGTTTTCCATATCCTTAAAAATCTCCTTATTACTCGCTTGTATACCGTCTGATATTACTTGTACGTTGCACTGCAAGTCTTGTGCTTGCGTGCTTAGTGCTACTAGGAAGAGTACGATTGCTTTTATATATCTCATAGGTAGGTGCTGAGTAGGTCTACAATGTCTTCTGCTACTTCTGTTTTTGGTTTGGTATCAAAGGTATGTTTTTTGCCAGTTCTTTCTATTAGGGTCACCTTATTGGTGTCTTTGCCAAAACCCGCACCTTTATCATTCATCGAGTTTAGAACGATGAAATCGAGGTTTTTGTTTTCCAGCTTTGTCACTGCATTCTCATATTCGTTTTGCGTCTCTAATGCAAATCCTACAAGCGTTTGTTTTTTTGTTTTTATAGCACCAAGTTCCTTTAGTACATCCTTGGTTTTTACCAGTTCTAGGGTAAATTCTTCTGCTGTCTTTTTTATCTTTTGGTCGGCACGTGTAGCAGGTTTGTAGTCTGCTACTGCAGCACTCAATACTGCGGCATCGCACTCCTTAAAGATAGAGGTGCAAGCTTCATAAAGATCATGGGCACTTTCTATATTGGTCACTTGCACGCTACTGTGCACGCCGCTTTTATCAATAGGGCCAAGTACGAGATGTACTGTAGCTCCTCGTTTTGCCAAACTGTTGGCAATAGCCTTACCCATTTTGCCGCTACTGTAGTTCCCAATAAAGCGTACTGGGTCGAGTTTTTCAAATGTGGGCCCGGCGTTTACCAAGATAGTTTTGCCGGACAAGGTAGTGCTTAGCTCAAAGTGATGTTCTAATATGCTTAAAATTTCTTGGGGTTCGCACATACGCCCTTTTCCCTCAAGACCACTGGCAAGCTCTCCACTGCCCGCAGGCAGCTCTTGGTTACCATAGGAAAGTAGTTTATCAATATTGCTAGTGGTGGTGGGGTGAGTATACATATCGAGGTCCATAGCAGGAGCAAAGAATACGGGGCAGTCTGCAGATAGATAGGTTGCTAGCAATAGATTGTCGCAGTAACCATTGGCCATTTTGGTGAGCGTATTAGCGGTAGCTGGTGCAATTATGAATGCGTCTGCCCATTTCCCTAGTTCTACATGGTTGGTCCACTCGCCAGTTTCTTGCACAAAAAAATGCGAATGAATCGCATTTTTAGATAGGGTAGATAAGGTAAGTGGTGTCACAAAGTCTAATGCACTTGGTGTACAAATAACGTGTACCTCGGCACCACCTTTTATCAAAAGTCGTACAAGAGATATAGCCTTGTACGCAGCTATACCTCCAGTAATTCCTAAAAGAATCTTCTTGTTATTTAGACTCTTCGTTTGCAGGATTACGGTGATATACTTTGTTGCTTAAAAATTCTTCGATAGCTATGATAGTTGCCTTAGGCAAGCTCTCATAATACTTAGATATTTCTATCTGCTCACGGTTCTCAAAGATTTCTTCAAGATTATCATGCTCAGAAGCAAACTCTTCAAGCTTTGCAACTAGTTCCTCCTTAGTAGCAGATGCTATCTGGTTAGCTCTCTTAGATATCACAGCTACTGATTCGTATAAGTTGCCTGTAGGCTCACTTATTTCACGCGTGTCTCTTGTTACAGTTGTGTTTGGGATTTCAATCTCTTCTTTACTCATAATTATCCTTGTTGTATAGTGTTAAGTTCAGCTACTGCTGAGTTACTTTTCGTTATTATTTTTTTGATTTGCTGACTATAGTCAGAAACCTTCCCGTATTCAGAAAGATAATTGTTAGCCTTGTCAAGGGCATCACTATATCGCTCTTTTTGTTTTTTGGAAATACTGTTTTTAGCATATAGATATGCTGCATCAACCATAAGGTAATGCAATTCGTCTCTATGCACCATGTCTGGATAGTCTTCTAGTGCGTTTTCACAAGCTACCATTGCACTTTTGAAGTATCCCAAGCTATGATACAACTTTGCATTATTGTAAACCTTTGCGAGTATTGTAGCACGTAGCAGGTCTATCTTATCATTGCAATCTGGTACATATTGACTGTTGGGGTATTGATTAATAAATGACTGTAAGGTTTCTATTGCACTCTTGGTAGGGGCTTGATCTAGCTCCACAGGCATGGATTTATTAAATCTGCATACCGCTGCCATATAACTGGCTTCTTCTCGTTTTGGACTTAGTTTAAACGTCTGAGCAAATGAGTTGAAGTGATATCCTGCTAATAAAAATTCACTTGTACCATAGTATGAGTAAGCGTACATATAGTGGATTTCCTCTCGTTCAGGCTTACCATAATAAAGGCCTAAAAGCTCTTCAAATAGCATCTGAGAGCGTATGTAATCCTTTTTTTGGTAATATTTTTTAGCCGCTTCCAGTTTTTCAGCTGGCGTACCATCTTTTACAAGCTTTTGATAACCAGAGCAAGCAACGATTGTAGAAGCTAGGAAAAAGTATAGTATGTAGATTAATTGTCTCACTGAAAATGCCTGCAAAGTTATGTTTTTTATTAGTTATACGAAAGTTTAACGCATAAGTTACAGTATCTAGTTCATCCTACTTCTGGATCAGGTATTACTTAATATTGGTAAGTGTACAAGAACTTGTTCGTTGGCTATGCTTAGATGTATTATCTTTGCAGTTCATATAAAAATTAGTTTGAATGGATTTATTTGAAAAAATAGCAAAAAAAAAGAGTCCTTTAGGGCAGTATTCTGAAGACGCACACCATTATTACACGTTTCCAAAACTAGAAGGAGAGCTTGCTCCACATATGACTTTTAGAGGTAAAACAGTCCTCAATTGGAGCTTGAATAATTATCTTGGACTAGGGAATCATCCTGACGTACGTAAGGCAGATGCGGATGCTGCAGCAGCTTGGGGATGTGCATACCCTATGGGAGCACGTATGATGTCTGGCAATACAGATCATCATGAGGAGTTAGAACGACAGTTAGCAGAGTTTGAGCAAAAAGAAGATGCTATCTTACTAAACTTTGGTTACCAAGGAATACTTTCAGCTATAGATGCTCTAGTAGATAGAAGAGATGTTATAGTGTATGACGCAGAATCTCATGCTTGTATAATCGACGGTGTTCGTTTGCATCAAGGAAAACGTTTTGTGTTTGGACACAATGATATAGAAAGCTTAGAAACACAATTGCAACGTGCTACCAAAATGGCAAATGAGCAAGGTGGAGCTATATTGGTTATTTCTGAAGGAGTATTCGGAATGAGCGGAAACCAAGGTAAGCTTAAAGAGATTGTCGCATTGAAGTCGCGATTTGATTTTAGACTAATGGTAGACGATGCTCACGGTTTTGGGACATTAGGACCAAACGGAGAGGGAGCTGGAGTAGAACAAGGTGTACAAGACGAAATAGATGTATACTTCTCCACTTTTGCCAAGTCTATGGCTAGTATTGGAGCATTCATTGCTGGTGACAAAATGATCATCAACTATTTGCGTTACAGTATGCGTTCACAAATATTTGCCAAATCATTGCCCATGCCATTTGTTATAGGGGCACTAAAAAGATTAGATATGCTCAGAAGTGAGCCGCATCACAAAGCGAATCTATGGAAAATTGTAGATGCACTACAAGGTGGTCTAAAGGCTG
>TARA_B110000902_G_scaffold141091_1_pt1 | contig 10847 bp, 15 predicted proteins | sample TARA_B110000902 | Tara Oceans TARA_B110000902 (sample SAMEA4398009) | marine metagenome | biome: Polar Biome; feature: [SRF] surface water layer (ENVO:00010504); material: water (ENVO:00002006), including particulate matter (ENVO:01000060) such as... | depth 5 m | reverse complement strand
AGCGTGTCACTACTGCATAAGTCTTTCCCATTGGTCTGCGTGCATGACGAGTTCAAGGCACATGCTAATAACATGAACCATGTACGCCAGCACTACATTGAGATCTTTGCAGAGCTAGGTAATTCTAACCTACTGTCTGATATCTTAAGCCAAGTGCATCAGTCACCTATCCAAGTCGATAAGGTCATTCCAAATATCGCTACCCTCATACGACAAAGCAATTACGCACTGTCATAACCTAAAGCAAATCGCATTTAACTATAGATATACCTAACAGCCACCTTCGGGTGGCTTTATTTTTTCTACTACATACTGCGATGTATGTTGCAACATGCAAAATAAATGTTTTTCCTGCACTAAAACTATCAACCCAACCATGACGGTACATATGTAGTTACCTCTATTATTAATATGTAGTTATCACTATTATTAATAAGTAAAAAACCCTTATAAAACAGTATCTTATACACTTAAAATGTAGAAGCACACCTCCGGTGTGTCGGGTGAGTAGGACTAAACCCCACAACTAAACACAAGAGATTCCCAATGAGTACGACCACAACAGATATTTTAGATAGTCAAAAAACCACGCTCTTCTCAGAGTATGGAACACTTGACGAAGCAATGAACCATGCCTACATAGCCCTTGAAGATAGTCACAAAGCGGACATCACTGAAGCTATTCTGGTTTACCACAACACACTAATTAACGTGCTTAAAAAGAAGGTGGCTTGATATGAATCAATTTGAAACAGTCGTAGACGACATCACCTGTGTCTGTGAAGTCAATTATTACTACCCAGGTACTAACTACCCCATTACTGCTTTAAGCGAAGAACCAAACGATGAACCAGAGTTCGAGTTTACCCTTCGTGACCATGAAGGAAATAAACTAACTTCACTACACAGTGAGTTAACTGATCAAGACCATTCTCGACTTTTCGATGAATTCTTAGATCACGCTGAAGAATATTCTCTTCATTGATAAACAACCTCCGGTTGGTTTACTGAATTATTGAACAAGGAGTAAAACATGCATGCTGTTACCCCAGTGCAAGCAAAAGAATTATTAGTTGATTGCTTAAAAGCAAAGTTAGTCCCAATGCTGACAGGCTCACCTGGAATTGGTAAGTCCGCTATCGTTAAGCAAATTGCTAATGAATATGGGCTAAAAGTTATTGATGTTCGTCTAAGTCAGTCTGACCCAACCGACATGAATGGCTTTCCCCATGTTGACCCCGATACAGGTAAGGGAACTTATCTACCGATGGACATCTTCCCGATAGAGAGTGACCCCTTACCTGACGGGTGTAACGGCTGGCTATTGTTCTTAGACGAATTTAATAGTGCATCTAATGCAGTACAAGCTGCAGCCTACAAAATCACCTTAGACAGGCAAATAGGCAAGCACAGTCTCCATGAGAAATGTGTAGTGATGTGTGCGGGTAACAAGCGTACTGATGGTGCAATTGTAAACCGTTTATCAACTGCAATGCAGTCAAGGCTAATACATCTAAGCCTAGACGTTAGTTTTGATGCGTTCATTGATTATGCGGCTGAAAATAACTTAGATCACCGTATTACGGATTACATTAAGTTTAAGCCAGAATCACTATACCGCTTTTCACCTGATCACAACGATGAGACTTATCCCTGTCCACGTACATGGGAGTTTGTACATCGTCTGATTAACCAATGGGACACTATTGACGCTAAGAAGTTGCCATTACTTGTAGGCACGATAGGTGAGGGCGCAGCACGCGAGTTCTTAACCTTTACTAGGATCTATAAAAGCCTTCCTAAGATGGCAGATATTATCCATAACCCAGAAAGTGTAGAGGTATCACAAGATCCTAGTGTGCTCTATGCACTCACAGGTGCCGTGTCCCATCACTTTAGTAAAGACAATGCAGATGCCCTAACTAAGTTCGTAATGCGTCTACCGCCTGAATTTGGCATTGTCACTTTCAAAGATATACGTAAGCGAAAGCCTGCGTTAACCGAATTACCTTGTGTGCGCCAGTGGATTACCACTAATGCCGCTAAATTTCTCTAGGAAACCAATATGAATACTGCACTACAAATTAAAGCTTATGCCCCTATTGCTCGCCGTTCTTGGACAGTACAAGAAGACACAAAATTAATAAAATTGTTATCCAAGACTAATGACTACAATTATGCAGCTGCTTCGCTTGATCGTACTTACTCATCTATTACCAACCGTGCAATATATTTAGGTGTTAATAAAGATGCAAAGCTACGCTCATCAATTACCCCTATTGACGTACGTGCTGCATACAAGAAAATTAAGCCACGTAAAACTAAACCTTCAAGAACAATTAGCCCTGTTTCTTTGTTAAGAACCAAGATCAGAAACTACCGCATTATTGTAAGTGCCCTGGCTCTAACCCAAGCCGCCACACTAGCAATGCTAACAATCTAATGGAGTCATCTCATGACAACAGATAAAGAAACGGCTTTGAATAAAGCAAAACTACACATAGCCATTCGTAAAGAAAGTGCTTTTATTTCAACCATTCTTTTTTCATTAAAGTTTTCATGGGATGAAACCATTCCTACCGCATGTACTAACGGCATTAACCTTAGAGTAAACCCAGAGTTTTTCTTAAGTTTGCCGTTGTTACAGCAAGTATTTTTATTGGAACACGAGTCCTACCATGTGGCATTTATGCACATGACACGAACAGGTGACCGTGACTTCCGTCTTTGGAATATGGCAACAGACTATGTCATTAACCTGATGCTTGTGAAAGCAAATGGAGCAATGATTGAAGGAGGTTTACTTGATAAAAAGTATGATAACTACACTAGCGAACAAGTGTACCAAGACTTGGTGGCAAATCCGCCTCCTGAATCTGAGGATTTCATACTTGATATGGAAGAGTCATCTGACGGTACGGGTGAGGCAATTGAAGCTGAAGTTACAGACATACTTGTAAAAGCAGCCACACAAGCCAAGCTAAGTGACCAAGCTGGATCTATACCAGGTGAAGTAGAAATCTTCTTAGATAAACTACTAAACCCTAAGCTCCCGTGGAACGTCATCATGGAAAATTACATGGATGCCATGGCACCTGATGATTACACCATGCGACGACCTAATAGGCGCTTTTACCCTTCTTACTACTTACCTAGCTTGTACAGCGAAGCAGTAGGGGAAGTTACCATTATGATTGATGCCTCTGGCTCAGTCACAGACGAGCAGTTTAACCAATGGTTTGCTGAAATCTACGCTATCACGGCTAACCTGAATCCAAGCAAGCTCACTGTATGCGACTTTGATACAGAGATTCGTTCAATCAATACCGTTTCCGATGTTAATGACCTGATGGACATTAAGTTCACTGGACGTGGAGGTACCTACATCCGTGAAGTTATGGAGTACGGCGCCAAACACCAACCCACAGTAATGATTATCTTTACTGATGGGTACTTTACCCCAGAGAATATTGATCCTCTGTGTCCAATCATCTGGCTTATTCACGGGAATGAGTCATTCAAAAGTAACTGGGGTCGAATCATCGAATACCCCATGTAAGGAGTTTTATATGGGATACCGATCTGATGTCTTTATTGCCATTAAAAAAGAAGTATATGACCAAGAAATGCTACTTGGAGTGGGCCGTGATGAATGGTTCCACAACGCAGCACGACTAAATGAAGAAAACGTGTACTACTGGAGTTTTGAAGGCACCAAGTGGAGTGATATCTACCCGGAGTGCGCTTACGTAATAAACCTAATTGATTTAATTGCTTTATCTGAAGGCGGCGAGGATAAGTTTGCGTTTGCTCGTACTGGTGACGACGGTGACGACACAGAAAAAATGGGTAACTTAGACGCATTCGATATAGAAGTGGTGGAATACCAATCCGCATACATTGAGACTAATTGGAACTATTCATCTTTAAGACCAACTTTAGGAGAGCAAAATGCCACAGCAGCAGCTTAACTCTGACCAACAAGAAGCAGTACATGCAGTATTTGCTTTTCTAAACGACAAGACAGCTACCGAATTTGTTATTGAAGGTTCAGCAGGTACCGGTAAAACCACGCTAGTACAGCACATTTTAAACCAGATCCCTAAGCAAGAGCGCATGTTACATGCCATTGGTAGCCCTGGCTTTGGTTTTGTAGACATATATGTCACTGCCACTACACGTAAAGCAGCTTCAGTTATTGCTGAAAAGCTTACCGTAGGCGCAGAACCTTTAACTATACACAGTCTATTAGGACTTAAAGTAAGCAACGACCTTCTGACTGGCTTAACTACGCTTAGGCGCACAAAAAACGATCTAGTAACTGAAAGCCTAATCATTATTGATGAAGCCAGTTTTATTGATCATAATTTGCTGGCTTCTATACGTCAGTTAACGTATTCCTCTAAGGTCATATACATAGGTGACCCGTACCAGTTAACGCCACCTACAAGTGGGACTTCCCCTGTCTTTGATGGCTCAATACCTACAGCTAAACTCACCCAGATTATGCGTTTTGACGGAGAAATTGATACACTGTCAGCTAACTACCGCAAAACTGTTAAATCTCAGCAGTTTCCTTTTATTGCTTATGGGTATAGCGGGGCTCAAGTACGCCATGTTGATGGCCCTACCTTCCAATCACTTGTCCAAGACTCTTTTAGTTTGCCTCACTATGAGCAAGAAGACGATGCCAAAGTATTGGCCTGGACTAATGCACGGGTACTAGAGTACAACGGATTTATCCGCCAACACAAAGGCTACAACCATGACTTTGAAGTGGGTGAGCAGATTGTGACCAACAAGCCCATCATGGACAATAAAGGTCAGACTATTTACCCCACAGATGGGCGTGCACGTATTACTTACATAAGTGCTAGTTCTATGCCTTATCTAGGTATTTCAGGTAAATACCTGACCCTTGATAATAAAGTTGAAGTGTTTATTGCAAATAGTAGTCAGGACGTAAAAACCAAGCTAAGTCAGTTAAAGCGTCAAAAGAAATGGACAGATTTCTTTACGACCCAAGACAGTATTGCAGATATACGCCCACCTTATGCATGTACCGTTCACAAGAGCCAAGGAAGCACCTATAAGCGAGTCTTAATTGACTTGAATGACATAGGTCGATGCAACGTTCCTGACCAAGTAGCACGTATGTTATACGTCGCTATCTCTCGCGCTTCTGAAGAAGTCATTTTGTACGGTAAATTGCCTGAGAAATATCAAGGAGAAGAACATGGCACGCAGACCCAGACCCCACACAATCATACAAGTGCAGCGTGATGTTAGGGCTTTGATCCAAGACAGTATTGTAGATTACCTCTACGTATTGTCTCAAAGAGCGCACCAACGCGTCATTGACACGTACTGTGTTAAACAAATGCACGCTATTAAAGGGCAGGGCTTCTTTATAAGAGGCTACACCACTTACGTACACTCCTCGTTTTCACTTAATGAGGTCAGTAATGTGCACCCGCTTGAAGAAGCTTTTGTCGAGTCCTTTGACGAATACCAGTCTCATCACCAAAAACAAGTGTTTCGTGATGTGTTTATAAAAAACACAATCGCTAATGCACTTAATCTGACCCAGAGTATATCTGACGTACTTGAACTATTGCCTCCGGCAATTTCAAATGCGTTCTCTACTGGTGAGTTGAAAACTATTAGGGAGTCTGAACCTACAGTAACTACTGCGGACATTGAAAAGTTTAATGCTGACAATGAGCAGGGTATTCAATTAATACGCGAACAATTGCTAACCAACATGCTTGAGGGCTAACCATGCGCCATATTATCTTCCAAGATCGGACAGAATACCCTATAGCGTTACTCATTAAAGACGAGTCTTTAAAGAAACGCGAACTACAAGACTGCTATCTAAGTCCACTAAACCTACTTAATGTAGACACAAGTCAGATTGTGGCTTTTTCGTTAAAGTATGACGCTGTAAAAAAAGTAAAAGCCAGTACTCAAAAAGAGTATCTAGCTGATCTACTTCCTGAGTTAGCTGGGCTAGGCACTGAGACTATCTTAGTGTGTGATTCGCATTACTTCAAAACCCTAACAAAGCAACGCAAAGCAGAGCCGCACATTGGCTATGTCTTGCCTTGTGCTATTACTGGGTATGAATACTTTCAAGTTATCTACGCACCTAACTACCAATCTTTATTTTACGCTCCAGAAAATCAAGCTAAGTTAGATCTAGCAATGATGACATTAGCAGATCATTTAGAGGATAGTTACGTAGCTCCAGGTGAAGATATAATTCATTCAGCACAGTATCCTACTAAGCTGCACGATATTGAAGTTGCACTTAATCATTTACACACTTATCCGCTATTAACTTGCGACATTGAAACCTTCAGTTTGAAGTTTCATAAAGCAGGTATTGGTACCATCGCTTTCGCTTGGGATGAGCATAACGGCATTGCTTTTCGTGTTGATAGTCTTGCGGATGATCCAAACAAAGAAGTAAGGCAATTACTGCTTGAATTCTTTGAACAATATCAAGGTACTTTGATTTACCACAACGCCAACTTTGACGTTAAGGTATTGATTTATCAGCTGTTTATGGATCATTCACTTGATGAGAAAGGGAAACAATACGGTGTTGAACTCATGACCCGTAAATTCCACGACACTAAGTTGATTACTTATTTAGCAACCAATAGTACGACAGGTAATAAACTTAGCTTAAAAGAACAAGCTCATGCTTTTGCCGGTAACTATGCTGAAGACAATATTAAGGACATCACTTTAATTCCAGAGCAAAACTTACTTAAGTACAACCTTGTTGACTGTTTAGCCACATGGTATGTGTTTAACAAACACTTTTGTACCATGATTAACGATGATCAATTAGACATCTATGAGACTATTTTTAAGCCATCTGTAAAGGTGATCTTGCAAATGGAACTCACAGGTATGCCTATTAATATGAAGGCAGTGGCATTAGCCCGTAAAGAGCTAGAGGAAGTGACATCCACCACCTTAGCTTACTTTGAGAACTCCCCTGTTATACAAGAGTTTAACTGCCTACTTCAGGAGCAAGAGCAAACCAAAGCTAATGAGAAACTAAAGACTAAGGTGAAGCCTATTGAGGACTTTGCTGATATGGTTTTCAACCCCAACAGCGCACCTCAGTTACAACAGTTCTGGTATGACTTTCTGGATTATCCTGTCATAGATAAGACAGATAAGGGTGCACCTGCAGTAGGTGCCAAGACCCTTAAAAAACTAAAGCACCGGATTACCCGATCTGATCATACTGAAATACTAGATACGCTTATTCAATTCTTTGAAGCGAATAAAATACTTAATACCTTCATTAAGGCCATTGAGGAACATTCCATCTTTAAAGACGGGTGGTACTATCTACACGGTAACTTCAACTTGGGTGGTACGGTCTCTGGTCGTCTATCTAGCTCTGGCCCTAACCTACAAAACATCCCCTCTACAGGAAGTCGTTTTGCTAAGTTAATCAAGCGATGCTTTCAAGCACCGCCTGGATGGTTGTTTATGGGTGCTGACTTTGCTTCTTTAGAAGACAGAATCTCTGCTTTGACAACCAAAGACCCTAACAAGCTAAAAGTGTATACCGACGGCTACGATGGTCACTGTTTACGTGCCTATGCTTACTTCAAGGACGAGATGCCTGACATTGTACTTACAGTTGAAAGTATCAATTCAATTGCCAAGAAGTACCCTGACATTCGCCAAAGATCCAAAGCCCCTACATTCCTACTCACTTATGGAGGTACCTATCATGGGTTAATCCACAACGTAGGGCTTGCGGAAGACGAAGCCAAAGCAATCGAAGCCAACTACCATGAGATGTATAAAGCATCTGATGCATGGGTTAAGGCCAAGATTGATCAAGCATCAAAAGACGGTTATGTGACTACAGCATTTGGTTTACGGGTTCGTACCCCAACGCTGAAACTGTCACTAATGAACGCACGAATTACTCCCTATGAAGCACAAGCTGAAGCACGTACTGCTGGCAACGCTTTGGGACAATCCTATGGTTTATTAAATAACCGTGCAGGTATCGACCTACAGCAACGTTTACTGCAGTCTGAGTACCGTTATGACGTACTACCTGTTGCTCACATTCACGACGCTCAGTATTTCTTGGTTCGGGATGACGTAGATGTCATTAGTTACCTTAACAAGAATCTAGTGGAATGTATGGAATGGCAACGGTTACCTGAAATTGCTCACCCAGACGTAGGTCTTGGGGGAGAGCTTTCTGTGTTTCACCCAACGTGGGAAACAGAGTATTCGTTACCCAATAATGGTACCGAAAGTGCCTTACGAAACGCAGTAAATCCTCCTGAATTAGACGCTGCTTAACCAATACCCCCTTCCAGGGGGTATTTTTCCATTCTTAATAGACTATTTAATATAAATACTTGATTTTTATATGAAATAGTTTATTGTGCATATATGAGTTCACATGAAAAAACGAACCAAAAAATACAATCCCCGCACCAAGAGCATCAAACGAACGCTTTGCTTACTTAAGAACAAATCCTTCGTACATACCAGCCTCGATTCCGACATTGTTTGTCTTCATAACCAACGAGCACACTTATATCTACCTGATCGAGCACTCATCGACACATTAGCTAAAGAACGCTTCAAGTGGTCTACATTTATAGCCGCTTTCTTCAAAGATAAAGACGACAAAATCAATATGAAATCTGAGTCTCTCTACATAGACCAGCTTTTAACACAGAACGAAGTGGCTGATTACCTAAGCCAAGCACATAGTAAATTGATTCAATCTGTTAATGCCAAGTTCTTTTACGGATACGGCTGGCTATCATGCCCATTTGAGTGTGACTGGACAGAAGAACAGGCATTCAAGATATTCGAGCACACCGGTATTACCAACCCTGACCAATTTACCAAGGAGATTCCTGATGAACACTGTACTTAAACGCGTATGGCATGATGTCCACACTTTTCCTTCACCAGGTGTATTTGTACTTGCTCGTTTAATTAACGGCACCGAAGTCGTCGCTATTCGCCCAGAGTATGTTCGTTCATATAAGGACGACCCACAGTACAAAACCCCCGAAGGTGAGCCAGTAACAGGAGTAACAAAATGGTCAGTTCTTTAATGTCAGCTATTGAGTCACAAGTAGACGGTGACCACTATACCAAGCAGGGCATACAGCCCCTTGAAGCTACCTTTGCTAATTTTGGTTACGAAGGATTACAGGCAGCTGTTTATACTAAAGTAAATAAATACCTAACAAGACAAAAGGGTACTCACCGTATAGACCTTAATAAGGCCATTCACGTACTGCAAATGCAGTTGGAGTATTACGACAGGCACAATGCTCTTGAGCAACCCTCGGACAGTTCAGTTAAGGAGAAGTAACTTTGACGGCAGACATCTTAGACGCAACTCAAGAGATTGAGCAAAAACTATTGGATTCAAGAATAGCAGCGATTAGACAGTCATGTCTTTCTCGCAAACTTCAACCGAAACAAGAGTGTCATTGGTGCCATGAACCTTTTGAAGTAAACAGTCAAAAATTATTTTGTGATCAAGAGTGTGGCGAAGACCATGCCAAATACGAACGTCAGCATTAGCTGAAACCAGTTGATAAGTGTTGGATTTAACCAATACAGGAACTTATCAATGTCCCGCATTTCCCCGAACAAAATTCTACGTAAACCTCCATTCGATCCTGATAAAGAAGAGCTTGGGCTCCTAATTGATGATGGGTGGTCAGACTCAAAGATCGCTAAATTCTACGGCGTGACTAAAGACACCATTTGGTGTCGCCGTCAACGCTGGGGATTGGTGAGTGGTGTCGAAGTGAAAAACAAATCCTATCTGGAAGATATTACACAGTTGTGGATCTCTGGCTACACGCCTGATGAGATTGCTGGCGTATTAAAAATATCCCTTCAGATGGTCTACGCAAAGATGCGCCAGTATCACATCCGTGATGCGCCGCGAATGGGTGTCACGGCCCCCACCATGTCAGCCAGTGATGTAGGACGACATATTAGTGATAGCCCAAATGATGACGAACTTGTACTTGTTACGTACAAACGTCAGCCCCGGTATGCACTTGTCCCTATTGATGACTACATGGATCTAATCCAAATTGAAAAGAAGTGGCAAGAACTGCCATTTACTCTTTTGAACTAAGCTAAATTTACTCAAAGAAGTAAAAGTAGCTCACGAACTACACGTACTGGTATTTGCTGGCTCAAATTAACAATGGAGTCACCATGATAGATTATAAGGCGTTGTTGCCTTTTTGTATTACTGAAAGACAAACAGAGACTATAACTGCTCTACTCAACTCGTTAACACAAAAAGAAGCTGCTACTAAGTTAGGTATTAACGACAGAAAAGTACGCGAAACATTAGCCCGTATAAGACTTACAGCCGCTAAACGAGGGTGGAGTCCTGAACATGACATGACAAGGCCATGCCCTGATACTCATGTTGTCAAAGGTGTTTCTACGTTCTATGACGAAGACGGTCTTCCTATACGCCAGTGGGTTAAGTCAGACCTAAAGAAAGAATCACAAGAAGCTGCTTTACAGTCGTTTGCTGACGCTTTAATGGAAGATCTACCCAAGTACACCCCTTCAGTTATACAGCCCCTTACAAAGCTCCCTAAGCACCTTACAGCCTATGTCATAGGTGATGCTCATATTGGTATGAAAGTTACTAAAGAACGTAACGGTGATGCCGATTGGGATCTTGAAATCGCAGAGCGTGTAACAGTTGGTGCTATTGAGAAATTAATACATGCGTCAGGCGGATCTGACGTTGGCTTAATGCTGGATTTAGGGGACTTTGGACACTCAGA
>TARA_B110000902_G_scaffold267141_1_pt1 | contig 10860 bp, 10 predicted proteins | sample TARA_B110000902 | Tara Oceans TARA_B110000902 (sample SAMEA4398009) | marine metagenome | biome: Polar Biome; feature: [SRF] surface water layer (ENVO:00010504); material: water (ENVO:00002006), including particulate matter (ENVO:01000060) such as... | depth 5 m | reverse complement strand
TGGTTCCGGCTACTTGGCTGCAGAGCTGTTACGTAATTTGTTAAGTCGCAGTGACGTAGAGATATTGCGGGTCTCTAGCAAAGATCATATCGGTAAAAATATTGGTGAGGTAAATCGTTCATTCTGGGGCCTTAGCGATATTGTGCTTGAAGATATTTTGCCCCAAGAATGTGCCGCCGGCGCAGATATTGTTTTTTTGGCGATGCCCCATGTCATAACCGCCCGTGTGGCGATGGAATTGTTTGACTTAGATGTACGAATTATAGATTTGTCGGGCGATTTCCGACTTAACGAACTTAGCGATTACACTCGCTATTATGCTGACCAGCACCCCTGTCCTGAGCGTCTAGGCACCTTTGTGTACGGTATGCCTGAGTTGTATGCTGAGCAAATTAGCACAGCTAAGCATGTGGCTAATCCTGGCTGCTTTGCTACCTGTATTGCTACCTCGTTACTGCCGCTGGCCAATGCTGGTCATATGCAGAAAACGGCAATTAGGTTGGTTGCATTAACGGGTTCAAGTGGCTCAGGGGTTCATCCACAGGCGGGTAATCATCACACTGTTCGCAGTAACAATTTAAAAGCCTACAAAGTATTTAATCATCAGCACACGCCTGAAATACTGCAAACACTAGCTGCCGCGGGGGCGGGCGAGGTCAAGCTTGATTTCGTCCCGGTGTCTGCGCCGTTAACGCGAGGCATGATGTCAATTGCCCAATTAGATATGCCTGCAGGTCTTAGCGAGGATAAACTACGTGGGCTGTATGAAACCTATTATCAGCAGTTTCCGCTAATTTCTGTATTACCAAAAGGTATTGCCCCAGAAGTTGTCGCCATTAAAAACTCTGCTCGGATTGAAATTGGCATTGATGTAAGCGAACAGCATAATGATGGCTCAGCAACATTATGCGTGACCAGCGTATTGGATAATCTAATTAAGGGTGGCGCCGGTCAGGCTATGCAAAATTTCAATTTGATGACAGGTCACGATAATAATTACCTGCTTGACCAACTAGGTATGTGGCCATGAGTGATCAGCTGGGTTCGAGTGCTGGTCTAAAACAGTTAGCGATTATTAAAGTAGGCGGCGACATCTTGCTCGATGATATCCAGCAGGCGGGTTTAGCAAAAAATGTTATGGGGCTAATAGAGAAAAATTGGCGAGTGGTAGTGCTACATGGTGGTGGCCCGCAGTTGTCTACTATGCAGTCCCTCTGTGGCATAGAACCGCGTAAAGTGGCAGGGCGGCGTATTACCAGCAAAGCAGATTTAGTACTGGTTAAGCAAGTATTATGCGGTCAAGTCAATGTCGATTTGGTATCTGTATTACAAGCCCAAGGCGTTAACGCGTTCGGTTGTCACGGCGCGTCAGGTAAGCTTATTCGCGCAACAAGACGGCCACCGATACTGGTCTCCGGCGGTGGCGGTGAGCCGATAGATTTTGGCGAGGTAGGCGACGTTACCGCGATTAACACTGCCTTGCTAAATAGCTTGTTGGCAGTTGATTTGGTGCCGGTTATTGCCTCTTTAGGCATCAATGAACGGGGTGATATTTTTAATATTAATGCCGATACTACTGTGGTCCAGATCGCTAGGCAAATGTCGGCAGAACTGCTTATTTTTGTCACTGGTATTGGTGGTATTTTTAAAGACATAAAAGATCCTGCTAGTCGTTTTGATCGGCTAGATTCAGTAGCGGCAAGAAAATATATCGATAGTGGAATTATTGTCGATGGGATGATCCCTAAGGTGGAAGAAGCCTTATCATTATTAGAATCCGGTGTCGATACCATTGCCATTGTTGATACCCGACAACCCTTAGCCTTTACTAGTATTGCTAGCGGTGAGACCCAGTTCGGAACCCTAATTAGTAATAAAGCTTAATGTCGGCTTGAAGTGGCAGCCACTTAGCCGATTAAATATTTGAATATTTATAACACACTGATCAAAAGTGACAGCCTTGGAAGTGTTATAATCGCTACGTCTATGGGTTGGTGTGTCAAATAATCCTGTAAACGAGCAACATCAAGTAAGCGATTTAGAGACATTAAGTGTGAATGCTAACAAAGTAGAAGATAATCCAGCGCTAACTGGCTCAATAGTTCCTACCTTTATCAAATATTTAGTCCCCTCGCTGCTTGGGCTTATTGCCATGACATCGGCATCGTTGGTTGATGGGATATTCATTGGTAATTACTTAGGCACTACCGCCTTAGCCGCGGTTAATTTAATCATCCCTATTACTATGCTGATGTTTGGAGTTGGCATAATGCTATCGATAGGTGGCTCAGTGCTTAGTGGTAAATACTTGGGTGAAAATAACGTTACGGCTGCATCAGCAATTTTTAGTAAGACTTTATTGTTTGTTTTATTTTATGGTTGCGTGGCAATAGCGCTGGCATTGGTATTTGAAACTCAATTATTTTCTGCGCTTGGTGCTACGCCAGAGTTGTTCCCGATAATGAGTGAATATTATCGAATTATTATGCCGTTTTTACTACCGCAATTAATTACGGTGGTATTGTATTTTTTTGTGCGGATGGATGGCGCGCCTAATCTAGCCGCTGCTGCGTTAATGGTTGGCGCGGTTATTAACATGGTGTTGGATTATTTTTTTATTGCTGTTTATGGTTGGGGCCTGGAAGGCGCAGCTTATGCAACTGGCTTGTCGCAGTTATTTTCTATGTCGGTGCTGATGTTTTACTTCACTACGACTAATCGGGTGCTCAGTTTCCGAATGCGGCAAAGCAATTGGGGAGAAGTTTTTCAGGCAGCATATAACGGTGTTTCAGAATTCATCAATGAAATATCTGGTGGTATTATTGCGCTTATTTTTAATTGGATGTTAATCCAGCGAGCCGGAGTAGATGGCGTTGCCGCTATTACCGTCGTTAATTATTTGTTGATGCTAGGATTTATGGCATTTTTTGCTATATCTGATTCTATTCAGGTGATGGTGTCGCAGAATTTTGGAGCGGGTAATAGCCAGCGAATACGTCAATTCATGATCACCGCGACGGTCGCTGTGGCGTTGATGAGCGTAGCATTCATTAGTGCATTATTACTGGCGGGCGAGGCCTTGATTCTGATATTTGTCGATGACCATAATAGCGGCGTAACTATTGGCTTAGCCAACAGTTTCATTGCTTATGTTTGGCCATTATTCCTATTCGCGGGGATTAATATGTTGGTATCGGGGTATTTAACGGCTATTCATTTACCCTTTCAATCTGGCCTTATCGCCTTGTGTCGCAGTCTAGTCTTCCCGGCGAGCTTGCTTATTCTATTTTATTTTCTGTTGACTGATTATCTATTTGTCGTCGCGTTACCGATTGCCGAGGCTCTAAGCTTCATCTTGGCAGTTGCTATATTTTTGCGCTATACCCCTACCAAAGTTATTCAAGGAAGCCCGGCTAAAGCGAGTTAACAGTAGCAATATTGTAGTAAGGTATTAGTCATCGACTGCTACAAAACTTTGCTGCGTCGTAACAGTACTTTGGGCCTTAATTTTAACACTTCAGCAAGTAGTAGCTTCTCTGTTGATAGGGTGATTCTGCCAGCTAGACCTAAAGCGCCTTGATCTAAAGGCAGTAGGGTTGATAGCCTAGCCATATAAAATTGATACACTGCTTCCTTAGCAGCAGCAAGCATCGGGCTGGCTAAAACTAGTTTGCCTTGGATGAAATAAGTATTGATATCGCCAAGTGATAGCAGCACTGGTGTGCTGCCAGCTTTAAATGGTTTTAAGGATTTTTGAGCACAAAAGCGAGAGATATTAGTCGCTGCGTGATGGCCCATATCTAAGGCTACGCTGGCTTGTTTAGGAAGTGATTGCGGTAATGTAGCTGAATCGCCAGCGACAAAAATATTGCTAAATTCTTTGCTTTGTAAATAGGCACTAACAGCTAAGCCGTTGGCGCTAATTTCAGTGCCGAGGCTGTCGAGATAGTCAGGCAGTTTGGTGCCAGCTGACCATATTGTTAAATCTGATTTGAGAGATTTTTTGTCACTGAAGTGGATGCTAGATTTTTTAACTTCAGTGATTGTTTTGTTGAAGTGAAAGCTAAGCTGATAGCTTTCACATTGGCTTACAATATCATCTGACAATTTTTCTGGAAGTGCTGTTACTAATCTTGATGCGCTATCGATTACATTGATATGAAGTCGCTTATTAGTTGCGTATTTTCTCAATAGTTCGCCTAAAACTTCTACGCCGGTAAAACCACCACCAATAATATTGATGTTAACACTGGGTGAAGCAGAGTTAAGCGCAACTTTAATATCGTTATGTATTTTTATTACATCATCGGCCGTACGAAACCCCTCCGCAAACTTAGTGGCGCCTTTAATTCCGTAATTTGAGCGTGAATGACCAGATGTAATCAACAAAACATCATAATTTAGTACTTGCTTGTCATCTAGGGTGATGGATTGCAAATCTCCGTTAATGCTAATAACCGATTGATTAATAAAGCGATGGCCTAGTCTGCTGATAATAGTTGCTAGATTTAAGCTAAGACTAGTTTCTTTTTTTACATCTGACAAAATCTCATGGATATTTGGTGTCCATTGAAAATTCTGTCTCGGATCAATGACAGTTACGTCATAACATTTAGCCAACTTGCTGGCAGCAGTAAGACCAGCGAAATTAGCGCCTATAATTATAATGCGAGATTTCGTACTATTTAGTGTCAAAAAAGTTTCCTCGGTGAGTAAAAGCTGCATTGCAATTGCCGAAGACTAGCAGATCAATCTGGCATGTATAGGATTTTTATTGTTAACAATACTACTCATACAGCTACAAAATCATAATATTAGATATTTGAAGAAGCATGAGGTTATAGTGTTTTTTTTGAATGGTAGTTTATTATACTTTTAACCATAGCAGTTGTTTAATCAAATCTAGAAAACTATTGTTGACATGTCCATGCTTTGTTTTAAATATCAAAAATTTAGTTGTGAGTATCCTATGAAACACAGGCTTTACTTTTTATTGTTACTAATGTTTTCTTTCGCAACTTTTGCAGATGAAGACAGAGGTGAGGCGCGCGAAAGCGTTGAACGCCAAGGCTTTGTCTATGGCGTTGGTTTAGCGGTGAGAAAAGAAATATATAAGGGTTTTGACCAAAGAGTGATCCCGCTACCAACGATTGGCTATCGCGGAGAAAAACTAACAGTATTAGCGCCATTCGCTAGCTACGATGTAGCTAGTTTTGAGTCGATTAAGTTTTCACTGCGGGCTGCGCCAAGATTCCAAGGTTTTGATGAATCCGATAGTTTTATTTTTGAAGGTATGGAAGAGCGAAAGTTCTCTATGGATTCCGGGGTCGGGGTCCAGTATGAGAAGAACAATTGGAGAGTTGACGTGGGTGCTATGTTTGATGTGCTGAATCGCTCTAATGGTTATGAACTGCATTCACGACTTAGTCGAGTATATAGTTATGGGCCATTTTTCTTTGAACCTAGAGTTACAGTGAGTTATCTAGACGCTAACCATGTCGATTATTACTACGGTGTCACTAGTGATGAAATGAATAGTTTTAGATCCCAGTACCTAGGTGCTAGTACAATCAATACTTCATTCAATTTTTCGATTTCAACCCCAATTTTCTTTGGTGGATTTTCTAGTATTAGTGTTGGGCGAACATGGTTTGGCAGTGGGATTACGGATAGTCCATTAGTGGAAGATAATGCGGACTATAGCTTTAGGTTGGCGTTCGCGAAATACTTTTAGCGGCGGTTAGGTAAGAAAGTAAGCGATATATTCCCACTAGTGGGTGTCGAAAACTCAGCGCTTATTGTTTAGACAGTAGCGTCTTAGCACCTTCAGTTATCGAAATAACCGCTGGATGGCTAATTTTTATGCTCGACAAAAATGCGCGTAATAGGGTCAAGCAGTATGTTTTAATTGGCTTTGAGCGCTCCCAAGGCAGTATTCACTCAATAAACATATATTTTAAAGATATTAATGGCCCTAAAGGCGGCATTGATAAAGAGTGTACGGTAACATTGCTGCCCAATAATTTAGAAGAGGTAGTTATATCTTCTAAAGCAGAGCCATTAGTAAATGCGACAGATTGCTCTACAGAAGGAGCTAAGTCGTTGTTAACGCGTCGTGTGAAGAAACTTCAGCGACAAAAGAAAGTAAACAGTAAATAAAATATGCAGGCATTGGTAGACGATGAGTAAAGATAAAGAGTGTTTGGTAAGCGTAATTATGGGGTCAACCTCGGATTGGGAGACTATGAAACATTGCACTGATGTTTTGGAATTGCTAGAGATTCCACATGAAGTGTCGGTGGTTTCAGCGCATCGTACACCAGACAGATTGTTTGAGTTTGCCGAAGCCGCCGATGGCAACGGTATTGAAGTTATCGTTGCCGGCGCCGGTGGCGCTGCGCATTTACCCGGGATGGTGGCTGCTAAGACTCATTTGCCAGTATTGGGCGTGCCGATTAAGTCTAAAGCACTTAATGGCATAGACTCTTTGCTTTCTATTGTGCAAATGCCTGCGGGTATTCCGGTGGGCACTTTGGCAATATCAAATGCAGGTGCTACTAACGCCGGATTATTGGCGGCGTCTATTTTGGGCAATAAATACCCTGAGATTAAGGCGCGGCTAATTGATTACCGCACCCAGCAAACTGAAAAAGTACTAGAAAGACTCGATCCTAGAGAGATGAAGTAATGAAAGTAGGCGTGTTGGGAGCAGGGCAATTAGCGTTGATGTTGGCGCAAGCAAGTGTGGGCACTAATATCAAAGTTATACCTATTGGGCATAATATCTCGGACAAGCTAGAGCTGTATTGTGACCCTATTTATGGCGATATGAATGACTCAGTATTGCTAGAGCAATTCTTAGCGCAAGTTGACGTTGTCACCTACGAAACAGAAAATGTCTCCATCGATTTACTTAAGATTATTAGTAAAACTACCCAGGTATTACCTGGCTTAAATGTATTAGAGATCTTTCAAGATAGATTATCTGAAAAAAAATATTTTGAGCGGCTTGATATCCCAGTGGCTACTTATCACGATATTAGCCAGCCTACTGATATTGATAAGGCATCTGAACATGTCGGCTTTCCAGGGATTTTAAAAACTCGGCGTGATGGCTATGATGGCAAAGGTCAGGCAATTGTTAATAGTAAAGAAGAGTTAGTAGCTGCTTGGGATACGTTTAAGCATATCCCTTGTATTCTAGAGGGCTTTGTTTCGTTTAGTGGTGAAGTGTCTGTTATCGCTGTTAGAAGTATTGATGGCAACAGCATATTTTATCCGATAACCGAAAATCACCACCGTGATGGTATTTTGCGCTTGTCGACCAAAATTGGTGAGAATGATCTGCAAGCTGTAGCGGAAGGTTATGCTCAGAAGATTATGGCAGATACAAATTATGTTGGTTGTATGGCAATCGAATTCTTTGTAGTCGATAGCACTCTGGTCGCCAACGAAGTGGCGCCACGAGTACATAACTCTGGTCATTGGACTATAGGCGGCACCGATGCTTCTCAGTTTGCCAATCACCTAAATGCAATTACTGGCAACGCATTGATTACGCCAACTGCGCTGTCAGCTGTTGCGATGATTAACTTTATTAGCGAGCTACCTAACCCATTAGCATTGAATGTTGGCGCTGAGTCTTTGTTTCATGACTATGGCAAAGATAATAGACCGCTAAGAAAGGTCGGTCATTTAACTTTACTAGGCGATGGCATGGATACAAAGGAGTTTTACCAATTAGTTGTTAAGACTTTAAATGCCTCTGGCGAAACAGCGTTAGCCAGTGATATTAGCGAACAGGCAGCTTCAATAGCGTAAAGGATTGAGAGCTAAACTATGTCAGATCCTATTATTTTGTTTTTTATCTTTGGTTTTTTGGCAAGCCTACTAAAATCAGATTTAAAGCTGCCGCCGCAAATTTATGACTTGCTAAGCATCGTCTTATTGCTAACTATCGGGATGAAGGGTGGCGTAGAGCTAGCTAAGCAACCCTTTATAGAATTAGTACCACAGCTATTTGTGGTATTGCTTATTGGTTTTATTTTACCGCTGTTACTGTTTCCAGTATTAAAGTATTTAGGCAAGTTTAATCGCGACGATGCTGCATCTATTGCCGCCCATTATGGTTCTGTCAGTGTGGGCACGTTTGCGGTTGCTATTGCCTATATGAATAGCATGGATATTGTGTTTGAGGAATATGTATCTGTGTTTGTGGTGATCTTAGAAATTCCGGCAATCATTGTTGGTATTTTATTAGCCAGAGGTATTCGTAAAGATATGCCCTGGGGAAAAATCGGCCATGAAATATTTTTAGGCAAAGGCGTGGTGCTGCTAATCGGTGGTTTGATTATCGGTTGGATTGCAGGTCCAGATGGGGTAACAAAAATCAAACCTTTGTTCTTCGATTTGTTCTCTGGGATTTTGGCTTTATTTCTGCTGGAGATGGGTCTTATTACCGCCAGACAATTAGGCAGCTTACGCAGCTATGGGCCGTTTCTAGTGCTGTTCGGCGTGATTACTCCAGTTTGCCTGTCGCTGATTGGTATTAGTGTTGGTTTATTGTTGGGTTTGTCAGTTGGTGGTGCAAGCATATTAGGCACTTTAACCGCCAGTGCGTCGTATATTGCAGTACCGGCGGCGATGCGGATATCGGTGCCAGGGGCTAATCCAACGCTGTCATTATCGGCTTCCTTGGGTGTTACATTTCCATTCAATGTGTTGGTGGGTATTCCGCTCTACTATCTAATTGCTAAACAGCTAAATACCATTTTGTAGAGGTAAATATGAACGACAGAAAGACAATAGAATTGGTTACTGTGATTGCTGAGTCAGTGCTGGAAAAGAGTTTATCTAAAGATATTGAAGGTTTGGGCGCACGCGGTTATACCATTCAAGATGTTAGGGGCAAAGGTGCTCGGGGTTATCGCGCCGGTGAATGGAATGAAAGCTCGAATATTCAGATTGAGATTTTGTGTGATGAGGCAGTTGCTCGGGCAATAGAAAATCATCTGCATCAAACGTATTTTCACAATTATGGAATGATTATATATACCGGTAAAGTCAGCGTTATGCGGTCAGATAAGTTCTCCAAAATATAGTTTCAGTTCTCGTCCTTCGATCTCAAGGAAGTCGTACTATTTGATTATTGCTAACTGCATAGTCTTTTTATAAAAAATCAACCAAGTAATTGTAAAAATCTTTTGGTAATAATATATTTTCATATGTTCGTTTGCGCTTTGCAAAAATTGCATATTCTTTCTTAGCTAACTATTTATAATCATTCCCTTAATTAATTGAAGGCCATATTGTGGCTTTTGTCGTGAGCATTAGTGGCTAATATTAGTCATTCAGTGATGCATAACCTTGGTATTACTGACAAATAATATGACTGGTCTAAGCTCAGTGAAACAAACTTAATCAATTGGTGATTGTTAACAAAAAACTATTGTGACCTGCGCTATTGGCGCTCTCAAGTATGGTAGCTCTTGCCGATAACTATAATTTTCACGCTGGTATTTCTTCTGTTGATAGAGAGATAGACGATGGCTACTCGGATGCTTTTGCTTTCGAAGGTGCTTACTATTTTGGCGGTATCGATGACAGTAAGGGGCCTTTGGCTGAGGCGCTGTTGATAGATCGTGCCTCTAGTCTGTCGGTCGTTTATGGTGTTAGTGAAATCTTTCCATCTGATGAAGATATCACTATTACAGGTATTGGCGGTCGTTATGTGGGCAAAGATTCTGACTGATTACCGATGTTAATTATCCATCTAACCAGATAGCAGGCAGCAGATAGATTTTTTGAGGAATCTAAGGATTCTACTAGCATAGAAAATGGTATGTATATTGATGATTTAAATACCTTAACAATTGGCGTTACAAATAATCGGATCGCGGAAACTAATAGAATCGACGAAGATGCTAATAATATATATCTATAAATTATAAGCTGCCCATTGAGTTGGCTGGCGACAGCAGTGTTAATGTTAAGGCTACTATCGGTACTACTGACTTTGAAGCGTCAGATAATCTTGTTGAAGGATTGATTACCGTCGACTATTATTTCAGTAGAGTTTTTAGTCTTGGTGTTGTTGACGGTTAGGCTAGTGTTAGAGCGGATGAAGGCGCGGCTCGTTATGGGATTAACGCTAAGTACTTTTTCAATGATAGTGTTTACTTGTATGACGAGAATGATCTTCTTGAAGCAGATGAAGATGAAATATATTCATACCGGCTTGGCGTACAAATGAGGTTATAGCTCAGTTTATCAGCATGCTATGGCTAGCATGCTGATAATTAACGCAACAACTAGTTTAACGACAGTTATCTTACTCCGTTACCCTATGCTTTAGTTGTTGAGATGAGCCTTTAATTACCGACAACTAGTGCCACTTCGCGCTAAATCATTGCTAAGCATTATGGCTCGAAATCATCTAGTAATAGTTATCCACGCGACAACGCAGTTAGCTTTCAAAGCGAATTCCTTTGGCAAGACAGGCTCGAGCTTGGTCATATTCTTGTTGCAGTTGGGCGACATATTCCCCTGTAGACATTAGCTTGTCTATGGCACCAATACCTTGGCCGCAACCCCAAATATCCTTCCATGCTTTGGCATCATTGTTGCTACCAAAATCCATTTTGCTTGGATCAGATTCAGGCAAGTTATAAGGGTCAAGACCAGAGGCCTTAATTGACGGCGCCAGATAGTTGCCGTGGACACCGGTGAAGAGGTTGGTATATACAATGTCGTTTGAGGTGCCGTCGACAATTCCTTGTTTGTAAGCAGCCGCTGCGTTGGCTTCGCTAGTAGCGATGAACGCTGAACCAATATAACCAAAGTCAGCTCCCATGGCTTGGG
>TARA_B110000902_G_scaffold61984_1_pt1 | contig 10903 bp, 9 predicted proteins | sample TARA_B110000902 | Tara Oceans TARA_B110000902 (sample SAMEA4398009) | marine metagenome | biome: Polar Biome; feature: [SRF] surface water layer (ENVO:00010504); material: water (ENVO:00002006), including particulate matter (ENVO:01000060) such as... | depth 5 m | reverse complement strand
TCGCTAAATTTAAAAGCCGCGATCCGAAAGAATCGCGGCTTTTTTATACGTCTGTTTGAAGAAACAAATAACTAATTAGAGTACTTTAAATAAAGTCATCTAAGGGCTTTCGTAAATAGTTCCGCTCCAGTTTTATTAAGTTGAACCTAGTGAATTAGATGACCAAATAAACTCTTGGCTCCTGAGTTATATAAGGTCTAACTTAGGCTATAATATATTTTATTAATTACTTAATTTGTATTCATGCTCATATCCATCATTATAACCACGTATAACTCGGGTAAAGTATTGATTCCAGCAATCGAATCAATACTTGCTCAAGAAGGTAGATATTCTGAGTTCGATATGGAGGTAATTGTTGTTGATGATTGTTCAACAGATGATACATGGTCAATTTTAAGTAATTACGAAGTTGTGAAACTTCAAAATGAAGAAAACTCAGGCGGTCCCAATCGTGGTCGAAATAAGGGTTTAGAAATAATGCAAGGGGATTATTTCTGCATTGCGGATCATGATGATATTTGGGAGGGCGATCGTTTAAAATATGCGCTACCATTTCTGAGTAAAGCACCTATAATCAGTTCGGGATTTACGATTTTTTACGAGGACAAAAACGACAGCTCCGTTAGAGGTCGAGGCATTGATCAATATTTCACTAAAAATGAGACGTTTAAACAAAAGTTATGTCGAAGTAGATTTGGTCAAAATACTTATTTAGGATCATTAATTATTAAATCGGATTTGAAAAACATTCGATTTGAGATGGTACACGGTTGTGTTGATTTTGATTGGGTGCTCCGTATTTTTGAAGACAATCATTCTTATGAGATAGGTAGATCCCTCTATAAAAGGATCGTAGATGGGGGGAATCTAAGTCTTAATGCTGTTTACAGAGCGATTGACCTCAAAATGAGCCTTGAAGTGTTTGAAAAATATCACCTGAAATATCCGAAAGAGGTTAAAAAAGGTAGATTAAGATTATATTCTTCGCAAGGCAAGTATCGATATGTTATTAATGACATGCCAGGTGCAAGACATTATTTCACAAAAGGTGAGTTAAGTATTAAGAATATTATTTATTATTTGACAACATTTTTTGGCCGAAATTTTATTGTTAAACAGTTTACAATTTTCGGCTAATGACACTTCTAAACCAAAAACATATAACGTTTCATGTGGGCATGCCTAAGTCTGCTTCCACAACTATACAGAGATACTTGTGTCAGGCAGCTCCGAATGCTTATTTGGGTCATGAAAATAATACGCTATTGAGCCAAGATTTTCTTCAAGTAGTTCGTGGTGTAGAGTTAGATTTGGGGTCTTTGTCGAAAAGAGTCAACGATTTTATGCAAAAAAGATCTTGGATTTTCAGCTCTGAATTTGCTGTTAGTTATTGGACTCCACTATCTAGTGCGTACCCACAAGACGTCGCCACTATCGCTGGACGGCTTTATACTATGGCTCCCCATGCAAATATTGTTCTTGTTTTGCGAAACCCGTTAAAAATGTTAGAGAGTTTATTTGCTCAGCTTTTGTTTAATGAGAGTTTTGCTTTAAGTCCAGCAAAAATTTCATTTGTAGAGTGGATAGATAAAAATATTCAATTGCATGAGAAAGGTTGGCCGAGTGCATTTGATTTATTGAATTATCCAAGGATTTTAAGAGCTTATGGTAAATTTGAGAATGTACAGATATATTTTTTTGAAGAGGTTTCAAAGGACTTTGCGAACTTCATGAATAAAGACTTTATACCTTCAAGTCAAATTGAGGTAGATTTCAAGTTTCAAGAGGAAATATCTAATAAAAGACATACTAGAGGATCGATATCTGCGAAAAGGCACATGACTAAATTATTGAAGAAGACGAAACAATATTTCCCCGCATTAGCTGCTTCAATACCAAAAAATGGTAGATTAAAATTTCACGTTTATTGGCAGCGGATGGCAGATAAGTTACCGGGCGGCTTACTTAAGCCTAAGTATCGAACGGATCAAATGACTTGGTTGCAGAGTTATTTTAGTGCCTGTTATTCTGATTTACCTTATGACATTCAAGAAAAGGCTAAGGCCATGGGATATCCAATATGAATATCATTCCTGAAATAAGTGTTTGCATACCTACGTTCAATGGTGAGTCGTATATCAACGAGGCATTAGATTCTATAGTGATTCAAGATTTCGACGACTATGAAGTGATTATAAGTGATGATTCCAGTAGCGATAATACTTTAGCTATTGTTCGAAACCATGAGTTGTACGAAAAAGGGATAATTCTGATTGTAGAAAATAGTTCACGAGGTATTGGCTCTAACTGGAATAATTGTATAAATCATGCGCATGGAACGTACATTAAGCTACTCTTTCAAGACGATCTCTTAAATCGAGGGTGTTTAAGAAAAATGAGATCAGCTCTCACTTCTGGTGTTGCAATGGTTTGGTCTAGGAAAAGATTAATAGGAGATGTGCCCGAAGGAAGGCAGCAGAGAGAAGATAATTTTTTTCGTGCAACAGCACAACTTTCCGGGGAAAACTTAATGCGCAAATCCTCACTTTACGAGCATCCAAGAAACCCTTTTGGCGAGCCTGTTTGTTCATTTTTCCCGAAAGAATATTGGATTAACTGTAAATATGATGAGCGATTATCTCAAGGGTTAGATTATGAGCATGCCTATCGGATGCTTGATTTAGGCAAATTTCATTTTATAGATGAAGCATTAGTTTCGTTTCGGCTTCATGAAGGTCAGACGACTGAAAAGAATAAAAGAGGAATCATCGTAGATCAGTTTTTGATCCCTCAAAAAATATTAACGCATCATTTTTTTAAGCTTCACTTAAAAGTTATCTGCGTTCTTATTGCGAAGGGGGTTACAGGTAGAATTATATGGGTATTCCGAAAATGGCTATAATTAATATAAAAATATTTCGGTCTGAAGCTGCGCAAGGTGCCATAGCTAATAGCTTTGGGATGCTTATTGGTATTGTTAATGCCATGTGGTTAATGCCATTGTTATTTTCAATTGAAGAAATAGGTTTTTATCGTTGGGTTGAACGTACAGGTATGTTTTTGGCACAGATTGGATTATTTGGGTTACACAGAGTATATATAAAGTTTCATAGTCTATTGAGTCCTGAAGAACGACGGGGTTTACTCAATCAAATGTCACTGATTTTTATAACTGTTACAGTCACCTTAACCATCTTACTGAAGTGCTTTGAGCTAGCTATAGCTTCGTTTTTTAAATTACAGGAATACTATAGTTTTATGTGGGTTCTCGGTATTATGACTATGGGCACTATGGCTCATTTTTTAGGATCGAGTATTTCTTCTACCACTGGTGCTGTAAGAAGACCTTTCATTTGGCGTTCCGTTCTATTAAGAATACTATTATTCAGTACAGGCATTCTTGTTTATTTACAATTAATAAACTTCTTTTCTTGGGTGCAATTGCAAGTTTTATTCACGTTAATGCTTGGTGGAGGTATAATGATTTGGAGCCTTAAGTTAGTTGGATGGAGGCTGGCGTTACCTTGGCGTTATAATGGGCAGAAGAAAAAGGAAATGTTTGATTTTGGCCTGTTCAATACCTTTAATAGCTTTTTGTCATTTGCTATTGGAGTCATCGATGTTCAGTTAATCATTTACTTTTTAGGTGTTGGTTCATTGGGCATATTTAGTTTAGCTTCCTTTGTAGCCTTTTTTGTCGATGGAATAAAGAGACCATTAAGTCAAAAGGCTATTCCTCGTTTTGCTGAATTATGGAATAAAGGGGAGAGGTCTCAAATACACGCATATTACAAGAGAACAGCTCTATGGATTACTATGGTTGCCGTACTATCTTTTATTGTTGTTATCCCTCAATTAGATATGTTATTCGCTTTTATCCCAGACGGAGATCGTTTTTTTGAGGCGAAACCACTAATTGTTTACATGTTATTCGCTAGGATTGTTGACTATTCTTTTGGATATAATGGGGAGGTTTTGGCGAATGGTCCTTACTACAAGGAGAGTTTAATTTTCAGTGCGTGTATGCTAATTGTCTTGATATGTACCGGTGTTATTCTGATTCCTAGATTAGGTTTGTTGGGAGCGGCTTTGTCCTTTCTAATAGTAAATTCTACATTCAATGTGTTTAAGGCAACTTACCTGTTTATAAAAGAGGGTTGGCATCCTTTTAGTACAGCTCAATTGAAAGTTATTCTATCAGGATTCTCTGTATTTGGTGCGTCAATGTATTTTTCAGGTAATTCTATATTAGATGTGGGTTTTAGAATTATACTATGCGGGGTATGGTTATTTTGGATAATGAGAATTGTATTTCCTACGTCAAGACTTGAAAAGAAATAAAATCAGTAATGGTAAAATCTAGATTAAGGATTCATTACAATAAAAATGCAGTGTTAATCAATGCCCGTTTGAATCCAACCTTTGCAAGCTTCGATAGCCCGGTTCCATTGATCCCGGAGTAATTTTTGGTCCAGCTGCGCAGGTTCGAAACTGCGATCAACGTTCAAGAGGGATTTTAGATCCTCCAGATCTTTCCAATGTCCGATGCCCAATCCAGCAAGTAAGGCTGCGCCTAAAGCAGTACTTTCAGTTTCTGCTGGTCGAATAACAGGGCAACGAAGGATGTTTGCTTGCAGCTGCATCATGGTATCATTGGCACTTGCACCGCCGTCCACTTTTATCACCTTTAATTCTGTGCCTAGGTCTTTCGCCATAGCCTCCAGAACATCTGTGGTACTTAAGGCAATAGCCTCTATTGCTGCGTAGGCGATATGGCTGTCGTTGGTTCCTCTGGTGATGCCCATGAGGGCACCTCTTGCATAGGTGTCCCAATGTGGAGCGCCCAACCCGGTCAATGCAGGTACAATAGTGATTCCACCGCTATGCCCTTCTCGAAGTGCGAGTTGCTCGATGTCGCTGTTTTGTTCGATTATTTTGAGGCCATCTCTAAGCCATTGCACCAAAGCACCGGCGATATAAACGGAGCCTTCCAAGGCATAAGTCAATTTACCGTCTAATTGCCACGCTACGGTGCTGAGCATTTGGTTACTGCTTTTCACTATGGTTTTTCCTGTGTTGGTCACCGCAAAGCATCCGGTTCCGTAGGTGTTTTTGGCTTCTCCGGGTTCAAAGCATAATTGGCCGAAAAGGGCACTTTGCTGGTCACCCGCGACTCCTGAAATGGGCAACGCCTCGCCCATAATTTCTTCATCCGTTATCGCCAGCAGTCCACTGCTATCAACGATGGTTGGCAGGACACTCATAGGCACGTCCAAAAGCGCGCATAATTCTTCATCCCAACCGCCGGTATGTATGTTATATAATAGTGTTCGACTCGCGTTTGAGGCATCTGTGATATGGGAACGCCCGCCGGTCAACTTCCATATGATCCATGTATCAATTGTGCCAAAACGCAATTCGCCTTTAAGCGCTTTCTCTCTCGCACCTACTATATTTTCTAGGAGCCATCGGATTTTACTCGCGCTGAAATAAGCATCGGTGATGAGTCCAGTTTTCGCAGTTATTAATTCACCATGTGTGGCTTTTATCGATGCACAATAATCCGAAGTTCTGCGGTCTTGCCACACAATGGCATTGTGAATGGGTGCTCCAGTTTTTGCATCCCAAATCACCGTAGTTTCGCGTTGGTTGGTAATGCCTATGGCGCTGATCTCGTTCGGTTTTACTTTGGCTTGTTTCAGCGCCTCCTTAATGGCCTTGTGTTGGGTCGACCAAATTTCATTCGCATCGTGTTCAACGAGCGAGGGTTGGGGGAAATGTTGCGTAAATTCGAATTGACCTAAGCCAATTTTTTTGGTATCGCCATCAAAAACTATGGCCCGTGAGGACGTTGTTCCGGCGTCTATAGCGAGGATGTAGGGTTTCATAAAAGATGTTCGTGCTATTAATAGAATGGTAAAATACTACAATTCTAATTCTCACAAGGTTTTCGCATCTTAGTAGGCTAAACAACGGTACACATGTCGGCATTTTGGGCAGAATTTATGGGCACCTTTCTCTTACTTTTTGTGGGGAATGGCGTCGTAGCTAATGTAGTTTTGAAGCAAACAAAAGCCTCGAGCGATCCCGGTTCCTGGATTATGATTACTGTGGCTTGGGGACTCGCTGTTTACATTGGCGTTGTTGTAGCAGGCCCATACAGTGGCGCGCATTTAAACCCGGCAGTTTCAATGGCCTTGTGGTTGAATGCTGATCTTACCACAGCACAGCTGGGCACTTACGCTTTGGCCCAATTATTAGGCGCCTCTGCAGGAACCACCCTCAACTACTTTTTCTATAAACCGCATTACGACATTACCAAAGACGGTGCCGCCATTCGTGGCTCGTTTTGCACTGCGCCGAGCTTTGACAAAACCTGGAATAATTTCCTTTCTGAGGCCATGGGGGCTTTTGTCCTTGTCTTTGTGGTATTCTACATTTCACCTGCGTCTCTCGAGGCAGATCGAATCATTCCTATAGGGCTTGGTAGCGTTGGTGCCTTGCCGGTCGCGCTTTTAGTGTGGGTTATCGGTCTGGGTTTAGGAGGGACTACCGGTTATGGCATTAATCCTGCTCGTGATTTAGGACCGCGCATCATGCACCAATTACTTCCCATCAAAAACAAAATAGATTCCGGGTGGTCCTATGCGTGGATTCCTGTCGTCGCACCACTCACGGGAGCTGCACTTGCCTGGTGGATCAAAGAACTTCTATTGACCACGGTCTAGCCTCTAATCTTACTATCTTGCAGGCATGAACGAAGCCTTTCTTCCTAATGTCATTCTCGGCGGTGCCCCAAAGTGTGGCACGAGTAGTCTATACTTCTGGCTGGCCGCACACCCAGATTGCTTTGGCAGCCCGAAAAAGGAGACCTTCTTTTTCGCAGATGCCGTGAACCGATTCAATGTTAGCGCAAACAGTCATAATCATCCCGTAGAAGCGTATCAAAGCTTCTTTAAGGCGGGCATTGACAGGTCGGTTCGCTTCGAAGCCACAGCACATTACCTCTATGAAAACAACGCTAGATCTGCCTTTTCTTCTTGGCTCAACCCTCCGAAATTGATTTTTTTATTCCGCGAACCCTCCAAACAAATGTACAGTCATTACAAAATGGAGCGATACCGCACGAAGCGGGTCGATATGCCATTATCTGAGTACTGCGAAAGATCTCAAATCAATGCTTATGTGGATTATGCAAAGCATTTACGTGCGTGGTTGGATGTGATGCCAAAGGGTCATGTTCGATTTTGGGCCTTTGAAGATTTTATGAAGCGAAAGGCCCAAGTAATGGTAGAAATCGCTGATTATATTGGTGTTGACGGGTCTTTTTATGATGATTTTGACTTTGAACACCGTAATGAAAGCGTAGCTATAAAGAGTGGTTTTTTACATCAATTGGGTCTTAAAATTCAGCCACTAATCCCACATGCAGTTCAAAAAATAATTCTACCCCTTTATCTTAAACTCAACAGTAGTGGGCGTGTTCAGGATCAGCCGGAGGATAAGGATGTTTTAAATCAGTTTAAAATGAGGTGGGCGCATGTAGGCATAGAGCTCAAAGAATTGGACCCGAGTTTTCCTCTTGAATGCTGGAAATAAAATCATAAGAACAACATTCTCGCAACAATTGCTTAAATAAGAAATCCTACTTTTTCACGGTGAAAGTTGCTGGAATACTCGACCTTATGGGTAGAGCTCATAACCCAAAATTACTCATCATTGTCTCTCTGATCTGACTACTACCTGGCGGTACTATATCAGTTGTCTTGTTTCAATTAATACGCGGCAAGTTCGTGCGAGAGGTAAAAGTCTAGCCTAGTCGTATTTTCTGCATCTTTTTGGGAAAAAATATGCCCACGTGGAAAACCGGCTCACACTAATTGCCAAAGCCTTCACCCTCTCAGCACTGTAGGCTTAGCCATAATTTTATATCAAGATGCTATAACTAAAGTCGAGAAGAGCTCGAGAGGCTTTGTGTGACATCATTAAAGTACGTACCCGCCTGCCGTACCCTTCATCGAACACCGATACGTGGGATGACCTAAAGGTCAGTGATAAATATATATCCAATACCTCGAATGAATGTTTGATCTACACGGGTCCTAGTGTAGATGGTTCGAAATAATACGACAACGGATAAAGTTGGAACCCAGAACATGTTAGGCCACAAAGTTTAGGTGTATTCAGCACAAGTGTTGGCGTTGGAGCGGATGTTCACAACCTCAAGCCTGCGGACGGTGGATTGAACTCATTTCGTTCAAAGCATGAATACGATGATCTGGGTTCAAAGGGATTTGACATCAACTACAATGGTTCTTCAACTGGAAACCGCATTAACGATTCGGCAGGTTTATTTGAACCCCGAAGTACCATTGGAAAAATGGCGTTAAATCTGATTTGTGATGTGGTCTTCCTGAAGCAAATTGTCAACCCCTCTTTTTCGACGTCTTTTTTAACGACATTTGTCATTAAATAGAACAATATGAAACATTGGTTTTTAGCATTATTTCTTGGATCTACAGCGATGGCATCGGCCCAACCATTGACCTATTATCAGGACGCATGGGGAGAAGATGGCGATGACCTTCGCGAGGCATTATATGATATCATACGTGTACATACACGGTTGACTTATAGCTCATCTTCAACAGATACTTGGGATGTACTAAAAGTGAGCGATGCGGATCCGACTAATGCGACCAACGTTATGCTGATTTATGCGGGAATTCCAGTAAACGGACCGCAAGAATATAACAATAACCAGGGATGGACACGCGAACACGTATGGCCAAAATCATTGGGTGGTTTTGGAACTAGCGCCGGGGTAGGAACAGATGTACATAATCTTAAACCGTGTAATGGAGGATTAAACTCCTTGCGTTCTAACCATGAATATGATGAACTTGGCACGGGTGGAAGTCCAGTTAATTTTAATGGTTCAGCAACCGGAAGCAGGTATAACGGTTCTGCAGGATTGTTTGAGCCTAGGGATGACATTAAAGGTGACTTGGCTCGTATCATACTTTACATGGACCTTCGTTATGAAGGACAAGGTGGAGAACCAGACCTAATACTGCGTGAAGCGCTAAACTCGGGAGGGAATACTTTCGCTGTAATGTCAACCCTGTTGGATTGGCACTTTCAGGATACCGTAGATGCTTTCGAATTGCGTAGAAACCATGTGATTGATAGTATGCAGGGAAATCGCAATCCATTTATAGATCACCAGGAGCTTGTTCATTATATATATGGAGATTCCGCTGGAATAGCATGGAACCCATTTATGGATATAGAGGTTATTGAACGCGCTGAAGGCGGCGAAAGTATGTATTACCCAAACCCAGTAGATACTGAATTGCGCTTAGTTACCTCATTTGAAGGCAAAGCGACTTTTACGAGTGCTTCTGGCGAGACTTTCCGCCATCTTGATCACATTGTGGGTGAGAATCTGATAAACGTCTCTAAATGGCCTTCAGGAGTGTATCAGCTATATTTAGAGAGTGGTGAACAACACAAAGTAGTTATTTCACATTAACATCTATGGCCGAGTTGAAAGGCTTGGTATAAAAAATCAAAGCAAAAAAAAGCCCGACACTTGTGTCGGGCTTTTTTTTGGTCTACTATTTAAGAGAGTAGCTTTCGCACTATCCCATTAATTACTTTTCCGTCTGCTTCACCGGCCATAGCACTAGAGGCTTTTCCCATCACCTTTCCCATATCTGCCATAGACGAGGCGCCAAGTTCCGTTATAATACTTTTGACTTTCGTTTCGATTTCTGCCTCTGTGAGCATAGCCGGGAGGTAGCGTTCAATGATGGCTAGTTGCTCCTCTTCAGGAACTGCAAGATCATCTCGACCTTGTTCGCGAAAAATGGTAGCGCTATCTATACGTTGTTTACGGAGTTTTGTCAGAATGCGCATTTCACCTACCTCATTCATTTCAGTTGCTCCTGCAGCTGTTTTTTCGTTTAAAAGTGCGGTTTTTATAGCACGCAATGTTTCAAGTGCAGTGCGGTCTTTTGATTTCATGGCCGCCTTTAGGTCGGTCATGATTTTAGTTTCTAAGGACATATTAGTCTACGTTATCGTGTAAAAATGAGTTGTTAGTTCTAATGTTCCCCTCTGAATCAATTCCTAAGCTTGAGGGCTGGTCGTTACTTTTTGTTGGTAAATCAACTTCTAAACCTTGACGCATATAAGCAGGTATACGTTCCACATCATTCAGGTTTTGTTGGTTTGATTTGAACTGGTATTGAAACGATTGTAATCTTGAAATACGATCTCTGACTTTACTAGGCATTTCACTTAACGTACGTCTTGGGATTTGGCTCAATGGACGTTCCATATCTTCTGCTGCAGGAAGATTAGTCTCCGTTTCTTGCTCGTTTGGCAGTAAAGTACTTTTCGTAGCTTCCTTCATCTCGAAGTTGAGATCTGGATCCAAAGTATCCTCTACTTCAACCTCCACGCTGTATTCCTCTTTATCAAAATCTAATGATTGTACACTATGGCTATGCTCTAATGTTTCGAGCTCAGATTTTCCGCGTAAAGCGGGCATCTCGTCGAGGCTAATGTCAAACGCATCGTATGGCGTTTCTCCTGCTTCAGCTTCTTTTGATTCTGCCAACCCTTCCGTTTCATAGAGGCTGGTGTCTAACGTGAATCCATCACCTTCTATGTCGTCTAATGTAAAAGTAGACATGACTTGAGTCTGTGGAGTTTCAGGTGTATCCTCTAAAAGTCCTGTGCTCGGTATTGACAAGTCTTCCGCGTTTGGCTCTGTGGTTTGTGATCTAGGCTCTTCAGGAATAGGAGCTTCTAGTGCCTCAGGCATTGGGTGTAGCGTTTCTTCTTCTTGAATCATGCCCTGCGGTGATTCCATTTTATCAGGAGCAGGAGC
>TARA_B110000902_G_scaffold226798_1_pt1 | contig 10907 bp, 13 predicted proteins | sample TARA_B110000902 | Tara Oceans TARA_B110000902 (sample SAMEA4398009) | marine metagenome | biome: Polar Biome; feature: [SRF] surface water layer (ENVO:00010504); material: water (ENVO:00002006), including particulate matter (ENVO:01000060) such as... | depth 5 m | reverse complement strand
TAGATGCAGAAAGCGAGTTGTATAAGCAACTGGCCGCTGAGAAAGTCCAGATTGAGGCAGAGGCACTTGCCGAGATAGATACACTAGAGCGTGATTCTGTACTATTGCGTAGAGATCTAAGAACTGAACTAGAGGAATCTGTTCTGGATATTGCTACAAATGGCTTTGATGCATTAACCGCTTTGTCAGAGGTGTATGCAGGAGAGGATGAAAGCAGAGCCAAGCGAGCGTTTGATCTTCAGAAACGCCTAGCTCAAGGTCAAGCAATAATAGGGACATATCAAGCAATAGTTGGAGCGTTAAAAGCTGAGGGTGCAGATGGCTTATTACCATTCCCAGTAAGATTAGCAAACTCTATTGTGGCAGGTGTTGCAGGTTTTGCACAAGTGGCGCAAATTGGAGCAACCCAGTTTGAGGGTGGGGGTAGCTCAACTGAGCCAAACATTCCAACCGCTCCACAGCAAGCCCCATCATTTAATGTAGTTGGATCCAGTGGTGTAAATCAACTGGCTCAAAGCATGGGGTCTAAAGAACCAGTTAAAGCCTATGTAGTAGGATCAGATGTAAGCTCACAGCAAGAATTGGATAGAAAGAAAATAAGTAACGCAAGTTTTGGATAATGAATATAATAGAACTAATACTAGATGAAGATGCATTTGCTAGTGGTATACAAGCCATAAGCATAGTAGAATCCCCTGCAATAGAAGAGGATTTTATAGCACTTAATAAGCAGAAAGAACTGCAACTAGCCACAGTAGATCAAGAGAAAAAGATTTTGATGGGATCAGCCTTGATACCTAACAAGATGATCTATCGTAAAGATGGTGATCAAGAATATCACATCTATTTCTCTAAAGAAACTGTACGCAAAGCCTCAGAGCTGTTTCTAATGAACGGAAACCAGAACAAGGCCACTCTGGAGCATGCGGTAGATATTCAAGGGCTATCTGTGGTAGAGTCTTGGATCATTGAAGGATCCCAAGACAAAAGCAAACTCTATGGAATGGATCTACCAATCGGTACATGGATGGTTAGCATGAAAGTAAACAATGATGAGATCTGGAACGACTATGTGAAAACTGGTTTAGTAAAGGGGTTCAGTATTGAGGGTTTCTTTGTAGACAAAGTAAATCTAGCTAAAGAACAGCAGGCAGAACGCAAGTTGAATGCCATGCGTGATATTATCAATAGTCAAAAAGGTAACAAATAGAAATATAACAGTTCTATATACAAGGATTCACAGATCTACTTTAAAAAAAAACAACAGCATGGCTAAAAGTCAAGAAACACTAAAGCGCATTATGACACTTCTAAACATGGAGGTTTCACTAGCGCAAGAAACACTAGATAACGGTACAGTATTAGAAGCAGATGAGTTTGTTGCAGGTGCTGAGGTATTTATTGTAACTGAAGATGATGAAAAAGTAGCTCTACCAGTTGGTGAGTACGCTATGGAGAGCGGTCAAATCTTACAGGTAACTGAAGAGGGTATCATTTCTGGCATTGCAGATGCAGATGCGCCTGCTGAAGAGGTTCCTGCTGAAGAGGTTGAAGCGGCTGAAGAAGATGCACCTGCTGAAGATGCACCTGCTGAACAGCTTAACTATGTAACTAAAGAAGAATTAGCGCAAGTAGTTGATGAGATCAAGATGATGGTTGAAGAAATCGTTAAGGAGATGGCCCAAGATGTTGTAGCTGAAGAGAAAAAAGAAGAAGAAGTAGCAATGAGCAAGACACCTGCTCGTAAGCCACTGCGCCACAAGCCAGAGGCTAAGACCGTTAAGCCTTTAGACCTTGCCAAGTCTAAGAACGGATCTACTCTTGATCGTGTAATGGCCAAAATAGCACAGTAAGATGAATCGTATTGCAAAGATCTGGGAAGAACTAGACAAAAAGAACGGTAGACATGCTAACCTCAGCAAAGCAGGTAAGCGCAAGAATGTAAAACTTGCAAAGGTTTCTGATTTTGAAGAATTTGAGAAAGAAGATGAACGCCTTGTAGATGATCTTAGAAAGTTAGAAATTATAATTGAAGATGATTTAGATCTTCTTTTTAGCACCATGTTAAGTGATGCTGAAACGCTTTTGAGCTTGAATGAAGAATTTGAGGCTAATGTCAAGAGCACTTATGAGGATCTTGAAGCACAATTTGATGAGCTAGGTATGGAAATATCAACTCTGCCAGTTTTCAAACTGTATCAAGATCGTATGTTCTCAGCTACATACAATAGAGAAACTGTTAAGGAAATAGTTTATAAAGGTTTAGAGAAATTTGAAAACCAAGTACGATCAATAATCGGATCAAAATAATATGAAGCAGATTCAAAAAGTCTGGGCTGAACTGTCTAAAGGCAAAAAAGGTACAAACCTCAGCTCTAAAAAGCGTGAGGTTAAGCTGAGTATTGCAGATGACATTGAAAAGGGTATTAAATCCGCTGATGATCAATGGCGGAAGCTAGATGATAAACTAAATTATTGGTATAATAATATATTTGCACTCAATGATGAGTGGAGTGTAATTTACGATTCTTATACAGAATTTGATTCTACCATGAAGGCTTTGAAAGCAATGAATGATCAGTACGCTAAAGCGGCTGAAGAGTTTGGCATGGATCCAAAGAAGTTACCATTATATGAAAAGGCTAACACCGCTTTATATCAAGGTAACAATATGGTAGCAGAATACTTTACGGCAAATGCCACTGCTAAAAAAATTAAACAAAGTTTATAACATGAAGAAACTACAAAAAGTTTGGGCTGAATTGTCTAAAGCAAATAAGGGAACTAAGCTAAGTTCTAACAAGCGCAATGTAAAATTGAGCTTAATTGATGATATAGAGAGTTTGATGGATTATACTGAAGAAACTCAAAGTACATTGAGCTATTTCACTTATGAAATTATTGGGGAGCAAGAAGAAAAGCTACAAGATATAAGCCTTGTAATTGATGAGATGATTATCAACTCAGAAATGCTAAATGCTAAAGATTCCGCTGAGGAATTAGGAGAGCTTTTGGAAAAAGTAGAGGAATCTGCTAAGGGTTTAGGTATGGATGCTGATGAAGTGTTTGATCGTTACGATGAAGCTAAGGAATTAGTTCAAAATACAATTTCTACTCATGATGATCTAGTGAGTGAGTGGAGATCATCCAGACTACAAAATGTTACGGCATTTGCAGACAAAATTAAGTAAGTAAGTAATTAATAAAAACATTAAATAATTAAATTATGGCTACTAGCATTAGCACAAGTTACGCGGGAAGTTTTGCGGGAAAATACATCGCCGCCAGTCTTTTATCAGCTGACACTATTGAGGGTAACGGTATCACCGTTAAGCCGAACATTAAGTTCAGAGAAACATTAAAAGTATTAAGCACAAATGCACTTGTAAAGAATGCATCTTGTGATTATTCTGATCAATCTCAAGTAACGCTTTCAGAGCGCGTACTTTCCCCAGAAGAATATGAAGTTAACCTAACTTTGTGCCGCAAAGATTTTAGATCGGATTGGGAAAGCGTTGAAATGGGCTACTCAGCCTACGATCAACTGCCTCCATCATTCGCTGATTTCTTAATCGGTCATGTATCAGCTAAAGTAGCTGAGAAAATGGAAACAAACATCTGGGGTGGCGTTAACGCTAACGCAGGAGAGTTTGATGGTTTGACAGTATTGATGTTGGCTGATTCAGCAGTAGTTGATGCAACTACAACTGAAACTGCATTTGCGGCAGGTACTATCCAAGCTGAATTAGCTAAGGTAGTAGATGCTATTCCATCTGCTGTTTACGGTGCTGAAGATCTAGCGATCTATGTACCTAAAAAAGTAGCACAGCTTTACATCCGTTCATTAAACGGTTTTGGAGCATCTGGTGTAGGAGCCAACGGTGTTGAGGGTCAAGGATCAATGTGGTACGGAATGGGATCACAACTTTCTTACGAGGGTATCCCATTATTCATTGCACCAGGAATGCCTGCTGACCATATGGTAGCGGCACGCAGAGAAAACTTGTATTTCGGTACTGGCTTGATGTCGGATCATAATGAAGTCCGCGTAATTGACACCAGTGAGAGTTTAGGTGATCAAAATATCCGCATCGTTATGAGGTTTACGGCCGCTGTGAATTATGGGGTATCTTCAGAATGCGTTTTGTATACTTTGGCATCATAATAAGAACAAGGTTTAATAATTGATAAAGGGCGGGTTAGCAATGCGCTTTCCCGCCTTTTTTCTTTAAATAAAAAATAAAAACATGGCATGTAACTTAACGATAGGCAGAGCTGTTCCTTGTAAAGATGTAGTAGGTGGTATTAAAGCTGTCTATTTTCTTAACTACGGTGCAACCGCTACCTATGATTCAACTAACACGGATGTTATTGATGATCTAGGTACGATCACAGCATTCAAATATGAACTAAAGGGTGGATCTAGCTTTGAACAAGCGATCAACTCTAGCCGTGAAAACGGAACGACTTTCTTTGAGCAGACTTTGAATTTATCATTGACAAAATTGAGCAAAGAAGATCATAAAGAAATCAAATTACTTTCCTACGGTAGACCTCATGTAGTAATACATGACTATAACGGAAATGCATTCGTAATGGGCGTAGAGCATGGAGCGGAAGTAACTGGAGGATCAATTGTAACTGGCGCAGGTATGGGGGACATGAGTGGATACACTCTAACCTTATCAGCACAAGAACAACTACCTGCTAATTTCCTTGAAGGAGCAACTGAGGCAGATCCATTTGCAGGACTGACTACAACTCCAACGGTAACTAGCGGAACGAACTCATAAGGCTGTTCTAGTCTTTTTTGTGTGTTTGGTTTAGGGGGTGCTTTGCGGCATCCCCTTTTTTTGGTAACAGATCTATCTTTTTTTGGTTATATAAGTATGCATATAGTAACTACATCCGATTTAGAGATTAAGATCATTCCTAGATCTATGCCTACCGCTAACTTAACTGTTAACATGGTCAATGAGGAAACAAAAACCTCAACGGCTATTACAGTATTGGTTTCTGATTATGTCAAAACCGATAACGATTTAACTTTTAGTCTTAGTGGCACATTTAAAGAATCAGAGTACACAACTTTTAGGGTCTTTCAAAGTAGCACGGAAATATATAGAGGTAAAGTATTCTGTACTGATCAAACGGATTTTGCAAAATACACAACCATAGAAAATGCCTACACAGAAAAAGAAAGCAGTAGTAACGGATATTTATACCGATGAGTAAAATAAGAATAGTAAACCTTAGCAACTACACCACACCTCAAGCTAAAGAGGATAACCGCAAGGAGTGGGTAGAGTATGGTGATGATAATTTGTATTATGACTACTTGATCTCACAGTATCATGGGTCAGCTACCAATAACGCTATTATAAATGGCGTAACGGAATTAATTTACGGTAAAGGCATAGGAGCAACAGATGCCAACCGTAGACCAGACCAATATGCCCAAATGATCAGCATGTTTAGCAAGCACTGTTTACGCAGAATTTGTTTTGATGTCAAGGCATTGGGCCAAGCTACATTCCAAATCATTTATAATGATGATAAGTCTAAGGTAGCGCAGGTAGAGCATTTCCCAGTTGAAACTTTACGCATGGAAAAGTGTAATGAGGATGGTGATGTTGAAGCCTTTTGGTATAGCAAGGATTGGAGTAAGATTCGTAAAAAAGGCTATGAGCCAGAGCGTATCCCTGCCTTTGGCTATGGTGAGCAAAGTGAAAAGATTGAGATCTACTGTATTAAGCCTTACAGAGCAGGTTTCTATTACTATTCACCAGTTGACTATCAAGGTGGGTTGCAATATGCAGAATTAGAGGCTGAGGTAGCTAATTTCCATATCAATAATGTCCGTAACGGCCTTGCGCCTAGCATGTTAATTAATTTTAATAATGGGATTCCATCTGATGAAGAAAGAGAGGTCATTGAACACAAGATCATTGACAAATTTAGCGGCTCAAGTAACAGTGGTAAATTTATTCTGGCATTCAATGACAATGCAGATGCACAAGCCTCCATTGAACCAGTCCAACTGTCAGATGCCTCTAGCCAATATGAGTTTCTTAGTGAAGAATCTAGAGAAAAATTAATGGTAGCCCACCGCATTACAAGTCCATTCCTTTTAGGGATCAAGGATAGTAGCGGTATGGGGTCAAATGCAGATGAGATTAAAACGGCATCACTGCTCTTTCAGAACACAGTGATCCGTAGCACTCAAGAATTGGTCTTAGATGCGATGGATGATATTTTAACATTCAACCAGATCACTTTAAACCTATATTTCAAAACTTTACAGCCTCTGGAGTTCATTGATTATGACAATCTGGATGGTGAAACTAAAGAAGAAGAAACTGGGCGTAAATTTTCTAAAGATAGTTTAGCAGAAATGCCAAGTTATGACACTAAAGAAGAGGCAATCGCATATGCCACAGCGATAGGATGTGCAGGGTATCATGAAATGCCTAATGGTAAATTCATGCCATGCGAAGATCATGTAGATCTATCCTCTGATACACCAGATTTAGAGGATTTTCTTAAGCAGATAGGCGAGGATGAACCACTAGAAAATGACTATGAGCTTATAGATGTAGATGAAGAATCTACTGAAGATGAGCCAGAGGATTTTGATGTTGAGAAATACCTCAACGGACTAGTGAACCTATCTGCTAAAGATGATTCATCACAAGATTCCGATCTATACAAAGTGCGTTATGCTTATGTCAAAGGCACTAGCAAATCCGCAGAGGGTGATACTAGATCCTTTTGTAAAAGTATGCTTAGATCCAAAAAGGTGTACCGTAAAGAAGATATAGGATTTCTTTCATCGCAGGGCGTGAATAAATCACATGGCCACAAGGGCAAAAACTACTCAATCTTCAAATTTAAAGGAGGCGTTAATTGCCATCATAGATGGGAACGCAGAGTATATAAAAAGAAATTAAAAAAGAACGGTGAGCCATACGGTGGTGATGCATTAGCAGGAACCAAATTCGTTAATGTTAACCAAGCGGTTAGAAGTGGATTTAAGCTACCTAAAAACCCTAGTGAAGTAGGCAAAGCACCAATTGATATGCCTAATAACGGACACCATCCTAATTACTAAGAAATGGCAAAAGTATTATTTATAAAGCGTGAGCATTTAGTAGAGAACTCAGTGATTTCTGGGAATGTAGACAGTGATAAGATCCTGCCATTTATAGAAATCGCTCAAGAGATCCATATACAGTCCTATTTAGGATCTAAGCTCTATGATAAACTCAAAGCTGATATCGTAGCAGACACGCTTACAGCGGACTATACTACGATTTTAGATGACTATATACAACCTATGCTAATTCACTTTGCTATGGGCGAGTATTTACCGCACAGTGCATATACGATTGGCAATGGCGGTGCATATAAGCACACCAGTGAAAATAGTGTGCCTATGGAGCAGTCAGAAATTGACATGCTTAGTAACAAGCACAGAGATATAGCAGAGCATTACGGTAGAAGATTTGTGGACTACATGAGCTTTAACACTAACAAATACCCAGAATACTTTAGCAATAACAATGATGACATGCAACCTCAAAAAGATGCATACTACGGTGGGTGGAATATCTAAACGATACAGACCTAAGCGGATCAATTTACAGAGATTAAAACGATATATAGACAAACTCAATGGCAAGCCTCACAAATAATAAGGTTCAAGATACCTACAAAGGTATTATAAAAACGACTGATAGTGCAGAGATCACTGGTGAGGTTCAGCTGTCAGATGGTGATGGTAATACTATCCCAGTCTATGTAAATACTGATTCCGTTAAATTCAGTGGTAAGCTAAAAGATAAAGACAGTGCAACTGGAACCGCAGGGCAGGTACTTAAGTCTACTGGATCACAAGTACAATGGATTGATGTGCGATATACGCATAGCCAATCCGTAGCAAGTGCCACATGGTCAGTTACGCATAACCTAGCTACTAGACCTAGTGTAACTATTGTAAATACAGCTGAAGAGGTGGTATATGCAGAGATAGAATACACAAGTGACAACGCAGTAACTATAACATTTACTAACGCCCAGAGTGGCAAAGCATATTTCAATTAAAAATATAAAAAAACAATTATGGCTATTAAGTTTCTCAGTAGTTTAGATTTAGGGGGGTCACAAATTACAGATGTCGCTCTAGAAAACAGAACTGCAAATCCCACTGGCCCCACAACTGGGCAGGTTTACTATCACACCACAGATGATCAAGTTAAGATCTACAACGGATCCGCATGGGATGTTGTAGGCTTAGAATATACCGCAGGAAATGGTATATCTCTTTCTGCAACCGCATTTAGCGTAGCGGGAGGTGATGGTCTTACGCAAGAGGCCAGTGGTCTTAAGGTAGATGCTACTGTTGTTCGTACCTCTGGGGTACAATCAATCGGAGGTAATAAAACTTTTGGAAGCAATGTTATTATCACTGGTAACCTTACTGTAAATGGTACAAACACCATTTTGAATACAGCTGAGTTAGCGGTTGAGGATGTAAACATTACCTTAAACTCTGGTGCTGCGGCAGGAGCAGATTCTGGTATTTCTGTAAATCGTGGAGATGGTAACTATGTGCCAGTATTTCAATGGGATGAAAGTGCCGCAAGATGGCAGTTTACCAATGATGGTACAAATTACCACAGCATTGCAGAAAGTGCGGCTGATGGGGCTAATGCGTATTCTTTACCAACGGCTAGTTCATCTACTAAAGGGGGCGTTAAAATTGGTAGCCGTATTACTATCTCTAGTGGTGTTATTTCTGCGGATATTCAAACTGCTAATGACTTTACTAATACGCTCAAAACGAAGTTAGATGGCATTGCAGCATCAGCAGATGCCTACGGATCATGGACGGCATCAGATGGTACAACCTCTGAAACTATCGGATCTGGAGCGCAAGTTAATTTTGAGGGTGATAACGCAACATCTGTAACTTACTTAGCCTCAACTAATACTTTCACGATTAGCTCTGATGACACTAACACAACATACAGTGTTGGAGATAATGGATTAACAGCTAAGAATTTTACCGCCGCTCTTAAGACTAAGCTAGATGCTATTGAGGCGAGTGCGACAGCTGACCAATCAGCGGCTCAAATCAGAACTGCACTAGGTACTGGAAATGGTAACTTAGTACCATCAGTAGGTACAGACGGTCATTTCCTTAAGCATGATGGTACATTTGGTATACCAGCTTATACTACTAATACCAATACTACTTATTCTATACAAGATGGGGAGTTATCACAAAACAACTTTACCAATGCAGATCACACCAAATTAAACGGTATTGAAGCGAGTGCGACAGCTGATCAATCAGCAAGTGATATTCGCACTGCATTAGGAACTGGTAACGGTAATTTAGTTCCATCAGTAGGTACGGATGGACATTTCTTAAAGCACGATGGTACATTTGGCGCACCTAGTTATACGACAAATACTAATAGATCTGACGCATCTGTTTATGGTCTATTCTCTGGAGGCTCAAACATTACACTTTCTGCCTCTGGGGTTATTGCAGGAACGGCAGATACTCAGTTAAGCACTGAGCAAGTTCAAGATATTGTTGGCGCAATGGTAGCTAGTAATACAGAAACCAACATTGCTGTTGCTTATAATGACACTACTGGAAAGTTAAATTTTGTCGCTACCGACACTAACACAACTTACACCGCAGGGGTAGGGGTTACACTTAGTGGAACTGAATTTAAATCTGCAACTAGCTCATATGTAAATTCATTTACTGCTGTAACAAGTATAGCGGTAGCACAAACATCTCACAGATGTGCATTCCCTGCATCTATTACACTATTTGATGCTGATGGTGCTTTGGTTATAGCTGATATAGTTATGGAACCATCTACTGGCGATGTAGCAGTTTCTGGATTACCAAGTGGTAACTACCACATAAGTATTGTTGGTACAAGAGCATAAGATTTTAGATAAATAAGTTAGATTTAAGGTATGGCAATAAATATATTAGGAGATATTGATGTAACTGGCTCAATGAACATTGTGGCGGCAGATGTACCTAACCTAGCGGCAAGTAAGGTAACGAGTGGTACATTTGGTACTGCTCGTATTCCTAACCTAGCGGCATCTAAAATTACGAGTGGTACAATAGATTCAGCAAGGCTACCCGCAGTTTTAGCGCAGGGGGTTACTATAATAGGTAGTACGACAGATTTTATTACGGTTAATTTTGATAGCTCAAATACTATCAGCTTTTACATTGACAGTGTTGAGGTAATGAGGATGACAGCCTCTGGCGATCTTAAGGTCAAAGGAGATGTTATTGCTGTTGATGGTGATTTAAACCCATAAGCTATGGCCTTACAATCCAACGGATCAATAAGTATAAGTGATGTAAAGACTGAGTTAGGGAGTAGTAGCTATTCCTTAACCAGTCTATCCACTAGCGCAAGTAAGACTGCGCCTCATGGATTGAAAGAGTTTTACGGTTACACTCATAGCACTTTAGTTGATAATGATTATTACTGGAAAGGTGATGGTGTTAATGATAACATAAAAGCGGCAGGTTCATCCATTGGTTGGGGAACCACTGAAGATTTATCATGGTCGGGTTGGTATAGAATAGATGCTACAAACGGAGGAGTAGAGCAGTTTGGAGGTATTAGTACCTCCACAGTTAGCGGTAGTAATCAAGTATTTTTGCAGTATCATGGAGGCTTGAATCGTATTTTCCTTAGAGTAAGAGTAAATGGCACTTTTGGACAAAGACAATATCCTTTACATGATAATTCCTCAATTACTGGTGTTTCCTCAGCAGGATGGAAAAGCACCAATAGAGGTAATGTTAATTCAGATGGCTTTGTTCATTTGACATTTACCTATGATGCTAGTGATAC
>TARA_B110000902_G_scaffold213599_1_pt1 | contig 10910 bp, 24 predicted proteins | sample TARA_B110000902 | Tara Oceans TARA_B110000902 (sample SAMEA4398009) | marine metagenome | biome: Polar Biome; feature: [SRF] surface water layer (ENVO:00010504); material: water (ENVO:00002006), including particulate matter (ENVO:01000060) such as... | depth 5 m | reverse complement strand
GAGTGTATCTATGGATACTCTATTGATGTGTTAAAGAAGTATTACCAACATTTAAACGAGATGAAATCATGAAAGACAATAAGCTAATTGCGGAGTTTATGGGATTTACCAAAGACTCGGAAGATTTGTACCTAATAGATGACTATGCACTTAGAAGTGAAGATCAGTACCAAGCAACTTATGTCAATGAAATGAAGTATCATACCTCTTGGGATTGGCTTATGCCTACAATAAAAGAGTGCTATGAGTCTGAAACTGAAATTGAGGTAGGTGACATCACTCACGGACTATTAGACTGCGACTTAGAAAGTACGTATCAAGCGGTAGTTAATTTTATAAAACAAACAACACTATGATGTACAATATTTATTTTGACAACGGCTCAGGTTTAGAGCACGTTGGAACATTAAACGAAAAGGTCTACGACCTAGTATTACCCGCTTTAGAGAAGATAGCCAAAGCGGTTAGTTGTGAGCTTGTAGAGAGCTTAATTGAGTAACCAAAGAGAGGACCAGCCTCTCGGTTTTAACCATTAAATATTTCGTATGCCGAAAAAGTATCGTAATCCTCAAGGAGAAATGTTGTATACATTCGTTTGGGAAGGTGGGGGTGGTAACATGGTTTACGCCCCTAGTAAAGCGGTAGCTCGTAGAAGAGCCATCGCCTTTGGTAAAAGCATTTCCGATAGTTACGGAAGGGTTTACCCTACTAGAATAACAGGAACAGTAACTCTGGTCCCGATTATGTCTAGTCTTAGTTCAGTATCCACTTTTAGTGAGTATCTATCTTTTGATAGAGGACTTGCAATGATGTGTATATAGTTCACAATCTACAAGAATGGGCATTCGCCTATTCGGTCTTAACCAATACATTTTAATTATGTTATTAATATGGGTGCGTAGAGTAGGAGATACCAATGTGTTTAACACATATGGCTACAAAATGGGTAGGTACAGGTATTTCAATGAGGAAAGGATCAATGACATTTCATCTGAAATGATTTTTGACATGAGAATGAAACAGTACTTTAAATTTAGGATACTGTTATAGTAGAAAAGGGGGCAATGCTCCCTTGGTTTTAATCAGCCAACTATAGTTTGCATATGTGCTAACTAACTTATATATTAAGCAAGTGTTTTTGGTTAAACACGGCAGGGGACAGCTACAATGCTGATTAATATCGGATCATAGAACTATAAAAAAGTCCAAGTGTAATCCGAGCTTGGCTCCCTGCCAAATATATAACAGTCTTAACCATAATTTTAATTGACTATGACAAATATCAAAGAGTCTTTGAAGACTATAAACTCAAAGCTTGACTCCGTAATGGAGTATTGTGTGGTAATGGATAAAGCACTCCTAGTCCATAAGTTAAAAGAGGTAGAGAATGAGATTGCTCTACTTGAAGTTCAATTACAAAATAATTAATAATGAAAGAAGTGTTAGATTACTTAGAAGCTAGGATTGAAGCCTTAACGAAACATTTAGAATTACAACTTCAAATCAATGAAGTAGAAGGTAAAGTACCAATTGATCCTGTCAGAGCGGTACATCTTATCCAACACCTTAACAAGAACTACGGAGTACCAATGACGCATATCGCTGATAGGCTAGGAGTTACACGTGAGTGGTTAAGGCAGAACTTGAACGATAAGAAGATCACCAAGCCAATGCAAAACAAAATCCAATCAATGGTAGAGGATATGGTATCCGACCTGCAACTAGTTCTAGTTGAGGAACTTATATAATTTAGTTAAACAAATACTTTAAGTCTATGAGAGTTTATTCAGCAAAATCCCACCTACGTGGTGGGTTGGAAGGAGTTTCCATGATACTATTTTGGGTAGCAGTTATTACTTTTCAGCTACAATCTACACCTACTTTAGTGGTGATGTTTGTCTTATCTGGCGTTTTCTTATGTACCTCACGACTAGTGAAAGTAGATAAGGTATTCAAGACCAGGTGATTAAGAAACTTGACTTTATCATAAATAGGTTCTAACTTCCCCGAACAAACGTACTTTACTCTTGCGAGGCGCACCAAAGCGCCCTCCAAGTAATTCAAATAAGGGGCGAACTATATAATTTAATTTAATCACAATCAACTATGGGAAACTATCAATTCAAAACCACCAACATTAAAGGCAAAGCCTATGTTGAGGTTAATGAGAGAATAAAATTCTTTCGTTTAGACGAGCAGTACAAAGGTTACTGCTTAGAATCAGAGATGGTTCATTTAACTAATGATACAGTGTGTATCAAGGCAATCATTAGAGATGGTGATGACCGAGTCGTTGCGACAGGTATTGCTTACGAAGACAAAGGTGCTTCACGTATAAACTCTACATCATATGTAGAAAACTGTGAGACCTCAGCATGGGGACGTGCCTTAGCTAACTTAGGTATAGGTATAGATACCTCTATTGCTTCAAGTACAGAAGTAGCTAATGCTATCTCTAGTCAAAACTCTTCTAAGGTTAGCGGTAATACTACTCCATCTGATGATGCTGATGTTTTTGGTAAGTCAGTAGAGTATATTAAGAATGCTAAGAGCAAGACGGCTAAAGAGACTGCTTACAACCAAGTTTTAGTTAAGTATGGTTCAGGATTTAGTGATAAGCAGAAACTAGCACTAAAGAAATTCGTGTAATGGATTTTGCTAGTAAACTTATGGAGCGGACAGGAAAGGGATACCTCTCCTACTCCGCCATTAAATACGCTGCCGATGGTGCAGATCAACAAGACATGAAGCTCTTTGAGCTTTACATGAAGGGTGAACTATATAAATCTAGCGATGCGTTATTTTTTGGTAGCGTTTATGATAAGTTGCTTTTAGAACCCGATACATTCACGGACGAGTATTATGTAGTATATGATGCGCAGATAGTTGAGGAGATAGGTGGAGCAAAGCCTAGGTCAACTAAGAAGTACAAGGAGTGGTATGAACTAGAAAGTGAAGTAGCCGTAGCTTCAGGTAAGAAAATTATTACCGAGGAGTGGATACAAGAAGCTGAGAATATGATTACACGTCTTGATGAATCTGAAATACAAGACCCCACCACTGGCAGACAAGTACCTGTCCGTAAATTCTTGACAGGTAAAGCTCAGTATGAAATCGTGGATTGGATTCATGATGTGCCTATTAGAGGATTCTTAGATGTACGTGGTGATGGTTTCATTACTGACTCTAAAACTACACGTAGCTTATCGGCATTCAAATGGGATGTAGGTAAAAGATGCTACGATATACAAGCATACATATACACACACGTAGAGCAGGAATCTAATTTCTATTGGGTTGCTCAATCTAAGAGTGTGCCTTACACTGTAGGAGTATACAAAGCTTCCGAACGAACTCTATCAATGGGTGAGTCTAAGTTTTGGTCTGCTATTAACAACATCGCAAGATGGTTGGATACACCCGAGCAAGAGGCATCGTCTTTTGCTATTTATAAAGAAATTTAATTAACCTTAAAAAATTAGTGTTATGTCAAATGACAAAGTGTTTGCAGGCTTTTTTGAGCCTTTGAAAAAGTGGAATGATTCTTCAAAGAAGTATGAGGAGTTAGACCTTACAAAAGTAAGTTTAGTTGGTAAGTTCAACTTTACTCTTAATGAGTTGGAGGATATCAAGAAGTATGCTTCTACTCCTAAAGATGCAGATAAGCCGAGACGTGTTTATTTTGAGTTGAAGACTTCTAAGAAGGGTAGCCTTTACGCTGAAGTTAGTGACCCTAATACTTGGGGCAACAAACAAGGTGCTAGCAGTAATGCAGGATCACCACAAGCCGCTTTTGGCGGAAATGATGGGTTACCATTCTAAATGGAGTAATGCAATAGCATTATTTGCTCAAATGAATTGGGGGGTAAAAGTGTTAGCACTTGAGCCTCCCTTTTTTTTGGGAGAACAACAAGGTAAAAGATTAACGTTTGAAGCTATAATCTTAGATGATTTCCAGGGTGATATTGCTATCACAATCAACGCTAATACAGAATATTTATGTCTAGTATTTGCTAATAAACCAGGAGCTAACCTTGTACTGCTACGTACCAAAGACGTATATAAAATTGTAAGCAGACCATTTGAAATCCAAGAGATTGTACCTCATATTAGATTAAAAGAAACAGTTGAAATAAGCCATGAGAGAGATTCATTATAACGAAGTGTTGGTTTCATACCATAAAGGTACTAAGCGCACTGTAATACAACGTTTAGACACCTGGGTCATAGGTGCTGCTAACACTATGGGTAAAATAAATACAAATAAATCCATGTTAAAGCAGCTTGAGGCACGTGTGTACCCTAGTAAATACAAGGGTGTACGAAAGCTTATGGTTATCAACATAATTTCAACAAAATACCTTGGAGATAGCTTCTATTATACATAAATTAGTGTTAAATAAATTTAATTATGTCCTATATCAATAATCCCGAGCATAAGCAGATCATAGATTGTGTTCTTAAACAAAACGCATTGATGTTTGCTAACCTAGGCTCTGACAGTTCTAAAGCAGAGTATCAAAAGGTAAAAATACAAGAGAGGCAGAAGCTTCGTAATATTCATCACCTTGATCCTGAAAAGATTGAGCGCTTAGTCAATGATTCTCTAAACGATTAGAGATGAAAACTTATGAAAAGGGTGCGATAGGTGAACACAGAGTTGTTGCCGACCTAATTAATAAGGGGTATCGTGTTCATAAACCTCTAGTAGATTCTCTACCATACGACCTTGTTGTATCAATAAAAGGTGTGTTCTATAAAGTACAGGTAAAGTATATATGCATGGTAAATGGGTACATAGAGTCTGCGCCTAGAATAGCAAGAAGTAGCTTATCAAAAATAAGTAATGTTGAGTTTGACATCTTAGCTATATTCTGTCCTGAAATGGATAAATGCTACTACGTTAATCAGATAGATTTTCAAAGTAGCGTTAGATTAAGAGTGCATAGAGCAAAAAATAATCAAGCGAAAAACGTAAGGTTGGCTAAAGACTATACAGAAATAAAAATATATGAAGACAGGTAGAGTAGACTTTAATCAAATGATGAAGTTATCAAGCGAATTTAAAGCAGTAGTTCAATGGTGGAATGAATATTCATCAAAGAGTGGATTCGTTAACGATAGAAGGAGAGCAAATATCATATTAAAACATTCTTTTTTTGTGGTATGTAGAGAGTTAAGTAGTCTTTCATTAACTGAGATAGGTAATGTATTAAATAAGGATCACGCAACAGTTCTTCATGCTATTAAAGGACATAAAACAAACTTATCATACTTACCTAATTATGAAGATGTATATGAGGAAATCTACCACGGAATAAAAAATGCTCTAGCCATTAGAGGCATCCATAGAGAGGCTAATAATATCAATGATTTACGTGAGTTAAGGTTTCGGTTAGTTAGCACCTCAGAAAGATTGAGGATGAAAATAATAGAGGTTAACATGTTGAGCGAAAAGGTTAAGTCTGGTCCACAAAAAATCATGATAGAGAACGCTTTTTTAAAGAAGAGTAATACAGAGATGTATGAACGTAACAAAAGGTTAAATAGAGAATTATTAAGGGTAAAAAATCTAATATGAAAAAGTTATTTAAAGTTGTGTGCAAGGGTGTGTTATATGGCACTTACAGCACTATAGATAAAGCTAGACAGCTAAGAGGTATACTCAAGCGAAGAGGCAAGAGTGATATTGTAATAAAAGTATCTCAAGAATATATTGACACTAAATAAGTATAGAGGGGAGCAGTTTTTTTATAAACTAAATATAAAAAGCTTGTGGTTAGGTCTAGGCTGACTCCCCTTTATAACCTTTAACACCAAAGAGAGATGAAAGAAGAAAACCTTAGTATTGAATATCATACAGAATTATACGTGTATGAAGCCCTTAGAAGGACAGGTGGCAACATGAAAGAAGCCTCTGTTTTACTTGGTTGCAACCTAAGAACATTATTTAGATACGTTAAAAAATACAAGCTATGAAAAACAACATGAAAGAATTGCTAAATAAAGTCTACGAAGATGGTAGAGTCTTCGCTAAGTCTGTCCCTTTTGAAAGCTATTTTAAAGACGAACCATCACTTGTGAGGCTTTGCATTAGAGATAGAGATGCTAACGGAATAGAAAATGAATAAATCTCCTCAAGCCTTTCAGGACGCAGTCAAGCTAATAGCATTGATGCAAGCAGTACTAGAGCAAATGGATGCTTTAAAAGGTACTGAACTATACAAACAGAAAATCAAGAACCAAATTAATGCTCTTGAGAAGTCTATAGAAAAAACTATTGACGAACCGCTTAAAAGCTTAGATAGTATCAATTCAACTTTATTTACCAGAATTCAATCTAACCTAGAGATGATTCTAGACATGGATACTAATGAGCTTTCTCAACTAAAAATAGTATTAGACGATGAGCGTGATAACTAAAGAGGCATGGGATGACTATGTTAAAAACCTTAGCAAATCCTCTGGCGCAGTATGGAGAGTAGCGATGTATCTACACGCATTTAAGTATACTGTTACAATACCAGCCTTACATATTGCTAAAGATTTATCTGAGTATAAATCCAAGATAGATGATTGTGATTTAATACTCCATCGTGACGGCAAGAGTGAGAAGATAGAGGTTAAACATCAGTCATGGGAATGGACTTCACATAAGGATATACCATGGAAATCTATTATAGTATGCGCTAAGAAGTCTTATGATAGGCACGAAGATAAGCCATCAGCTTACTTCCTGGTAAATAAGCAACTAACACATTCTATACTTGTGCCGACAACAACACATGAAGATTGGTGGGCAAAGGATATTCATGACAAGAAAAAAGATTGGATACAAACAATGTACATGACTAATCCAAATCAACATCAGTTCATTGAGTTATGAAGCTCTCGGATATCATTATAGCCATATTAATAGTAGGCGCTTGGAATTGCTACCTACTATATAGAATGAAAAAAGAAAAATTAAATGAAAAAGATTAATCAATTAGACCTCTTTTCGGGTATAGGTGGGTTTCACCTAGGGTTTGAACAAGCAGGTTTCAAAGTGAAGTCATACTTCTCAGAGGTAGACCCGCATGCAATAGCAGTATATAAACATAAATTTAAAAATAGTACATATGTCGGATCAGTTACAGATGTTCGGGGAGAAGAGTTACCAAAAATTGACCTTATCACCTTCGGAAGCCCTTGTCAAGATTTCTCTATTGCTGGAAATCGTAAAGGAATGGAAGGAGACAGATCAAGCCTTATCCTTGAAGCAATTCGCCTCATTACAGAGTGTAGACCAAGAGTATTTATCTGGGAAAATGTTAAAGGAACTTTCTCCTCAAACTCTGGCCAAGACTTTGCGGCAATCATCCAAGAGTTTACCAACATTGGGGGCTATAGACTTGAATGGCAATTGCTTAATACAGCGTGGTTTTTACCCCAAAACCGTGAGCGAGTATATCTTGTCGGATATCTTGATGCCCCTAAACGAAATTGGAGAGGAATATTTCCTATCACAGGAGACAATCCACAACATCGTACAATGGAAAGCTCAAGAAAAGCCATTGCAAAATGCCTTACAGCGAGGGGTCAAGCCGACCTTCATAGCGGACTCCAACTTATAAAAGAACCTATTAAAGTAAAGAGTGCAAACTCAAGAGGATATGATGAAGCTTATATTGGTGATAGTATTAATCTTACCGCTATTAATAGTACTACTCGTAGGGGTCGTGTTGGAGAAAAGAAAGCCCAAACACTAGACACCAAGTGTGAACAAGCAGTAATTGAGGTGGAAAGCGAAAGGATAAGAAGGCTACATCCAATTGAAACAGAAAGGCTACAAGGTTTTCCAGATAATCACACACAGTATGGAGAATATGATGGTGTAGTAAAGCTTATGAGTAATTCTCAACGCTACAAGCAATGTGGGAATGCCGTTACAGTAAACGTTGTACAAGCTATAGCAGAAAGATTAAAACCAATATTTAAATTTAAATAAGATGCCAGACTATTATGAAGGAAAGTACAAAAAGATTGAAGCAATGGATGTTGTCTTGGATTTCTCAGAAGATAATTATAACATTGGCACAGCATTAACTTATCTCATGAGAGCGGGGAAGAAACCAAACAACCCGATAACTCAAGATATAGAGAAGGCTATTGTGCATCTCCAAAGAGAATTAAAACACCAAACAACCAACAATGTCTATGAAACAAGTAACGATTTACCAAACAGTCTTCAAGAAGGACGAACCACATTACCTGAACCCGCTACAAGCGATAAGCCGTATACGTTCTGGGAAGAGCCAACAATTAGTTGAGCAAGTAAGAGCAGGAGATAAGTCTAAGAAGACTGACCTTCCTATAGTATTATGGTCGGGTGTATTTACTGAACGTAAGGATGAGTCTCTACATGAACATAGTAGCTTAATAGTACTTGACTTTGACCATTTAGATGTAGCAAAGACAAAACCTATAATAGCACAAGATGACCACGTGTATGCTTGTTGGGTTTCTCCTAGTGGAGATGGTTTAAAAGCGTTAGTAAAGATTAAGTTTCATGAGAGACATAGAGATCAATTCCGTGGCTTAACTACTTACTTTCAGAAGCAGTACAACCTAGATGTTGATCCTTCTGGTATCAATGAGTCACGTGCTTGTTTTGAGTCTTATGATCCTGAACTAGTTCTTAACGAGAACTCTAAGGTATTTACTGCTTTCATTACAGAACGTGCATCAGAAGCTCCACAAGAGGTTAAGCAAACCCTAGAGACCGACTACAACAAGGTAGCCATCTTAGCAAACATGATACGCAACGCTGAAGAAGGCGATAAGCATGCTACACTTTTAAAGGCAGCACGACTTGCGGGTGGGTATATCGCAGCGGGTCGCATGATTGAAGAGATAGCATCACAAGTTTTATGGGATGAGATATCTAAGAGAGATATTGACAGTGAGTTTCATGCTCGTATGACTATCCGTGATGGATTAGAGTATGGTAAGAACATTCCAATACGTGAGACAATTCAGGAGGAAGATAAAATCACTAGAGAGCTTAAATTACTTGGGGGAGATATGTCTTTCTTGTCTTCAGATGATAGCGACTTCCAATGGATAAACAACTTTGCAGAAGGTAAGATTCAGCTAGGGCTTACAACAGGTAGCGACTACGTAGATAAGCATTGGAGATTTAAAAAGAACTTCACCATTATAAATGGACACTCTAACGTAGGTAAGACAACCTTTTTATTATTCTTATTAGTTACCTCAGCAAGATTACATGGTTGGAAGTGGCTTATATATACTAGTGAAAACCGAACAGCTAGTGTGAAGATTAAGCTAATGCAATTCCTCATGGATGAAGAGGTTAATCGTATGTCCTACGAGGTGCGTAAGATTGCTTTTGAATGGGTTAACGACCACTTTATATTCATAAACAACGATAAGATTCTATCTTACTTTGACTTGATAGTTTATTGTGAGAAGATTAGAAAGCAACAGCACATTGACGGATTCTTTGTTGACCCATACAACTCACTAAGAGTAGACCTTACATCTCAAGCTAAAGGTGTGCACCAATATCACTACGAAGCAGCTTCAGAATTCTTAACTTATGCCACTTCTTCGGATATAGCATTATACTTAAATACCCATGCGGTAACTGAAGCACAAAGACGTAAGGATAGAGATGGATATTCTGCTCCGCCATTTGCTGAGGACACCGAAGGGGGTGGGCTTTTCGTAAATCGTAGCGATGATTTCTTGAGTATACATAGAGTGATTCAGCATGAAGACCCTGCTATACGTAGAACTACTCAGATGCATGTACGTAAGATTAGAGAAACAGAGACAGGATCAAACCCAACTCCAATATATGAACCGCTAACTTTTGAGATGAATTCACCTAGGACATTCTTTAGACCCTCTCAAGGAGGGGCAATGTTTAACCCTATGAATTTCTCTGACATCAAGCAGTCGCAAGTACCGTTTGATTTAACTGAGGGTATAACCCTTGACACATCTTTTTAATGGAGTATACAGAAGTTGAATTAGTATTGCCAAAGCCACCTAGTTTAAATATGATTTATGCAGGGAAGCATTGGGCGGTACGTAAAAAATACAAAGATGATTATAAGAAAGAATGTCAAAAACAGCTTGCGAAGTTGGATGATTTTAAGTGCGATAGTTTTCAGTTTTTCATTACTTACAACAGTAGGATGGATATTGACAATGGTATTCTTGTATCTAAATTTCTAGCAGATACATTAGTGTCCGAGGGTATAGTTACTGATGATAGTCCTAAGTATTACAATAAGGTTGTGATATCATATGACAACACGATTGAAAAAAACACATACATTGTTAAAATTAAATGTTTTGGGTATCGTATCGTTTAGTAATTTTGCATATATTGACGACAAATGGAAAACATTAATCTTTCAGCTCTATATCAACTTGCCTGTGCAAGATCGCAAGATACTCTTGTTGAGCTTTATGAAGACCTACATGATAGTAAGGGATTCCCTAAGCAAGATGATGCTGATTGGATTAAGTCAAGGATTCAAAAAGCAGTAAAAGAAATTAGAACAGAACTTTCTTTAATTAACGCTGCAATTGAGGAAAAATAGTTACATTTGATATTGTTCACATAGGACATTGGTTTGGTTAAGGAAAGGGGGTCGTACGTGGCTCCCTTTTTTATTTCTACTTCTTTGATTCAAGCAACTTCATAACTACCTTGAAACCAACGAATGCTAAACCAATGTATATCGCTAGGTTTTTAACCTTATCAAACAGGTTTTCTTTCTCAATATATATAAGTTTATCATAAGGAACTTCAATAGTCCTAATGATAGTGTCAGAGTCGCATACTGCGTCTATAGTAATCGTGTCGTTGACCTTCACTATCCTTACTCTCA
>TARA_B110000902_G_scaffold145741_1_pt1 | contig 10925 bp, 11 predicted proteins | sample TARA_B110000902 | Tara Oceans TARA_B110000902 (sample SAMEA4398009) | marine metagenome | biome: Polar Biome; feature: [SRF] surface water layer (ENVO:00010504); material: water (ENVO:00002006), including particulate matter (ENVO:01000060) such as... | depth 5 m | reverse complement strand
AAGGGCGGAAACCGGAACTTCGCTGCGTTTGCACGGTCTCGGGGGAAGCCCCGCAAAAGCTGCCGTTCATCGAGCGGTCAAACCTAAGAATGCTGCGACCTGTCTAACGGCGGCAGTGAGCCCAATCTGACCGATGTTGCAGTGGGATTGGATGTCTGCTTTCGAGAACCCGATGCAAGCGCACATCCTGCCCGAAAGAAACGGTATCGGCATAAATTATCTGTGTTCTTTCCTGATTTAGGCTTCTAGTCAAACACGCAGCCATGAATCAAGTTTTCGCGCATCAACCGCTGTTCTAATGTCCCCCGTGCAATGGCTATATGTTCCAAGTATCGGAGCTTTTCTTGAAAAAAAGTTCGGCTTTCAGCGATAGCATCAGCACCTGAGATGGATGTAAATCTTAACGTTTGGCCCGCGCGGTACTGAGACAGGCGATCAGTATCAGGCGTGATGACAGTGGCAATTTTCGGATATCCACCGGTGGTTTGATGGTCGGCCAAGAGCACTGTTGGAATACCATCGCCTGACACCTGAACCGCCCCACGAACAATAGGTTCCGAAGGAATTGAGAGCGCACCATCCAGCTCTAGGGTTGGCCCATTCAGCCGCATCCCCATTCGGTCATAGGCATCGGTGACCTTGAACGCCTCGGAAGTAAAACGCGCCAACGCCACCTTGGCGAAATACTGATCTTGGGGACCCGTAACGACATGAATAGCCCCGCCGCCCACGAAATTCGGCCTTGGTATTTCGCCTAAACGATCACCTCGAACCGAGGCGTCAGAGACAACAAGAGATTGCCCTGTCTGTAAAACACCACCACCAAAACCAGATGTTGAATGTGTCGCCTGACTTCCCAGCCAATTCCTAGACTTGAGCGTGCCTGCAAATGCCAGATAGGCCCAGCTTCCTGCCTTACCGGCGCGTATCGCAAGTCGTTCACCCTTGCGTAGGGTCAGGATCGTCCAGGACGTTGTCTTTTGATCCGCATGTTCAACCACAAAGTCGCCACCTGTGATGGCAACGGTTATGTCGCCTTCGTTGCTCTGCAGCACTAATCCACCCAGCGATATTTCGATCACCGATTGTCCAGCAGAATTACCAAGGGCGGCATGAGCGGCATCGAAAGAAAGCCGATCCATGGGGCCAGACGCGGGAACACCGAAGCGCATATTTCCTGGTCGACCGGCATCTTGGACAGTCACTAGGGGCCCGGCGAAAGAAACTGAAAGTTTCGCTTCAGCCATGTGTACGGTCCCTATCAAGTCGATCAAAAGTCGCCAGATCAATGCGCTCGAACGCGACGCTGTCACCTACATCGAACAGGAAAGGATGGTCTTCATCCCCTGTAAGGATGGCTGTGGGTGAACATCCAATGATTGACCAACCGGTTGGCATGGTCAGAGTTGTGACAAGACATTGTTGTCCAGCGATGATGACGCTGCCTGCGGTGACGTCACGGACTGCAGCAGCTTTTCGAGGGACTTGTATCTGTTCGGGCACACCAGAAAGGTAAGCATAGCCAGGGGCAAATCCATACATCAAGACATGAAAACTACCATCTAGATGGGCATTGATAACGGCATCTGTGGAAAGGCCCGTTGCAGTTGCAACTGCTTCCAAGTCTTGTGCAAAAGGTGCCTCGTAGCAAACTTGTACGGATCTTGGCACACCTGTGATGTCTTGTATGATCATGCTTTCGAGGTTTAAACGTAGGCCTAATTCAATTTCCACATGGTCAGTCTCAGCTGGGTCGAACGCTACCAAAAGGTTCACAAGCGCAGGAACGGCTTCAATCATGCCTTTTGGTGGATTGATCGAAATTGCGTTGTCTAACGCAATAACTGAGGCGTGGGCTTCTTTGCTGATTTCATCTGAAAATGTCACCAGTAGTGCGTGGTCGGCAATGGCGGTGAATTGAGGTGTCATGGGCGGCCTTAGAGTTTTGAAAAACTGGTGATTTCAACACCATGGGCAGTGAGGCGATCATGAATTTCTTGGGTCATTTCGACAGCGCCCGCACTGTCACCATGAACACAGATGGATTGCGCGGAGAGTTCAATCGGGTCGCCGTCAATGACAGGCATGAGACCGGTGTCAAGGAACGAGATCAGGCGCTGTGCGGCATCTTTCGCGTCGTGGATCATTGCGCCGTTTTGGTCACGCGGGACGAGCTGTCCTGAAGAAAGATATCCGCGATCCGCAAAAATTTCGGAGAAAACTGGGGCGTTGGCTGCGCGTGCGGCCTGTTCAGTTTGTGTCCCGGAAATCGCAAGTATTGCGAGTTTCGGGTCAATCAATTGTATCGCTGCAACGATCGCATCGGCAACCTCCCGATCGCGGGCCGCGAGGTTTCCAAGCGCACCATGGGGTTTGACATATGTAACCGGTACACCAACAAGCGCAGCAATTCCGATAAGCGCCCCAATTTGTGCCGCACACATGCGACCGATGTCGGGAGGTGACATCGGAATAACGCGACGACCAAACCCTTCGCGGTCATTAAACCCCGGATGCGCGCCCACGTTAACTCCGTTGTCGCGCGCAAGCACGAGGGTTTGGAACATGGTTTCCGGATCACTGGCATGGCCACCACAAGCAATGTTAGCTGATGTCACAATGGAGAGCATTTTGGCATCGTCGCCCATTACCCAAGGCCCAAAGCCTTCGCCAAGATCAGAGTTCAGGTCGATGCGCGACATGTTGATTTTCCTTTTTACATCTGCGCAATCACCTGCAGGTGTTCGATTTTGGTGGGGATTAATCTTACTGTAATGCGTTCGGAAGAAAGAGAGCAATGCTTGGGAACGCTATCAAAAGAAAAGCCATCGCCAGCATCGTCAGGCAATACGGCAACGCGCCTAACATTACTTCATTCAGGCTTCCTGATTTTCGCGCGGCCTGCACCACATAAAGATTCAAACCGACGGGAGGCGTAATAAGCGCCATCTCGATCAACACAATCATCAATATACCAAACCATATAACGTCATATCCTTGGGCCACTACCAACGGCACGATGATCGGTATCGTAACAACCATGAGCGAAAGTGTTTCGATGAAAAATCCCAGCACAATGTATAACGCAACAACAACCAAGATCGTTTTGAACGGTGTTAGTCCTAAATCCGTCATGAATTCAGTTAATTCGCGGCCTAAACCGGCAGAAGCAAGCGTGAAGTTTAAGAATGACGCCCCCATGACGATCAACATGATCATCGATGTGATTTTGACCGTGCCAGTCAGGCTTTGCGTCAGCATTGACCATGATACGCCACCGAAAGCGAGTGCGATGAGCAAGGCACCTGCAACACCCACGGCAGCGGCCTCTGTCGGTGTAGCCCAGCCAAGATAAATCGATCCGACGATCATTCCGAACAAAATCAGAATGGGGATTAGATCCACCAAAGCACGCAGCATTTTTGGGAATGGAAAGGTGCGGCGCACCCCACCAAGATCAGGGCGAACAGTGCAAATCACAACTGTAATCGCCATGAATGACAAAGCGAGCGCCAATCCCGGAATTAGCCCAGCGAGGAATAGTTGCGGAATTGAAGACTGTGTCAGGAACCCATAAACAATTAGATTGATTGATGGTGGGATCATAATCCCAAGCGTACCGCCGGCAGCGATTGCGCCAGAAAACAACTTTGGATCGTACCCCAGCTTCTCAGCTTGCGGCATTGCCACTGTTGCGACCGTCGCGGCGGTAGCCACTGAAGACCCAGACGTCGCAGAGAACATGGTAGCCGTGGCGATATTTGCATGGACTAAGCCACCCGGTAACCAAGATACCCATCGATCCAAAGCTGCGTAGGTACGGGTTGCAACACCGCTTCGCACGAGGATTTCTCCGAGCAGAACAAAGAACGGAACTGCGATCAATGTTGCCGAATTTGAGGACGACCAAACCATGTTGCCCAACCCGCGAATAAGCGGAAAACTCGAAAAAAAGGTATCAATGCCAAACCCCAATAGAAACAGCACGATGCCGACTGGAATTGAAAGCGCGAGCAACCCTAAAAGGCCGACTGAGATATACGCAATCATTGCAGTGTCTCTTGCTCTGCAAAGGCACCAACAAAGCTCTCGGTCTCAGTGTGACGCCGCTTAACCAGCAGACTTAGGGCGGCTAACGTCGTCAAAGTAGACATCAACGCAAACCAGACCCATCCGGCAAACCAAGGCAATTGAACCCAAACCAACGGGGTTTCCAAAGGTGTATTTGCCCTTGACCCGTTAAGGATCGATCTTTCCAAGACCGGCCATGCCTTAATGGCAATCGTAATTATGACCCCAGACATCACGATCATCGAGAAGACGTCAAACAATGCCCGCTTGAAACTGTCCACGCGGCTGCGCAACAGATCAATCCGAACATGCCCCAACTCAAGCAGGGTGTAAGACATCCCCCAAGAGGTCGCGAGCGCCATGGCGTAACCCGCGATCTCTTCCGTTCCACCAAGGGACGTACCAATCTGACGCATCACGATATCTGTCAGCACAAATGCTGCGCAGAGTAACAAGCCAAAGCCGACAACAAGGGCAACGCCTTTGTTGACCACCCTCAGCCTGTGCATCATCGAGAGTTCCATTCTTAGTACGCCCCTTAGTTAGCCAGTTAGTTAGTTAGTTAATTGTAACGCCGACGACTTTACCAACGCTGGCATTCCAACGTTCCGCCCAATCGCCACCCGCACGCGCGGCCCAATCGGGAAGCACCTCACTTGTCAAAATGTTGCGAGCACGATCAAAGTCCGCATCGCTAACTTCAACAAGTGTCATAGTTCGCGCATCACCCGATGGACACTCGCCATTGCCTGTCAGACAAGCAATGTCATTTACCAAAGCATCTTGGGCACTGGCCCACGCTGGTTCTTCAAACCCACTCGACACTTCGCTCGTGATCAAAGCCTGAGTATCTGCGTCAAGGCTATTCCACTTGTCCATATTGATTGCTGTAACGACAGAATCCCACCCACCAAGTGGAATAGGTAGCAGGTGTGTGGAAACTTCCCACCAACCCGCGCTGTAGCCAGAACCAGCACCAGTGACGGCACAGTCAACAACACCGTTTTGCAATGCGCCTGGAACTTCTGAGAAAGAAACGTTCACGCCCTCTGCGCCCAATGCCTCAAGCAACTTTGCCGTCATACGGCCAGATGCACGCACTTTCAGGCCCGCAAGATCTCCAAGATTTGCAATCTCATGATTGCAAAAGACGACTTGTGGTGGGTAAGGCGCAATTGCAAGAACGTGAGAGTTGAAGCGGTCGCGGTAAATGTCTGCAACCATTGGACGGGCAGCATCCACCATTGCACGCGCATCATCAGCCGTGAGAGCGAGTAATGGCACATCAAGGCCTTCCAGCTCCGGTGCATCAGCAACTGCGTAGTCAGCCACAGTCATAGCGACATCATATACGCCCTCACCGAGCAGCGGATAAATATCACCAAGCCCAAGACTCATTTGGTTATGGGTCGTCAGCTCGACCGTAATGTCGCCACCAGATGCTTCTGGCAATGCACTACCCCAGAAAGGTGCTTCATATTGATTGTGTAGAGGCAGGCTAGACCAGCTTCCGACGACCGATAAGTTTTCTGCAAACGTTGGCGTTGCAAGCGCCGTTGTTGCTGCAAGAATTGATAATGTTCTTTTCATTGTGAGGTTTCCTTGTTGGCTAGTTTCAGTTTGTTATTAAGATTGTTGTTTCGGCGTCTTCTGCGACATCTGAGATCAGCATATGGCCGGGAGAGTGGGTGACACAAAGAGGTAGCCCGGCATCCAAAAGAACGTTTTGCGGCGTTACACCGCATGCCCAGTACACGGGCACTTCACCGTCTCTGATTTCGACGGCGTCACCCCAATCTGGTTGGGAAAGATCAGTAATTCCGATTTGTACTGGGTCTCCAACAGCAATGGGTGCGCCGTGCGCTTGGGGAAAGCGACCACTAATCTCTTTCGCCTGTGCAACCTGTGCCTCGGGGATTGGCCGCATGGTGACGACCATCTGACCACCAAAACGACCCGCCGGAACCAGATCGATATTCGATCGATACATAGGAACGTTCATACTCGTTTCGATATGTCTGACAGGGATGCCGCTGCGCAAAAGCGCATTTTCAAATGTGAATGAACACCCCAGTGCGATTGTCACAAGATCATCAGCCCATATATCTGCGATGTTAGTGACTTCCTCACTTAGCGAACCATTCCGAAAAACCCGATATTTTGACACGTCCGTCCGTATATCAATGTTACCTGCCAAAGTCGGCATGTTTGGGTTACCGCTATCGCTGACACCGACAACGGGGCAAGGCTTTGGGTTGCGCTGGCAAAATCGCAAAAAATCCAACGCGAACCGTTCCGGAAGGATCGCGAGATTGCACTGCAGTTTCCCGGCGGCCAGTCCAGCAGTATGGCCGTCATACGTACCAGCACGGATCGCTGCACGAACTTCCACCGCCGAAGAATTGACGAGGTCTGCGTGAGAAACGGATTCTAAAGTCATGACTGGCCTTTGTTGCGCAATGAAATCATTGCACAGCGACATGCTTCCAATCAAATTATCATTTTATATCATTAGTGATAGATTTTTTAAATCTACTTGGGGTGAGTTTTGTCCCAAGCCAATGCCACATCACGTGCCATTTCCGCACTATTTTCAACGAGAAAGCTGCGCGGTTCTGACAAATAGGACGCTGTAAATTCTAGAGGCCGTGGGCGAAAGCCGGGATCAAATTCAACAATCTGACCCGCTTCCAAGAAATCATTCGCCAGCGCACGCGGATACGGTCCAACTGCGATTCCTGCAGCGATCATTTTCAAACTGGCGGACAATGAGGCCGATGCATAGACCCTGACCTTGGGTCCAATGCGCCGTGAAAGCTCTGACATCAACTCTCGATACGGACGCGTCTTGCTAGAATAGGAAATGACCGGAATTTCGCTCAGGTCAGCCTGCTCGTTTGTAGCTGAGCGATACCAATGTAGATCAAAAGACGGTAAAGCGACGTTCTCTACCGAGAACTCTGAAACAGGGCCCATCAACAATGCAAGATCAAGCTTGCGTTCAAGGAGCTCTGATCGCAGGTTCAGAGAAATATCGACCGTCAGATCAACATTTACACGGGGGTATTGTTGACTAAAGGCCTTCAAGAAATCAGGAAGCCATGCCTGCGCAATAGTTTCTGATGCCCCAACGCGGAATAACCCTTCGGCCTCGGACGGATTTGAAACACGCTGCTTAATTTCTTCTTCGACAAATAACATCTGCTCCGCGTACGAAAGCAGCAACGTACCTTGCTTTGTCAGAACAAGCTCACCTGGACCGCGTTCAAACAACGGCACACGAAGCTCTTGCTCTAGGTTAGATATCCGCGTCGAGACCGCCGGCTGCGACAAATGCAATCGATCAGCAGCCCTACGGAAGCCACCCAGTCGCGCCACCCACAAGAAAGTACGGATTTGATCAAAGGTCATAATCATTCATATATTGGATCGACCGGGCTGCAAATCCATAAAAGTGGACGTTAGCTCAGGTTGTCTGAGCGGCGGGTTTGTCCGCGTTGTGTGAACTCATGCACGTTGCGGCGAAAGTCTGTTGTCCGCCATTTCCACCTAGGGCACAGCACCAACACAGTCGCTGCCAACTACGGCTCAGGGTATGCGCTGCAGGTCACGCGGGAGGCGTTGGTGAGGGTCTGGGAGGAGTGATGGTGGAGTGGCCGAGTAGTGGGTCTGAGCGGACCTTCGACCAAAGCACAGTTAACGGCAGGAAAGAGCCCATACTGTTTTATGCTGCAAACAAAATAGGTGACTGTTGCCGAAAGAGAAGGCTCGTAATCGTCAGGACTATCAATGGTTTTTAACGGTCACCATATTCAAGCATTAACGTGGAGGAATAAGCGCAACCGTCGAGCCCAGTCAGAGCCTACGGTCATCTTATCAGAATAGCCCGAAAGTCGTTTACATTGGTGCCAGTGGGGCCCGGCGAAAAGAGGTCATCTAGGGCATCAAATGCGGTCCATGTGTCGTGATTTGCGAGTAGTGCTTCTGGGCTAACACCCAACAACTTCAGGCGCTTTGCACTTTGGCCTGACACGAATGCACCGGCATTTTTCTCGGACCCGTCAATCCCATCAGTGTCGGCAACAAGCGCAGAAAACGGAACTTCAGCGCCTGTCAGCGCTAATGACAACGCAAACTCTGAATTGCGGCCACCTCTGCCGGATCCGGAAAGTGTGACGGTCGTTTCCCCTCCCGACAGCAGCACAACAGGTCGTGAAAATGGCCGACCTGTGAGCGAGATTTCTGCTGCGATTGCGGCGTGCATCTTGGCGATTTCTTTAGCCTCGCCTTCGATTTTGTCAGAAATAATGACAGCAGGTATCCCGATCTCTCTTGCGCATTCTGCCGCGGCTGCCAGCGACTTTCTTGCCGAGGCGACAATTACCACTTCGTCGCGTGCGAATGCTGGATCATGGGGATGTGGTGCTTCGGAATCTTCAGTTTCCAACCATTGCGCAAGACGGGGCTTTAAAGGAATGTTCCAAACTTTAATCAAGCTGCGCACTTCATCCCGTGATGTGGTGCTTGGAATCGTAGGACCAGAGGCCACTTGGGCAGGATCATCGCCCGGCACATCCGAAACGACCATGGTCACGACCTTGGCAGGATGGGCCACATGGGCGAGTCGACCACCTTTGATAGCACTAAACTGTCCGCGCACGGCGTTCATCACCGAAATGGGGGCTCCAGAGTGCAGCAAAGAAGTGTTGAGGTCAATCTCGTCCTCCAGCGTCAGATCACCCAGCGGCATCGGCAACAGTGCGGACCCGCCGCCACAGATCAGAGCGACAACAAGATCATCCACCGTTAGGTTTTGTAGAGCATCAATGATTTGGTGGGATGCATCCAGTCCGACCTGATCCGGTATCGGGTGCGCAGCCGTCAAAACGGTGATCCGGTCACATGGCACGTCATATCCATACCGCGTAACAACCACCCCCATGAGTGGGCCTGTCCACTGTTGCTCAAAAGCGCGTGCGAGTTGGGCGGCACCTTTGCCCGCGCCAATCACAACTGTGCGACCTTTGGGTGGTTTGGGTAGATGAGCTTTAATAGCTAGGTAAGGATCAGCCGCGGACACGGCCGCTTCAAAAAGCGTGGTCAGGAACGCACGATCTTCAGCGATCATCGTGCTGTCCGCTTCGGGGCTAGGCCGTGGGGCTGCGGTTTTTTCAAGAGGTGCGTTCAACGATGAAATCCTAGACCCTTGGCACAAGCATTACCCTTAGCGTAGTGAGGGCAAAGCGCAGCACGGAGGACAATCATATGTCCGACTTTGCCGAGATCAAAATCAACAAGAGCGATCGAAAAGGGTGTCATGTGCTATGTCGTCCTTTCAAAGTAGCCGATGTTTTTCGTGACAGGTGACGAGTAGGCGCATTTTCAAAATACCTGCCATAAAGCGAGGTCGCATACAAAGACGTCTTTGTGAATTTCGTTGGAAGTTTAGGAAACATTAGCTGTGACGGCGTCAACATCACTCCAAAACAAACCCAGATATCCCCGAACGCCCTGAAGAATTTCGCCATGTTCCGCAAGTCGTGTTAGGAAATTTAGACTGTCTGGCGCGAAGTTTGCCGTCGCGCCAGATTTGGTCGTTTAGTTAGTTAGACAGGTTTGCGGTCGCCTCAGCGATAATACTTCCCGCTTTCGTGACCCATTCTTCACCGCCAATCTCTTCAGCGAAAGATGGCCAGAGCGCGCGTGCAGCTTCTTGCCATTTTGCTTCATCTTCCGGCGCACCGCTCAGCGTCATGCCCATTTCAACCAGGGCCTTCTTTGCAACTTCGGTCTCAGATGCGCTGTTGGCCCGACCAAAGGCGGCGGCCTCACGACCAGCCTTGTTGAGTGCTTCTTTAAGGTCGGCATCAAGCCCTTGATACCAACGCTCAGAAACGATCAGAGGACCTGACCAGATCAGATAGTGAATCTCAGAAATATAGCTCTGCACCTCGTTGAACTTCATCGAAACAGCCGTGGTATAGGGATTTTCTTGGCCGTCGATCACACCCTGTTGTAGCGCAGGAAATACTTCAGCCCAGGCCATTGGAATGGGATCGAGCCCCCAAGAGCGGAAGGTTTCAATCGCGATATTGTTCTTTGAAACTCGAATTTTGAGGCCTTGAAGGTCTTCAATATTGCGCACTTCACGCTCGCTATTAGTGAGAACTCTGAAGCCTTTCTCCAAGTAGCCCAGCACACGGACGCCCGCCTCGCCGGGGAGGCGCTCATTCAGTGGGTCTTGCAGTGCATCCATTGCCGCGTGCGCTTCCTGCGTGGAGGTGAAGGCATATGGCAACATCATGACGCCAATCGACGGTGCAAAGGGCACAAGGTTACCTGTATAGAGGATTTCGGCCTCGATCGAGCCAGTGCGCACCGATTGCGCCACTTCTTGTTCACTGCCCAACTGGTTGGACCCAAAAATCTGGACGTCGATGCGCCCATCTGTATATTTCTCAACCAGCTCTTCAAACTTGGCCGCCATGACATGGGTCGGATTGTTCTCATTCTCGCCGTGGCTGAGGCGCATTATGTGGTCTTGCGCTATGGCGGTCGTGCCTATCAGCAGCGATGCGCCCAGTGTCAGTGTTGTTAGAAATTTCATGATCTCTCCTCCTCATGGATCATACGATGAAGCCCAGAAGCCGTGGTAGCCACAGCGATAACTCTGGAACAAAAGCCACCAACGTCATCACCGACGCCTCGGCAGCAAGAAACGGGACCGATGCTTTCGATATCCGCTCCATAGTGGTGTCGCCAATTTCGGCGGCGACGAATAAGTTGACCCCGAGAGGCGGCGTGGAATAGCCGATCTCACAAGCAATCACGAAAACAATCCCAAACTGGATCGG
>TARA_B110000902_G_scaffold167914_1_pt1 | contig 10941 bp, 8 predicted proteins | sample TARA_B110000902 | Tara Oceans TARA_B110000902 (sample SAMEA4398009) | marine metagenome | biome: Polar Biome; feature: [SRF] surface water layer (ENVO:00010504); material: water (ENVO:00002006), including particulate matter (ENVO:01000060) such as... | depth 5 m | reverse complement strand
CCACCACCTAAGTAGGCAGCCACAGTTCTGTGTCTTTGCCAGGTTGCCGCATATAGCACTTCAGCATTGCGAGGGTCTATGAGCAATTCTGTAGCACCAGTCCATTCGTTGTCTCCCAACACTCGCTTCCACTTGGCACCGCCATTTGTAGTCATATAGACACCACGCTCACCGCCTTTGCTCCATAGCGGACCTTGTGCAGCTACCCATACTATATCCGAATTAGTCGGGTGTACGATTATCTTGCTAATGTGATTGGACTCTTTGAGGCCCATATTCTTCCAGGTCTTCCCTCCATCTTTACTGAGGTATATCCCGTCTCCAAAACTAATGTGTCTACCTCCTACATTTTCACCAGAACCTACCCACAGGTTTCTAGACGTAGCGTCTAAGGTGATACATCCTATGCTGTATACTTTTTGCTTATCAAAAATGGGTTGGAAGGTTACTCCGGCATTTTTGGTTTCCCAAACACCTCCGCTGGCTACTCCTACATACCAATGACTCTCGTTTGCAGGGTCTATGACTACATCTGAAATACGTCCCGTCATAAATGAAGGACCGATGCTTCTGAATTTTGCGGCTGGAATGGTAAGACTATCCCAAGTCGGTGTATTTTGGGCGAATGAAGAACTAAATAACAGGGTAAAAATAAAAGAAAGTACAATTGGTATGATACGCATAGACGGCGAAATTAGTTATTTATTCTTTTGTCCGCAGTTCTTTGTTGGCTTGATATATCACGCAATTATTTTTTGGCTTTACCGTTTACCTTTAGTGGGTTAGGAGACACTTACCAAGTATGAGAATCAAAATAGAAAAACCGTGCAACGAAAACTGGAACGAAATGACTCCAGATGAAAAAGGAAGATTTTGTAACAAATGTGCAAAGTCCGTAATAGACTTCAGCATTTTATCAGATCAAGAAGCTATAGCCGTATTGAGCTCTAGCAAGGATGAACTTTGCGGAAGAGTAACTAGCACACAACTAAACACACCGTTTATCCATTTCCCAGAACCCAAACAGAGTAGAATACCCTACTCCAAAATAGCCGCCAATCTCTTTTTTGTTGCTTCTGCTTTTAGTACACAATCATGCACTGCACAAAACGATAAACCAAAGACAGCAATACATACATCCAAAATAGATGACGAAGACCTGATAGTTGGAGATATATGCGTAGAAGAAATAGACACTGCAAACGATATAACCCAAAACAGTGTAATCGAAGGCACCATACTATCCCCATCTGATAGCATACCAATATACAATGCTAAGGTAGAATTTATCACGTTGTACAAGGTGTATACTACTTACACAGACTCAATGGGTCTATTCACTTTGAACATACCACAAGACGCGACTAAAACAAAGAATGTGATACGTACCTCATTCCAAGAAACAAAACGAAGTGCTCCGAAAAAAGCAAATACAGCCGTAGAGGAATTGAACATATATGATCAATACTTTATGACCCAAGGATACATCCTAACCAAAGAAGAGCTAGCAGAACCTCTCTCTATTATGGCTGAGCCTGAACTAATGATAGATGGAGGGATAGGCCACTATATAGAGCCAATTGCAAATCCAATCGTATTGCAAAACGGTATAGCAGTTGATTATCAAGAATTTGAAAAAGCACGTAAAGGTGAAAAATCCAGTTGTCATCTAGCCAACAAAGATTACTACTACTTTGAGGGTGAACAAGCCATAGCTCTGTATGGAGACAAAGCGAAAAGTGGTCTGTACTTGTTCTTTTAATCAACGAAGAGCCACTCACACAAACATTAAGTGTGCATTACTCTTTCGGATTTGAAATCCTGCCCATAAACAAGAAATCATTGGTAGTTTTATTCGCTATAATAAAAATAAATGGCGAATCGAAATCCAATTGAGGAGGCACAGACGTAACAGACACTCCACCTACAGTAACAGCCGCACCTTCTGTACCACGCTCATCTACAGTAAGATATGTTTTGTGTATTACTCTAGAGACTTTTAAATTCTTTTGCTCAGCCATCTTGGTAAGATTTGCCGTATTCCCAAAAATATCAAATATCCCGAGTCCTTTTAAGCGGTCTACCATCTGCTCATTTTTGTACTCTACTTCAAAACTGGGCATAGTCAATAGGAGCCGTCCTTTCTTAAAGTTATCTTTTATTGCATCAAACTTACGTGCACTAAAGTTTGAGATTAAACCATGAACATCTCCTTGGAGGGGCTTTATTAGATACATGCTTATCTCCTCATCCTTGTACGGGAGTTCTATTGCAGCTAAATCTTCGTCCGAGTATTTGTTTATAAACTTATCTGCAGCCATTGTTGGCACTTGAATAACGGAACCGTCTTCCAATGTAAAATCTCGATCAGTAGTTCTTCGCTCATCAAAACCATCTAACCAATCTGCTTTGAGGTACAAGGTGTTTACCAAGAACATAACTTCGTCCGGGTCTATAGAGCTCAGTATCGTAGGAATCCTTGTTTTTGTTTTTGTATTGACCCATCCATTTATCATGCTGAGAGCTTCCGTCTGATTAGAAAAATCTGCTTTTATTTCTTCCGTATTAAAATTGTCTACCAGGCCTTCTACGTAAGAGGGCAATGGATTGAATGTGTTGCTATCATAGAACATAGCATTGCTCAGTTCTATGATAGGGTTTCCACTTCTGGTCGCAAGCCAATTATTGAAATTCTTTGCATCTGCTAGCAGTTCATTGGCAAATAGACTATCTCCATAGGCTTGAACTATTTCGTTGGCAGAATTACCCTCTGCTCCTGCTAAAATCATTCTTAAAACAGAACTAACAGAAATAGGTGATATAACTACATTCTTATCCTGTGGCTCATTGCCTATCACAGATCGAAACAAGTCTGTGTCAAAATCACTCGTTATACCAGAACCCCCCACAGCAGGTTCATCATCTACTAAAGGAATTTTATCAGCACAAGAAATGCCTAAGCTAATTAACAATAAGAGAAATACGTAAATACCACATTTATTCATAACGCTGGCTAAGATACATCATTTGGCAGAGACGATAATTAATTTATCGGTCAAACTTTTCAATTGAAGTTGTTTAAATCATCCGTTTATAAGTAAATAGTGAAGCCAATGATAAATTAACCTACTTATCCTTAAATTTGAAACGTAGATGATGGATAAGATAAAGTGCCCCAATTGTGCTCACGAGTTTGATGTAGAAGAAGCTCTAAGCGGTAAGCTTGAAGCTCACTTCAAAGAGGAATACGAACGTAAGGTATCTGAACAGGCAGATAAATTCAATGCAAAAGAAGAAGTACTGGCCAAAGAAATGGAGGCTTTTGAGCAAAAGAAAGAAAACCAAAACGAGATATTCAAAGAACGCCTCGCCAAGCAGATAGAGAAAGAAAAGGAAACTATCCAAAAATCTACTCAAGAATCATTTGAGCAGCAGCTCAAAGCTCTAGCAGATGAAAACGAGAAAAAGAAAGCAGAAAACCGCGAGCTAAAAGCAGCGGAAATAAACCTACTAAAGAGGGAAAATGACCTCAAAGAAAAAGCAGAAGAACTGCAGCTTGAGGTAGATAAAAAAATGCTAGAGAAGCAGAGTGAGATAGAAGAGAAAGGCAGAGCTAAAGAACGTGAAGCAAATCTACTAAGAGAAAAAGAGTTTCAGAAAAAGCTAGAAGATCAGAAAAAGCTAATAGATGAGATGAAGCGTAAGGCCGAGCAAGGCAGTATGCAAATGCAAGGTGAGATACAGGAACTTGCTCTAGAAAACCTACTGGCTACCTCCTACCCTTTTGATGATATCACTGAAGTAGGCAAAGGAATACGCGGAGCAGACTGCATACAAACTGTGCGAAATCGCTTGCAACAGGTGTGTGGCTCTATTGTATATGAGAGCAAACGCACCAAAGCATTTGCAGGAGACTGGATAGATAAACTAAAACAAGATCAGATAACGGCTAAAGCAGATATTGCTGTGATAGTAACAGAGACCATGCCAAGCGATATGGAACGGTTTGGTGAAAAGGATGGTGTATGGATCTGTGGATTTCATGAGGTAAAAAGCCTCAGCTTTGTGCTACGTGAAATGCTCATAAAAACCCACTCGGTAAAGAGCAGTGAAGTAAACAAAGGGGACAAAATGGAGTTGCTCTACAGCTATCTTACGGGTAACGAATTTGTACAAAACATACAACGCATAGTAGAAAACTATGATGGTATGATAAATCAATTAAATAGTGAGAAAAAAGCCATGCATAAGATCTGGGCACAGCGGGAGAAATCTATTTGGGTAGTACAAGAAAATATTGGATCACTGTTTGGCAGTATTAAGGGAATAGCAGGAAATGCTCTCTCTACTAGTAGTGTACTAGAACTACCAGACACCACTATAGACGAAATTTGATTTTATTTCAGTAACACAGTCTACCGGGAAACAAACCCTCGATAATTGACTATTCACAATTAACATTTCACTAATTTCGCATCCATGCAATTTTGGTGGCTTTTCATGTTGTTTTTCTTTCCCTTTATAGGTGGAGTTATTGGGTTATTGGTGCAATCTGAGAAGACACGTCAGCTCAAATTATTCTTAGCTTTCAGTGGTGCCTTTCTCATCAGTATCACTATACTAAATCTCATACCAGAAGTATACGAAACTCTTGGTCACAAAGCAGGTTACTATATACTCGGAGGTTTCTTTTTGCAAATAGTACTCGACTTTTTCACCAAAGGAATCGAACACGGACACCTGCACATACACGATCTCAAAAAAGGATTTCCTTACTCTGTTTTTATAGCACTTAGTTTACATGCATTTATTGAGGGCCTAAGTTTGGGTGGAGGGGCTTTTAGCGAAGAGATACAGAACAATATGGTTTTTGCCATAGGGTTGCACGAGCTTCCTGCGGCATTTGCACTAGCCGTAGTTTTGAAGAGTGTATTTTCTAAAACCAACATCAACTACCTGTACATTGCTATCTATGCAGTAATGGTGCCCTCAGGCATACTCATAGGCTCTTCACTTACAGGATACGAAGAGGTACTCACAGGTCTTATTGGTTTGGTCATTGGGGTATTCTTGCACATTAGTACTACTATTTTGTTCGAAAATAATGAGAGCCATACGTACGGACGATATAAACTCGTTGCTATAGCAATAGGCCTAGGCGTGGCACTCTTGGCTGTCAATTTTCACATTCATTGAACAACAACTTTTTAATACGCGTATTGCTATACATCACTGTGTTGGTGATGGCCATCTATTTTGTATACGTATTAATTCCCCAGAAGAAAACAACTCCGGCTCCCACCACACATATCCCTATTCAAGTAACCTACTACACACCAGACAAACACCTTGATGAAGCTGCTGAATACTGCGATAGTTTGGGATACAATACGGAGTTTGCTATTCTTATCAACCTGGCTCCACACTCAGGTAACTATCGCTTTTTTGGATTCAACTTGGAGACAAAGGACACTCTCCTAAAAGGTTTGGTAGCTCACGGTCATTGCCAAAGTACAGAAAACAGGTTTGCCCAATTCAGTAATGAGTTTGGCAGTAATTGCTCTTCCTTGGGTCACTACAAGGTAGGCGGACAGTACAAAGGTTCTTTTGGTATTTCTTACAAACTACATGGGCTAGACTCCAGCAATAGCAACGCACTAAGTCGCTATGTAGTGCTTCACTCCCACTCGTGTATTCCCGATGAAGAATGGGAAGATGATATCTGCCAAAGTGAAGGATGCCCCACAGTATCTCCAATCGTATTTCAGAAGCTTATTCCATATTTGGACAATGCTAAAAAGCCGGTGCTGCTTTGGATTTATGACTAACTAGTAGTGAGAATAAACACTATTTTTTTCTTTTGCCGCCATATCTTTTTGCCCTGAAGCAACACGCCACAAACGAAAAATGAAATTTTGTAGTACTAAAGTCCTAGTTCCGACAACAGTTTAGTCTTGAGCCTTGCAGAAACTTCTACTTCACTATCATCAGACATAATCAATACACCACCTCTTCCCTTTTTGTAGGCAGCAATATAGTTGACATTTACAATATGTGACTTGTGTACCCGAATGATATTCTTGTTCTCTTCCAACTTCTCAAAGAATTTCAATGTCTTACTGACGGTTTTCTTCTTACCATCTGCCAAGTAGATATCTGAATAGTTGCCACTTCCGGCTATGCGTATGATCTGATTGGCGTCTATGATTTCGAAGCCACTTTGGTTGGGCAACACAATACGCTCTATGCTATCGCTGCCCAGATTACTCTGCAACACTCGCTTTAGCTCGCTAAAATTGTCTTCTTTAGCCATGGACTGCACCTTATCTACAGCACTCACTAGCTCGTCTATACTAATGGGCTTCAGTATGTAGTAAGCCGCACTATAGTTCAATGCCTTGATGGCATAGTCGCTGAAGGCTGTAATAAAAATCGTTTGATAGTCTACCTCTTGGGTCTGCTCCAATACGTCAAACGCATTACCAAATGGCATCTCTACGTCTAAAAAAACTAAATCAGGTTTTAGTTCTTTGATCTGAGCTATGGCATCTTTGGCATCTACAGCTTTAGAGATCACCTCCAGATTGGTACAGTATTTATTTACATACCGTTCTATCAGATCTCTACTGGTCTGTTCGTCGTCTGCTATTATTACGCTTAGTTTCTCAGGCATCTAGAGGTAGTTTGAGGGTTACGCGTGTTCCTTCCGCTTCATTGTTATCCATCAGATCTTCTACGAGCACCTCGTAGTTTTTATCATATAGTTTATTGAGCAATTCTAGTCTTTCCTTGGTTTTAGACATTCCCGCACTTTTGTAGTCTTTTTGATGTTCGGTTTTTAGCGACTTGGACTTTTCTCTTCCTATTCCGTCATCAGAGATGGTCACTAAGAGAGCATTTTCAACTTCGGATAGTTTCACCTCAAGATTACCTTTAGACTCCTTATAGCGGAGACCGTGCCATATCGCATTTTCTATGTACGGCTGTATCAGCATAGGCGGCACATTTATTTCTCGGATATCTAGCCCAGCATCTACGTTCAGTTGGTAATCAAACTTATCGGGAAAGCGAGAGTGCTCTAGTGAGAGATAGATTCCCAGCGACTTAAGCTCCTCATCGAGCGTAATACTTTCATTATTCGAATTATTGAGGACGGTACGCATCAGCTTAGAAAAGTCTGACAAGTACCTGTTGGCTTTTATCTCTTCATTCTGACTAATAAATCCATTCACAGAATTGAGTGAATTAAAGATAAAATGCGGATTCATTTCACTCCGCAATGAAGCCAAACGTATTCGCATATTACTTCGCTGCTTTTCACGTATGTTTTTTACTAGGAAATAGGTAAGAACGAGCAATATAAATAAACCTAATGCAAGTAGACCAATCGTCCAACGCTGTCTTGCAAGGGCTTCTTCTTTCTCTATTTGCTTCTGCTCCAACTCCTTAATGCGTGTTTCTTGCACCTCATACTTTGTACTTAGTATTTCATTTTGCATTTGGCTAGCTAGCTCTCTTATTTTTATGGAGTCTACCAGTTTTACATAGATTTTATATTGTTCTAAGGCCTTGCTATAGTCGCCAGATTTCTCGTATGCTTCGGATAGTTTTTCTACCGCACGCACTTGATCTATCGTCGCTTTTGTTTGCTTGGTGTTGTCTATGCTTTTCTTGAAAAATGTACTCGCTTGCTTGGCGTCGTTCTCTAAGTATGAGTTGCCTATATTATAATTTGCAGCTCTATTGAGTGCTACATTCTGGGTGAAACTGGTGTCAGCATAGCTCTCTTGGGTTTTGATATTTAGGTCTTCTAGTCCATTCTTATTATAAATCTGCCAAGAAGAATTGAGGGCAGAAACACTAATACTGTCATTCCTGATTTTCTTAGAGTCATCCAGTGCCCTGTTTATCAACTCCACACCTTTAGCCGTGTCTTTCTTAGTTATATAGAGGTCACCGAGTTCCAGATAGATGTCTATTTTCTGCTTGGGGTCTAAGGATAAATTCATTGTAAGCTCTCGTTCTAGATCACTTATGGCTTCTTCGGCCTTGCCTTGTCCACGTTTCAGTTTAGAGTTTTTTATTCTATAATCTGCTTGGCTATAGCTAGAATTCGATTTCTGTTCAGCACCGCTATAACTTGTTATGGATTTCTGTTTTTCATTAATTGCCTCATAACTACGCCCTAAGTATTTCAGTGAGTACTCCTCACTTCTCTCATCTACTACGGTACTGTATATGTATTTTGCCTTGGTAAAATACGTGATGGCCTTGGTAAACTCGCCGGCATTGTAGTACAACGTACCCAGTGTATTGTATGCATTAGCCTCGCCTCTTTTATCTTTGTTGGCCTTACTAACTACCACTGCATTAGTCGCTAACTCAAAGGCATCTAACGGGTTCGAAACCACAAGTGTATTGGCCTCATCCACCATGTCCATAGTGCTTTGATATTTCTTGCCGATTTTAGACTGCCCAAACAAGCTAGCTGAAGCTACTAAGGCAAGACACGTAAAAATGATATGGTAAATGCGGTGATGCACTAGTGTGATACGAATATAGATAAACAAAAATGAGGGTGTAGTCAAAAGGGTTTCAATAAAATCTACTATGAGTCAGTCATATCTGAAATGAACACGTTCACACATTCTATCCTCCTATTCACCTATTTGCCTCAAAAGCGGAAAAATCCCTCTGCATTTTTGAAGTGAAATAATTTAGAAATATATGAAGTACATCAGCACATTAAGTTTAATACTCGTAAGTATGATCACCGCCCAAGCTCAGCTAAAAACAGGCAATTGGGCATACAGCAGCTCCGCTCCTATTGTCTTAAAAGCCAATAATATTAACATCCCAGTAAACTATACAGAAAATAATGTGATTACTATAAAAGGGATGTACAATGCCTTACCAGATGCGTATGTGGCCATCTTTAGTATATCACAAGAGGCAGAGGAAGAATCTGAAGCAAATAGACTTATAAACGAAAAGATACAAGCTGTAAAAAAAGGACTATTGTCTATTACGGGAAAGGATGAAGTGCACGTAGATATCATCTCTTTTGTACCGGTATATGACCAAGTACTCGAGAAAAAAAACTTCTTAAAAAGCACGTTTACTGAGAAACCCGTTGGCTTTGAACTAAAGAAGAACATCATCATAGAATACAAAAATACCGAGCAACTCAATAAGCTTTTCTCTTTATGCACCTCGAATGGCATATACGACTATATTCGATCAGATGCTGTAGCCACCAACATGGGAGCTATAAAAGCACAACTGCGAGAGAGTGCTGACAGTATGATCCATCTACAACTAGAGCGATACGCTAAGCTACGAGACATCGACATATCAGACTATAAGAGAACACTAGCCGAAGGATACGCCGTAGTATATCCTGGAGAAAAATACGAAAGCTATACGGCCTTTTCTTGTACGTCCTATTTTACCAAAAAATTCAACCTAGACAACGACGCTAAAAAGAAAGTAACTAGGCATTACCTGCCAGTAATAGACAAGGAATTTGACTTTGTAGTAAATCCGGTGATAGCAGAACCAACTATACAAGTGATGTATCAAATACACTTAGCCATTAGTCCAAAGCCTAAGACACATTCAGCTACTCCAACGCAGCTACCTAACCCAAAGACACCAAAAGAATTCTTTTTAATCACTCCATCAGGAGACATCAAACAACTCAACGTAAATTAATATGAACACTAATAAAATCCATATAAATATCATGAAAAATAAAACAATCATTTTGGGCCTATTGGCCCTCGGAAGTCTCACAGCACTAGCATTCACCTTCCCTACCATTTGCATTAGCAAACAAGGACCCCCACCAACTGAATACCAACAGACGGTATCGCTGGCACCTGTAGTAGCTCAACAAGACAACACCAACGTGTCTAACCAAATACAAATAGCTTTGATACTGGACACCAGCGGCAGTATGAGCGGCCTGATAGACCAAGCCAAAACACAACTTTGGAATATCATAAACGAACTATCTAAAGCTCACAAAGATTCTACCCAAGCCAATATTAGTATTGCACTCTACGAGTACGGCAATGACGGACTCTCGCTGTATAATGGCTATATCAGACAAGTGCTGCCTTTCACCAATGACTTAGATGACATATCAGAAAAGCTTTTTGCCCTAAATACCAATGGTGGCAGCGAATACTGTGGTAGAGTAATAAAAACCTCCCTAAAAGAGCTCAATTGGCAAGATGGCGATGCAATGAAACTCATTTACATAGCGGGCAATGAACCGTTTAACCAAGGATCTGTATCTCCTAAAACAGCTTGTGAACTCGCCAGTCAAAAGCAGGTATCGGTATACCCTATCTTTTGTGGAAATGAGCAAGAAGGGATCAACTCTGGCTGGACCGAGTGTGCTCAACTAACCGCAGGCACGTACATGAACATTGATAGCGATATACGAACGATTGCCGTAGCCACTCCCTATGACGATGAGATAAGCAACCTAAATATCCAACTAAACAATACCTACATACACTACGGGCAGCAGGGTAGAAGTTTCAAAAACAAACAATTGCGACAGGATGCAAACCAAGAAGGATTTTCAAAGGCCAATGGAGTCTCTAGAGCTATATCTAAATCGTCTAAACTGTACGGAAATTCGCATTGGGATCTACTGGATGCGTACAAATCTGACAGCACTGTACTACTATCTATTGACAAAGAGACACTGCCAGACTCATTGCAAGCCTTAGAACAAAAGGAGATAGAAACACTGGTATTACAGAAAGCGAAAGAGCGAACAGAAATACAAAACAAGATAGCAGAAAACGCTGTAAAAAGAACAGCGTATATCGCACAAAATCAAGACACTACATCTACCCAGACTCTTGGCGACCGTATGATAAAAACCATACAAAAAGAAGCAGAGAAGAACGGTTTTGTATTCAA
>TARA_B110000902_G_scaffold121332_1_pt1 | contig 10949 bp, 5 predicted proteins | sample TARA_B110000902 | Tara Oceans TARA_B110000902 (sample SAMEA4398009) | marine metagenome | biome: Polar Biome; feature: [SRF] surface water layer (ENVO:00010504); material: water (ENVO:00002006), including particulate matter (ENVO:01000060) such as... | depth 5 m | reverse complement strand
GTACTCAGATCTACGGTTAACAGGCTCGGAGAAACAAGCCAAATCACATTACTTGCACCGCAGCTAGCTTAACGATAACGCTAATGACTCTGCGGCGTAAATCGTTGTATTATAGGCCTTATAATATAAAAGTTTAACAAACCAAGCTGGATCATAATGTTAAAAAAACTACCGCCGCATTTAGCTCTTTCATTACTAGCATAGTACTTAGTTTATTTTCAGTTTACGCTAGCGCGGCCGACACGGCGACATGGCCTCAAGCTATTGAAGGTAAAGACGGGGCAGTGACGGTATATCAGCCACAGCCAGAGAAACTAAGGGTAAAACGCTATCTGGCCGCGCAGCTATGTCGATAAAGCTAACCAACCAAAAAGATCCAATCTGGGGAGTATTTTGGTTTGAGGGTGATATTGAAACAGATCGCAGCAATGACTCGGCAACTCTATCGAATCTTGAAGTCAAGGAAGTTCGCTGGCCTAACTCTACAGAGTCTGGGGAAGAACGTTTTTCAGCATTTGTCGAAAAAGAGATAGAAAACAGTATTTTCACCACAACTATTAGTCAACTGACAGCTACTTTAGCAGCCTCTGATAAAGCGCAAAAAAGTTTGGAAGATTTAAAACACGAAGCGCCAGATATACTATTTTCAGATAAATTGGCCGTACTACTAAGTTATGACGGCAAACCAAAATTTCAGGCGATAGAAAAATCAGATTACCTAAGAGCAGTTAATACACCTTTAGCCGTTGCCGCTAATAAAAATAAAACCAAATTTTACTTAAGCAGTGGCAGTGGATGGTATGCAGCCAACGATGCTATGGGCCCTTGGAAAACAACTGAAGACGTGCCAAGTGATTTGGCAAAACTAATTAAACAAGAAGAAAGTAAAACGAGTAAAACGCCAACAATAATTGCCACTACCGAGGCCACCGAATTAATTTCTACTGATGGCGTCGCAAAATGGAGAAGCCTAGCTGGCGGCCAGCTTATGTACGTAGAAAATACTGAAACTCCGTGGCTACGCGAAATAGCCAGCGGCGAAATGTACGTTTTGTTATCGGGGCGCTGGTTTAGTAGCAAAGTGCAAGATGGCCCATGGGGATTTGTTCGCCCTGACAAATTGCCAAAAAGCTTTAGTGATATCCCTCCTGAATCTGAGTTAGGTGGTTTGCGTACGTCCATTGCGGGCACAGATGAAGCCAATGAAGCAGTTATGGATACGCAAATTCCACAAACCGCAGCTGTAAAACGTCATGGAACGACAATCACCGTCGACTACGATGGCGAGCCGAAATTTGAAGCCATCAAAGGGACAGAAGTTTCCTACGCCCTAAACACTGCGTCGCAAGTACTAATGATCAATGAGAGATACTACGCAGTAGAAGATGCAATTTGGTATGAATCAAATAAAACCACTGGCCCTTGGGTAGTAGCCGAACAAGTACCGGCCAATGAAATCGCTAAAATCCCCTCTAGCTCACCGGCATATAACACTACCTTCGTAAATATTTACGGTTCGACTAAAGAAGTGGTTTACGTCGGTTATACCCCGGGATACTACTGGTCATATCCATATTATGGCGTGCCCGTCTATGGCACCGGCTGGTATTACCCACCTTATTACAGCCCTAATTATTACTACCCCTATCCACGTAAATGGGGCATGCATGTAGGTTATAGCTCTGGTGGCGGCTGGTATTATGGAGCCTCATGGGGCAGCCCGTTCTTTAGAGTTGGCATTAGTTGGGGCGGTCACTATAGCCATGGTTATTATGGCGGCTACCATAATCACAACAATATAGTGATTAACAATACCGGTAATATAAATATTGGCAACAACGTCAATATCGATAAAAGCCGAGTTAACACTGTAAAAAGTAATCGAGCCAACAATGTTTACAAAGATGGCCGGATGAAAGACAAGATTTCTGCTAATCCAAATCTGAAAAATAGAGACTTTAAGACGTCTGCTGCTGCCGGTAAAGCGAATAATGTTTTGGCTGACCGTGATGGTAACGTTGTCCGTAAAGACAACGATAAATGGCAGTCGATGAGCGGCGGAAAATGGCAGGACATTAAAAATAACGATGTCTCTAGAGACCCAATTAAAGATCGCGCTACTGACTTTAACAGAGACCGTCAAAATAGCCGCGATAGGATTAACAGCCGCAGTATCGATCGTGCAAACGTACAGAACAGAGCGAGTAGCATTGATCGTTCGAAGATGCAGCGTAGAGCGAGCAGCACTAATCGCAGCAGTTTCAATCACAGCAGCATGAATCGACAATTCAACGCAAGAAGCAGAGGCAGCTTTAATGGCGGCGGTATGCGCGGGCGACGCTAAGACTTAGTTTATGGCTCACTTGCTATAATTTAATGGCAATAAAAAGGCCTCGCTAAACGAGGCCTTTTTATTAGTCCAACTTTAAACTAGCCCCACACGTCTTTTTCACTCTTACCCTGTATTTCAAATTTGCAACACAGCTGCGGCCAATTGTTTGTAGTGGGTTTGTTCAAACGTCGCGTTAACCCAGCTTATACTCAGCTCGCAAGGTCGTCCCCTCTGATGGCGACCATTCCTTAACAATGCACCGGAAATAGTGTACTATATGCGCCGAATTTCGGCTGATTTCAGGCTTTACACATCCTGAATTTTTCCAGCTTGAGGCGTCGATAGCCTCCTCCCCTGCGACCCTAGGATGGGCGAGTAACTAACAACAAACGAGAGGTTTAAATGAGCTTATATTCACAGTACATGGATGAAATCGCAACCCGTCAGGAAGACTTAGGGTTGCATCCAAAGCCTATTGATAGCGCCGAGCTGCTGTCAGAAATCATTGACCAGATTAAAGATACTGAGCATGAACACCGCGACGACTCGCTAAAGTTTTTCATTTACAACAGCTTACCAGGCACCACCAGTGCTGCCGGCGTTAAAGCGCAGTTTCTGAAAGAAATTATATTGGGCACGTCTGTCGAGGGCATTACTACAGAGTTTGCTTTTGAATTATTGTCTCACATGAAAGGGGGTCCCTCTCTCGAAGTTCTGCTGGATCTGGCGCTTTCTGATGACGCAACTACGGCAAAACAGGCCGCTGAAGTGCTGAAAACCCAGGTATTTTTGTACGAAGCCGATACCGATCGCCTTGAGACTGCTTTTAAAGCAGGCAATGCTATCGCTAAAGACATTTTGGAAAGCTATGCGCAAGCCGAGTTCTTCACCAAGCTGCCAGAGATCGCTGAAAAAATCGACGTGATTACCTACATTGCTGGCGAAGGTGATATATCAACTGACCTATTATCGCCGGGTAACCAGGCACACTCTCGCTCAGACCGGGAGCTGCACGGCCAGTGCATGATGACGCCTGAAGCCCAGCAAGAGATTGTTGAGCTACAAAAGCAAAACCCAAATGCCAAAGTGATGTTGATTGCTGAAAAAGGCACCATGGGCGTGGGCTCATCTCGTATGTCTGGGGTGAACAACGTTGCACTGTGGGCCGGCAAGCAAGCAAGCCCATATGTACCGTTCGTTAACTTCGCACCGGTTGTTGCGGGTACCAACGGTATCTCTCCAATCTTTCTGACGACGGTTGACGTAACCGGCGGCATCGGCCTTGATCTGAAAAACTGGGTTAAAAAGGTAGACGCTAGCGGCAACAACGTTTTGGACGAAAACGGCGATCCCATGTTGGAACAAGCTTACTCCGTAGCCACCGGCACCCTGCTGACTATCGATACCAAAGCGATGAAGCTGTACAACGGCGACAACGAACTGGCTGACGTATCCTCTGCATTCACCCCGCAAAAAGTCGAATTTATGAAAGCCGGCGGTTCTTACGCCGTTGTATTTGGTAAAAAGCTGCAGTCGATTGCGGCCGAAGCCTTGGGTATTAAGATACCTCAGGTATTTGCACCGTCTAAAGAGATTTCAAACCCAGACCAAGGTCTTACCGCCGTTGAGAAGATTTTCAACAAGAACGCTGTGGGCGTTGCCTCTGACACACCATTGCATGCCGGCTCCGACGTTCGTGTGCGCGTGAACATTGTAGGTTCTCAAGACACCACGGGGCTGATGACCTCTCAAGAATTGGAATCGATGGCGGCGACCATTATCTCTCCAACCGTCGATGGCGCTTACCAGTCTGGCTGTCACACCGCTTCTGTCTGGGACAGCAAGGCGCAGGCTAATATCCCTAAGCTGATGACGTTCATGAACAAGTTCGGCCTGATCACCGCCCGCGACCCCAAAGGTGTTTACCACGCCATGACTGACGTTATTCACAAAGTGCTGAACGACATCGTTGTGGATGACTGGGCCATCATTATTGGAGGTGACTCTCACACCCGGATGTCTAAAGGCGTAGCCTTCGGCGCTGACTCTGGCACTGTTGCTGTCGCCCTGGCTACTGGCGAGTCGGCCATGCCTATTCCAGAGTCTGTGAAGGTAACCTTCAAAGGCCACATGAAGAGTTACATGGACTTCCGTGATGTGGTGCACGCCACTCAGGCACAGATGCTGAAGCAATTTGGTGGCGAAAACGTCTTTCAAGGCCGCATTATCGAAGTTCAAATCGGTACATTGATGGCTGACCAAGCCTTCACCTTCACCGATTGGACCGCCGAAATGAAGGCAAAAGCGTCTATCTGTATCTCTAATGATGAGACATTGATTAAGTCTCTGGAGCTGGCCAAGAGCCGTATCCAAGTAATGATCGATAAAGGCATGGACAACCACGTAAGCATGCTACAAGGCCTGATCGACTTGGCCGACAAGCGCATCGCTGAAATTCAGTCGGGTGAGAACCCAGCTCTGGCGCCAGACAACAACGCTAACTACTACGCAGAAGTGGTTATTGACCTGGACCAAATTGACGAGCCCATGATCGCCGACCCAGATGTGAATAACGCAGACGTGTCTAAGCGTTACACACATGACACCATTCGCCCTACTTCCTACTATGGCGGCACCAAGAAAGTCGACTTGGGCTTTGTGGGTTCATGTATGGTTCACAAAGGTGACATGCAAATTATCGCTCAGATGCTGCGCAACTTGGAATCTCAAGGTGAAGTTAAGTTCAAGGCGCCACTGGTTATCGCACCACCAACGTACAACATCGTTGATGAGCTGAAAGCCGAAGGCGATTGGGAACTGCTGCAAAAGTATGCTGGTTTCGAATTTGACGACGATGCACCGAAAGGCGCTGCTCGTACTACTTATGAGAACATCATGTATCTGGAGCGTCCTGGTTGTAACCTGTGTATGGGTAACCAAGAAAAAGCCGCTAAAGGTGACACCGTTCTGGCCACTTCTACCCGCCTGTTCCAAGGTCGTGTGGTTGAAGATACTGCCGAGAAGAAAGGCGAGTCCCTGTTGGCATCGACGCCAATGGTTGTACTGGCGACTGTTCTAGGTCGTATTCCAACCCTCGAAGAGTACAAAGCCGCCGTTGAAGGTATTAACCTGACTGACTTCGCGCCGCCTGCAGAAGATCTGAGCGTTGAGCCGGCAGTACAAGCCGTGAAATTCGTCGAGGCTTAATACTCTTGATGAGATGGCCATTAATCTAAGGGGCTAGGTCCTAGCCCTTTGGATTCGTTGCCGGACTAGCGCGAAAAAAGACCCTTCAACGGGATTCCGTACACTGAGTCTTTTAAGATCCTTCCGGTTATCCTCTGTTACTACATCAGTACCCTTCGGTTATTTCACCGGAGCGCTCTCTTCCAATCACTGGCTGATACCCCATATCTCTTTTTAAAGGCTTTTGAAAACGCGCTTAAGTCCTGAAAACAAAGTCTCTGGGCAATATGCGTAAGAGGGTTATCACTATCAGACAGTAGGTTTTCTGCCAGTTCAAAACGACACTCGTTGAGTACTTCGCTATAGCTTGTTCCCAGCTCCTTGAGCTTGCGCTGAATGGTTCGTATTTTGTAGGGCATACGTAGGGTCAATGCTTCAATGTCAGACCTTCCCAGAACGAGGTTTTTCTGAACCATCAATCGAACGGTTTCCTGGAAATCGGGTTTATCGGCTAGGTGCAAGCTGGTGAAATATTCCGACATCATTTCATGAGCATTGTCATCCCGAGCAGGTAATTGGTGGCTGAGAAATCGGCTGGGAAAAAATATCGCATCCTGCTCTCCATCAAATTGAATGGGGCAGCCAAAATAATTTTTCAAAGACTCGTTGTAGCCGGAGTCTTTAAATGTAAATGATACACTCGAAGGCTCCCATTTATTATCGGTCACATCCTTTAGCATTCCATGGAATGAAGCAAAAAAAAGCATGCTTCCCTGAGGGAAACGGGTGATTTCTTGCGTGTCTAAAGATCGAGAAAATGAGGTCACGTTGGCCCATGTTTCCAGCGAGTACTGAGTACCAAGAGCACGTGCCCGTATATGATTTCGTATACCCTCAATTGCCTGCTCAAAGGTTTTCGCCGCACGGCCATAGATAATGACTTCACGTGTGTAACCGATTTTTCTGCGCTTTTCGGCAAGGAGCAAAGCAAAATCAGCGCGGTCTAATTGCCGAGCGGCAACCTCTAATAAGTAACCACAATAACTGTAGGGTATGAGCTCAGTGGTACCATACAGTATATTGCCCGGACACCCAGTCTCGGCCAGTAACTGACTAACATTTCCACCCAGCTCCTCATAGAGTTCGACGGTACCTGCCAAATATGTTCCCAACACCTTTGCACTCAAAAAGGCCTCCTATAACAGGCTCAAAGGAGCCGGTATCGCTCACTTTATTGACGTAATTAGACAAGTTGATGACGCATAATACCAAATCAAGCCCGACCTTTCTAGCTACTCTGACACCAGTACCAGAATGTTATATATCACCGAATGGTATACTCTAATGCCCCCCAGCCTAGCTTACTGGACTGGCTGACGGTGAATAGTACAAACCTGTAACGAACGAGGAAATATCAGCATGGCACTCGGCTTTAGTGAAGACCAGGACACGTTTCGCGAGGTGGTTGCAAGATTTTTAGCGGACAAATCTCAACCCACCGCGGTGCGCGAACTTATGGTCACCAGCGCTGGTTATGACGCGGCAGTGTGGAAGCAGCTCAGCGAAGAGGTTGGATTGCTTGGCACACATCTTCCAGAGCAGTTTGGTGGTTTTGGCTACGGTCCTGTTGAAATGGGGATCATTGCGGAAGAGATGGGGCGTTTTTTGTACTGCGGCCCGTTTTTTGCCTCCGCGGTAATGGCAGGCTACGCAGTACTTGGTGCCGGTAACGACGCTGATAAATTGCGATTGCTTCCCGGCATTGCTGCCGGTTCTACCATTGCAGCTTTAGTGCTTGATGACCTCAACTCACCCGAACGGGTGGGTGAAAAAATTGCCGCCACCGCCCTGACGGACGGGTATCAACTGAGCGGTGTTGCCAGCATGGTGGTTGATGCACAGGCTGCCAATGTGCTGATTGTGGCGGCGACTACCGAGCAAGGGGTGTCGTTGTTCGAAGTCAACCCCCTGGCCAGCGGTGTATCAATTGACGCTTTGGAGGTATTGGACCCAACGCGTAAACTGTCAGCCGTTAGCTTCACCGAAACGTCGGCGCGACTGCTTGGCAACGCTGGACAGGCCCACTTGAGCCCGCTTTGGGATCATATGGTGACCATGCTTGCACACGAGATGATTGGGGGTGCACAGGCGCTCTTCACCAGCACTTTGGACTACTTGAAACTGCGCGTGCAGTTTGGCCGCGCGATTGGCTCGTTTCAGTCACTGAAGCATCGTGCGGCAGACCTGCTGCTTGAACTCGAACTTGCAAAGGCCGCAACCCACGAGGCTGCTCGCGTTCTTGCAACGGGCGAAGGCGACAGTTATGCACCCAACATGGCTAAAGCGATGGCAAGCGATGCTTATATCAATATTGCTGAGCAGGCGATACAGCTGCGAGGAGGTATTGGCTTTACCTGGGAAGAAGATACCCACCTTTGGTTTAAACGGGCGAAAAGCTCGGAAGTCTTTTTAGGTTCATCCAATTGGCATCGCGAGCGCATGATGCAAAAGATTGAGGAAACAACTGATGTCTAACTCCGTTAACGCCACCTTAAGCCCGAGCATCGAACAAATACAAGCCGATGTAGGGCAATGGTTGGATGAACATTGGTCAGTTGACCTATCCTTGTCTGCTTGGCGAACGTTGTTAGTAGACGGTGGCTGGGCTGTACCAAGCTGGCCAACAGAGTTTTTTGGCAAAGCATTTTCAGAGCAACAGACCTCTGCCGTCGCTGACGTATTTGCAACTCGTGGCGCTGTTGGCGTTGCTCAGGCAGGTCCGGGGCGCTTGGCATCGCATACCATTTTGGGACACGGCAACCGAGATCAAAAACAGCGTTATCTGCGTTCCATTTTAACCGGCGAACATGCCTGGACTCAGCTTTTTAGCGAACCTGGCAGCGGCTCTGACTTGGCGGGTTTAACCACCAAGGCTGAACGTTCGGGCGATGTTTGGAAAGTTAATGGCCAAAAGGTATGGAATACCAGCGCCCACCATGCCGATTTTGGGATGCTGTTGGCTCGCACCGACTGGGACCTACCAAAGCACCAAGGCCTCAGTTATTTTATCATCGACATGCGGCAGCCCGCCGTTGAGGTTCGTCCGTTAAAACAAATGAATGGACACGCTTCGTTCAACGAAGTGTTCTTGACCGACGCTCACATATTACCCATCGATTTGCTGGGCAACGAAGGCGAGGGTTGGCGCATAGCAGCGACTACCCTGTCGATCGAGCGGCAAGCATTTGCGGGTGGCCTCCCAGGTGGCCGACTGCGCAGTCTGGCTGGCCCCATTTATGACGAATACCGAGACGAGCTGGCGATCGCGCTGGAGCCTTATACGTGGTATCCACAACGAGCCGGTCGGGTAGACCTAGCGTTACCTCGTGCCAAGGAAACCGGTGCTATTAACGATAGGCAGGTGCGCCAAGAGCTGGCGAAATTGATCTGTATGCAAAAAGCTTCTGATATTGCAGCCGCGACGGCTGCGGCAGCAAAGCGCGCGGGGGGTACGGAGGTTATGCCCGCGGGCTCAATCGGCAAGTTGGCAGCTAGTGTTATTGCACGACAAGCATCACACGTACACACCTTGGTTTCTGGCGCTGATGCGATGCTCTCAGGCCCGACCTCAGCGCTCGATGGCATCATCGCTGAGGTTTTGGTCTCAGTTCCGGCTATATCAATTGCTGGTGGTACCGATGAAATTCAAAAGAATATTATTGCTGAACGAGTTTTAGAACTACCAAAAGAGCCACGCTTTGATACCGGTCCATTCCGAGACGTGCCACGCAACCTGGCAGACTCAACTAAATAAGGAAAGGCGCAGCGACAGACTACTAACAATAGATCAGTGACGAAAAACATAGCACCGAGGCTGTAAGCTCGACATTGGACGGCGCCGGTGCACCGCTTTCGCAGACTGCTGGCTGTAGGGATTAATCGTTAATCAATAGACCTAATAGGGCGCTTGAATATGAGCGGAGCAGCGGATTGTCTAGTCGTAATTTGCGGGCTCTATTAATTGTCGTTAATCAGCTTATCGCTATCCTCTAGCTACCTTGTCGAGCAACTATCTTCCACTCAATGGCTGATACCCCCTAGCGCTTTTTATAGGCTTTTTAAAATGCGCTTAAGTCTTGAAAACAAAGCATCTGACCAATATCGGTTAAAGGCTGGTCACTATTAGCCAGTAGATTTTCCGCCAGCTCCTCATAAAGCTCAGCTGTAGCCGCCAAATATCGTCCCCACATGTTTACGCTCAAACAGCTCTCCTATTTCCGACCCTGTAACACCTGTACTGCACCACAGCGTGTCGTAATTAGACTAATAGATGGCGCACATTATCAAATGATACGCTGTCTTTTTGGGTAATCTCGTACGGCTACAATAATGCTCAACAATTGTAGCGTTGTTATGCCACGGAGGCTCGATGAGCTTATTTCTATAAAGAGAGGGATTAGTCATGTCTAAATTGCTTGATGGTATAAAAATAGTCGATCTGACCCATGTCTTGGCGGGACCCTATTGTGCCTACCAGCTGGGCTTACTGGGTGCAGATGTTACTCGCATCGAAAACCCCGCATCAGTTGACCTTCCACGAATCCTTGATGCAGACCCCGGACGGCGGGACAAAGGCATGGGGGCGGCATTTATTGCTGCCAATTCCAACAAACGTTCTGTTGCGATTGACCTGAGTCACGAAAAAGGTCAAGACCTTGCCCGCCAACTTATCGCAAATGCTGATGTGGTCATCGAGAATTTTCGCCCAGGCGTGCTAAAAAAGTATGGCCTGGATGCAAAAACATTAACCGAGAAAAATCCACGGCTTATTTATTGCTCCATCAGCGGCTTTGGACAGGATGGCAGCTGGAAGGATAGATCGGCCTATGATGATATTATTCAGGCGATGTCTGGCATGATGGCGATCACCGGCACCCCAGAAAGTGGCCCAGTGATGGCTGGATTCCCTGTCATCGACTATTTAACGGGATTAATGGGAGCCTTTGCAATCTCAGCAGCGATTGCCAAACAGGCTCGTACCGGAGTCGGTGAAGTATTGGATGTGGCAATGATGGATTCGGCATTGTCCATTATGGGGCCGGTATTTGCCTTACAGCACATTAGTGGATCCCCGGTCGAGCTCCGGGGTAACCGCTCCTTTTCAGGAAGCCCATTTTCTGGCACCTACATTACTGCCGAAGGGACCATCGTTGTTACCGCCAATACTCCGGGCCAAGCCAAACAACTATTAAATGTTCTTCAGTTAGACGGTCTTTGGGAAAACCCTAAAGTACGCAATTGGCGAGAGCACCCAGGGGTACCGGAATTAGTGGCGGGGAGTCTAAAAGCAGCGTTTGCGGCTAAGTCAGCTGATGAGTGGGAAGTTTTGCTCAATCAGGCAAGTGTGCCAGCAGGCAAACTTCGCAGTATG